>Ga0310690_10001337_pt1 | contig 43957 bp, 33 predicted proteins | sample AusTroGonzalo_MG_2_FD_207661 | JGI IMG/M metagenome (GOLD analysis project Ga0310690, IMG submission 207661) | Bovine rumen microbial communities from tropical cattle in Woodstock, Queensland, Australia - Gonzalo_04 (v2) (version 2) | ecosystem: Host-associated > Mammals > Digestive system >... | reverse complement strand
TAACAAGATTAAAGTTGCCAAAAGAATCGGTTATGGATTCCGCAACGATAACTACTTTTTCACGCTTGTCCGCTATCTCTCCTTACCTCACAAATATATGCTCATCCCACAGAAACCGTGAAGAACCCAAAAAGTCATGCGCGGAAGTGCTTTTTGAGAAAAACGCATACATGGGGCCAGTCCCGCATCTCCCCGCCAGCACAAGCCCGACCGCTTACCCAACAAAACAAAAAAGAAATTGCTCCGGTGCGATTCCGCAGGCGTTTTCGCCGAGGACCAGCAGCGGAGCAATTCATTTTTTGTTTATTAGACGTCTCAGAACGAGAGCTGTGTTACTCTCAGTACACCGTCGATCGCGCGGAGTTCAGCGAGTACGTCTGCGCTGAGTTCTTCGCTGACTGCCAGGAAGGACTGAGCCTTGGTGGATCCCTGCTTTACGCCCCAGTGCATGGCGTTGATGTTGATGTTGTGATCACCGATCTTTGTGGCGATCTTACCGATGATGCCCGGCTTGTCTTCGTTCTGCATAGCAACAACAATCGGAGCGAATGCGAAGTCAGCCTGATATCCGAAGAAGCTTACGAGGACTTCTGTATCTTCGCCGACAACTGTACCGGAAACAGAAAGCTCACGGCCTTCTTCTGTTACGAAGTTAACCACGATCATGCTGCTGTAACGCTCGCACTGTGCGCTCTTGCTCTCGACGACTTCGATGCCGCGGGCCTCGACACCCTGACGTACATTTACGAAGCTTACGCGTCCGTCGGAATGAGCGGAAAGGAATCCCTTCAGAACAGAGAGTGTCAGGATGCCTGTCTCCTGGCTGGCAAGATTGCCGCGGAATTCCACTTCGATCTTCTTTACCGGAACTTCTTCTGCCTGGTAGTAGATACCACCGAGCTTCTCAGCAAGGCTTGCGAAAGGACGGATGGCAGCCATATCTCCGCTGAATGTCGGCATGTTGATTGCCGCAACAAGTTCACCTCGCAGTGCTTTTGCAACGAGAGAGGTAACGGCAGAACCAACGTTGTGGTTCGCTTCCTGTGTGGATGCACCAAGGTGAGGTGTAACTACGCAGTTCGGCAGAGTGAGGAGCGGGTTCTGGTACTGCTGCTCGCCCGGTGCCTTATCGTAGGAAGGCTCCTTGTCGAATACGTCGATAGCGGCAGCGGCAACCTGACCGGACTTCAGCGCTTCGTAGAGAGCTGCCTCATTTACGAGACCGCCACGTGCAGCGTTAACGATACGTACGCCCTTCTTGCACTTAGCCAGCTCGTCTGCGCCGACCATGCCGACGGTTTCCTTATTCTTCGGTGTATGGAAAGTGATGAGGTCGGCAACTGCGAGGAGATCCTCGAGCTTAGCGCAACGCTTAACGCCGACTGTGTCGAACTTTTCCTGTGTGATGTACGGGTCGTAAGCAACGACTGTCATACCGATACCCTTGAGCTTTCTGGCTACGATGGAACCGATACGGCCGAGACCGATGATACCGGCTGTCTTGCCCTCGAGCTCGTTACCGATCATCTGGGCACGGCGGAAGTCATCGTTATGTGCTGCCTCGTTTGCGTGGCAGAGATTTCTGAAAATGGAGAAGGCGTGTGCTACCGCGAGCTCACCTGCGGCCATGATGTTGGCTTCCGGAGTATTTACGGCGATGATGCCCTTCTCTGTGCAGGCGGCAACATCGATGTTGTCGATACCGTTACCAGCACGGCCTACGACTTTGAGGTTCTTGGCATTAGCCAGAAGGTCCTTGTTGACCTGTGTTACGGAACGGACGATGAGTGCATCATAATCACCGATGAAACCCTTGATCTCATCCTGGGAGCAGCCTAAACGCTCGTCTACTTCAAATCCCTCATCACGAAGGTACTGGATTGCATCTGCAGCTATTTTTTCAGCAACTAAAATTTTCATTTTCGTGTTCCTCCCATTTATTATGCGTTCTGAGCCTTGAGCTCGGCGACGACCTCGTCGAGGTCCTTCAGCATCGCCTTGATATCGTCTACTGTCATATCTGCCATGTGTGCGATACGGAAAGTGGTTTCCTTCAGTGCACCGTAGCCGCCGGACAGGAGATATCCTCTCTCGCCCATTTTCTTATTGATCTCGGCAAAAGGAATGCCGAGTGTGTTCTTGATACATGTTACTGTCACGGACAGGTTGTCCGGATCGGAATAGAGCTCCGCGTTCTTTCTCGCCCAGTCACGAACGAGTTCCGCCATCTCACAGTGTCTCTTATAACGGTTTTCCATACCCTCCGCAAGGATGCAGTCGAGCTGGTAATCCAGTGCGAACATATGGGACTCGGACGGAGTGGACGGATACTGGAACGGCTTCTCGTGAACGAACTTCGCCAGTTCCACATAGTCGAAATACAGACCTCTGTTCGGGATCGTCTTAGCCTTCTCGAGCGCACGGTCGGAAACCGAAGCGATCGCCATTCCCGGAGGCAGGCCCAGGCACTTCTGTGTGGAAGTGATGCAGACATCGATGCCCCACTCATCTACCGGAATGTAGTCACCGCACATGGAACTTACCGTATCCACGCAGAGGATAACATCCGGATACTTGGCCTTCAGCACCTTGGAGATCTCGCCGACAGGATTGTGGATACCTGTGGAAGTCTCGTTGTGTGTGATGGTGATCAGATCATACTCGCCGGAAGCAAGCGCCTCGTCCACCATCTCAGGTGTGGTGATCTGTCCCAGTTCGGAACGAAAAATATCTGCCGGAACGCCATTGGCCGTGCACATCTTATACCAGCGCTCGCCAAAAGCTCCGATGGAGAAGACTGCGGCTTTCTTCGCAGTAAAACATCGTACGGCACCTTCCATAAGACCACTGCCTGATGAAGTGGAAAGGATAATTGTGTTCTTCGTACCCATGACCTTCTGCAGTTTCTCGGAAATTCCCTGCTGCAGAGCGGATGCATCTTTGGTACGGTGGCCGATCATCGGCGTAGACATCTTTTCCAAAACTTCACTGCGGACTTCTGTCGGTCCCGGAATGAAAAGTTTCTTGTGCGTACTCATGATAAACTCCTCCAATAATACTTATGATTACATACCGTACTATTGTAGACGTATTTCTTCCATTTTTCCAGTACAAAAGCACTTGCTTTCCGAATTTCGGCAAATCACCGAAAAAAGCCTTTTTCTATGCCGCTTTGCCGACAACCTGTCATGAAGAAAACGGAAATGATTTTTATTCCCTCTGTTCCCGGCGAAAGCTACAGAAAAAACACACGGAAAAGGAAAAGAAAAAAGAGAAGTACCGGTACGGTACTTCTCTTTCTGTTCATTTCTAAACTGTCCGGTTTTCCGATCAGACTGTCGGGAGCAGGTTAACCGGCGGGAGCTTGATCGGCGGATCGCCTTCCTTCGGCGTGTAGGTCGCCTCAAGGTTGTTATAGGTCTTGATAAATGTAACACGCGGATCCGACTCGGAATCGATCTTGAGATTGTATACGTGGTAGAACAGATCCCACCATGTGCGGCAGCCGCTGTTCTTGGAGAAGGTATACACACCGATCGGTGCATCCGCAGGTGCAGCCGTCGTCTCCGGCGGTGCGCTCGTTGTCGTTGTTTCTTCGGTAGACTCGGAAGTCTGCTCGATCGGCGTTGTCTCCGTCGTCTCTACCGGCTTCTTCTTGCTGCTTCCGCAGGAGTGCACGATCAGGATAATGATCACGATCAGGCAGACCAGGGAAATACCGGCCAGGATGAACGGGAGGTAATTCGCCTCTTCACCTTCCTCATCGTCAAATCCGTCATCCACTTCTTCAACACGGCGTCTTGGCGGTGCCACATTCGGTCTTCCGCCCGGACGGCGGTATTCGCCACCCTGCGTACGCTTCGGAACACCGGGGACCTCACTTGAAGAAACACCGTTCTGGTTCATGTATGCCGGAACTTCCGACGGAGCCTGTGCGCCCATAGATGCATCATAGGATGCATCGCTTCTTCCGGAAGGTGCAAAATCGAAGAGATCTGCCACTGCCGGCGGCGGGTTATCGAAATCGTACTGTTCCGGATCCACCGGAGCCGGAGCCTGATATTCGGCCGGATCCGTAAAGGACGTGTAGCTGTTGGCATCAACAGGAACCTGCTCCTGTGCTTCATAGGCCGGAGCCGCATACTGTTCTTCAACGGAAGGAGCGGCTTCATAGGACGGAGCAGCATATGCTTCACTGTCACCGAAGCTCGGTGCAGCAGGAGTTTCCGCCACAAACGGGGAAACAGGTGTGCCCATATCCGCACCGCCGATCACACTGTCTTCATCCACAGTATAGGAGCCGCGGGCATATACCCCGGTATCTTCATAACCGATCGGCGTATCACTGTTTGTCGGATACGTCGGCGGCACATAGGTCGGTGCCTCGTAAAGCGGCATCTCCGGTACATCATCAGCTGAAGACTGCGCTGCCTGAGGAATGTCATTGGATGCGAACGGGATCACGAAATCATCCGTGACTGCCGGTTCAGCCGGCTGTGCCGGGATGGAAGAAGCCGGCTCATAGTCTGACGGATACTCCAGATGGGACTCATATTCATCATCAGGATCGGAAGAAGGTTCCGCATCCCCGAAGAACAGCGGTGTCTCATCAAACTTCTTCGGATCGTTCTCAGATTCATTGTTCATAGGCTTTTTCACCTCGTCGTCCGCCTCGAAGACAAGCGGGATGGACTCGTCTGTCTCCGCAACAGTGTCAGAAGCAGAAACCGCATCCGGCTTCTTCTCTTCCGGCGTCTGTTCCAACTTTGCCGGTTCCGCCTTATCCGTAGCCACGATTCCTCCGAAAGGATCATCACCGATAAATAACGGCGCCTCATCCTTCGCTTCGGCTTTCGGCGGCTCGGCCGCCGGTTCCTCCGCCTTCGGAGCATCGAATCCGGTTACCTGGAGAACTTTCTCCGGCTGTGTCTTGTTTGCATTATTCTCTTCGTTCTGGGCTTTCACCGCAGCCTTGAAGAACGGGTTTTCACTGTTCTTCACGGCAACGAAAGGTTCATCATTCTTCGGAACCGGTATCTGTGCCGGTGCTGCCGGAGCAGTAGAAACAGGTGCCGCCGGTACATCCGTCACATCCTTGAGCGCCGGTACAGAAGGGGTCTTCGGCTGTACAAAAGGACTTGCCGCCACTTCTGCCGCAGGTGCCGGTACGATGCCCGTATCACCAAAAGACAGGGGCTTTTCTGCATTAGCGGAAGGCTGTGTCTTCTGTGCGTTATCTTCTGTCAGCGAAGAGATCGTCGGTGCGGCCGGCTTGGCCTGTTCAGTCTGAACAGGTGCAGCAGGTGCAGATGTCTGCGCTGCTACGCCACCGTTGGCTTCTTCATTCATCAGATCATGGATATCACCGAATACGAGCGGCGGTTCCGGGATCGGTGTTTCGATTGCTTCTTTAACCACATCCGCACCGGACTTGGCTGCACCGGAAGCTGCTGTTACACCTGCTGCCGCGGCAACACCCGTTGCGATTCCGGCATTCTCACCCGCAGCCTTGGCTGCTTCGGCGGAGGCCAGCGCACTCTTTGCCGCCTCTCCTGCAGTACCCTGCGCGGTCGCGTTCACCTGTGCCGCCACCTGGGATGCAAATGTATTGATCCTTCTTCTCTCGGTCTTATCCGTAACAGTCGTCTGCGGGACCTTGGTATTGCTCTGCGGAGCAGAAGGTTTCTTCTCCGGGTCCTTCTTGACCGGAGCCGGTTCCTCATCGTCAAACAGAAGCGCATCCTTCGGAAGCGGCTTCTCCTCTTTCTTCGGGGACTCAAGCGGTACAGCCGGAGCGATATCGTAATCTTCCTGGATCTCGTCCTGCTGTGCTTTCTTCTTCTTTTTGCCGAAACCGAAAAGTCCGCCACGGTCACTGGATGTGATGTCTTCAACAAAAGAGATCATGAACTGGAGCGGTACGCCCGGAAGCTTCGCTGCCGCCTCGGTCATAACTACGCTTGCGGCATCGCTCTGGTCTTCCGCGTCGTAAAGGATACGCAGAAGTTCCTGCTGTCCCAGTGCCTCATACACTTCACGGTTACAAAGGATGATGCAGTCATCCAGTTTCAGCTGGGCAATATTCGAACACAGCGCCGGGGCTGTCTTCGTGGCACAGAAATTGAAGAAATTGTCTACTTTCTGTCTTTGTGTGTTGATCGCATCAATGCGGATATCCGTCGCCGTCATCGGGTAGAGAGTATCGTCACGGTACAGGAACGCCAGTCCCTTACCGATCGTAATGGCAAATGCCTCCGCATCTTTGACGATAACGCCGGCGAAGAAAGGCGCACGGCTGCTGTCCTGCTGGATCTTCATTCTGCCCGTGATCGACGTGGCTGTGTTGACCATCTCACCGATCTGGTCATCCAGGGATCTTCTTCCGGACTTCAGTTCCGTACCCAGACGACGCAATACCGGCTCATATGGCGGCAGCATATTCGGATCGTAATCCGGATTCGTCTTGTGAGAGAATACCGAAAAGAAAAAGCCTCTGTCTTCTTTATCATTAGTCAGATCCGCCGAACGGGCCACCGTCTTACTCGTGACGCGGCCATCAAGATAGAAGGCGTCTGTTAATTCCGCTGTAGGGAAATATCTAGCTGTCAAAGTAGTCGCTAGACGAGTCTGCTTAGCCATAAAAAAGCTCCTCCAAATTATGGGAAAACCCACTACTTCTTGTTAATTATATCATAATGTCTTTTTATGCAAGCAGTTACAGAGGAAAAAAGCAACTTTTTTTCTTAACTTTTTCAGGACTTCTCCTTGATGTAATTTTCCATGTCTTCAGCAAGCACATCAAAGGGCGCGCAGCCAAGATCAAGATACGCTTTGACGACCTCGTCCTGCGTCACTTTTCCGTCCAGTTTTTCAATGGCGTTATTCAGGATCTCCGACGTGTAGATATAGCCGAAAGCATACTCCAGCGCATAACCCTGCGATCCCGTTATGCGCTTCCAGTAATCGTCCAGGACCTTCTCATCCTGACCGTATTTCTCAAGATATGTCAGGCAGCGGTCATAATCCCATCCTTCATAGTCCACGCCGAGACTCAGTCTGGCCGAGATCAGGGCCGAATACAGCATTTCCGCCATCCAGGCAGACTCGGCCGCTTCCTGGTCGAATGGCGCAAAATGGATCATCAGCCACTCTGCATACTGCGCCCAGCCTTCCGCGTACGGCGTACTGGCCGAAAACACCTGATACCGGTTATCCAGGACTTCCGCCTGATACTGGTGCTGATAAAGATGTCCCGGGTACATCTCATGGCTGACGATGGTGTACATATTGTATCTCGGGTTGGCCACCACTCCGTTATTCACCCAGACCTGATGCTTGGTATAGTTATCGATGGGCGACAGATAGTACATCGCCGGCGGCATAGATTCCGAGAACTCTTTCGGCACATCGTAGATGGCAACGGTATTCGGCTTAATGCCCGGGAAATGCTCATTCGTGAATCTTTCACACCAGTCTCTGGCCGTATCGAAATTCAGGCTTCCGAAGGAATACATCGAGCCTTTGGATTTCCAGATGGGATTATACTTCTCATAGATCTCATCGATCGCTTTCTGAAGGAACTTGATCCCCTCATCCGGGGTCATTTCCGTGCCCGTCTTCATCTGGAAAAGCACTTGGTAATATTCTTTTCCTTCCTTGGTGGAGGCAAGATATTTCGAAGAGACATTCGTCCCCTTCAGTTTCGTCAGACGCTCGATCATCATCTCATAGGCCGGGAAATACTTCTCTTCGAGGAGCATCTTGTTTTTCTCGATATACGCTTTGGTCTCCGTGGAAGAAAGTTTCAGCGCTCCGATGCGGCTCTCGAAAGTGGTGCGCATGAAGTGCACGTCCCTTCCGTCTGCCATCTTCCGGCAGTCTTCAATGATGCTGTCGAGATTTTCGTCCGTCCAGCCGATCCCCATTTTGCTTCTTGCTTCTTCCAGGTCCACTGCCGCGGAAAAGAAGTCATAGAAATCTTCCAGGATCTTCAAGTACCGGTCCGCGTCCTCCTTGGAACGGAACTGGATCAGTGACATACAGAGCGGATAGGTGATCTGTGTGCCGGAAGACGGGGTCAGCGCCGGGATAAACTTATTAAGCTTATAGTAATCCCGCTTATGTTCAAAATCGAAGAGCATATCTTTCAGAAGCCGGTTCTCACTCTCACTGAGATTAGCCGGATCCAGCGTCGCAAGGTAATCGATGACACTCTGGTAGGAAGTTACCGCCGTATCGAACGCGTCCGAAGTGACCGGCATAAGGCCTGTTGTCGGCCAGGCCGAATAGTAGTGGGTCGGATCATCGTAAACATAGTACGCGTTCAGGATATCCGACGCGCCTGCCGAGACATAAAGGTCGTACTCATGGAGCTTCTTCGAGTCTTCCGTCGTGCTATCAGGATCGGTATCAGTCGGAATGTCCCACATTCCCGTAGACTCCTGACCTTCTCTTGTCGAACGGAGCGGAGGGGTCGCCACCGCGCCGTTACCGGATCCTCCCGAACATGCGGCCAGCGGCATAACAAGGGAGGTCACTGTCAGAAACAGTGCCCCCCCTCGAATCAGTTTACTGTTTTTTTGTTTCCGGGCAAACATGTTTGTCTCTTACTTCTGCTCCTCCACATAAAGCGGCATATACTTTTCCAGAAGATCGAAGTTGCTCGGTCCCATATTCAGGTATGCGGCATGGATCTTGTCCACGCTTACATCCGGGTTCTTCGCGATGGCATCGTTGATGATCTTCGTGCAGTTAATGTTGCCGAAGCAGTACGGTGTAATGTAGCAAGGGATCTCTACGTCCATCTCATAGAAGAAGTCCGCTGCGTCACGGGCTTGCGCAGAGAAGAACGGAGTCAGGTATTTCACTACATCGTCATAGCTCCAGTTTTCGTAGTGGATGCCGATATCCACACGTGCATGGATATAATAGTTGGTCAGGTCTTTGTTGAGCTTGAAGAAACGGTAGATATTCTGGTTATAGTCCGTCAGGCTCATGATATAGTTCTCACAGTAGGTAGACCATCCCTCTTTGTACGCGGTGGAACCGCCGACCTTCTGATAGTAGTTGTTCAGATTCGCGATATGGTAGACTGCCTCATAAAGGTGTCCCGGATACGCTTCGTGCGCCACGGTCGGGATCATCTCGCCAAGACCGGTGCTGTTATCGTTCAGCAGGAGCTGGTTCTTCTTGAGGTTGTCGATCTGGGTCGTCATGTACGCGGCAGGAGAGAAGTTCTCCGACATTTCCTTCGGGATATGGAATGTGTAATACTCGTGATCCGGAAGAGCCGGGAAATCCGTCTTGATCTTTTCCTTACAGTACTCGATGTCCTTTTCAAAAGAACCGGTCGTGTAATCTTCCCCCTGGCCCTGCATAACCGCCTGCTGTTCCTGCGGGGTCATCTTGAACATCAGGTTGGTCATTTCCGTCATCGTATCTTCGATCTTCTTATCGAGGTATTCGATTGCCTCCGGAACGGTCAGGGATGTGCCGGAACGATACTGGAAATAGTACTCATAGAATTCCTTGCCGTTCGGAAGTTCGCACAGATGACCGTTTGTCGTAGCTGTTCCGAAGAGGTCCTTGACGCCCTTCTCCAGTTCCTGATAAGCCGGGAAAAACTCTTCATCCAGTGCCTTCTTGTTCTCGTCGATCAGACGAGTCTTCGTTGCCTGATCCACATCGAGTGCATTGATCTTCTCTTCAAAAGTCGTGTACAGATAGTTACCGTCATGGTCCTTATAAACGGCTACGCAGGAATCCATCAGTTTCTGCAGGAAATCATCCGGCAGGGAATAGCCCTTCTCCGCTCTCTTCTGCTCATACTTCAGAAGCGACTGCAGGTAAGGTCTGGTCCCCTTGACGATCTCGATATATCTCTCCGCCGACTCCACATCTTCGATCTGAAGTGTCGCAAGCAGGAGCGGGATCTCCGTCTGTACACCCGTCAGGGAGTTCATGGAAGCTGTATAGAACTCATAGTTTTCGCCCTTCTTGGAGAATTCCAGATCCGCCTTGATGGTGTCATAGAGCATCTTGTCCTGAAGGCTCAGCTCATCATAATTGATCTTCGCAAGTTCCTTCTCGATCTCTTCGTTTTCTTTCTTATCTTCTTCCTCCTCATCTTCGGACCAGCATTCCAGAGCCTGTTCCGGCCACTCGATACCGTAGTTTTCCGGATGATCGATGGTGAATTCCAGGTCGATGATATCAGTGAACTGTTCCTTAAAGAGTTTCTCATCGAGATCATGAAGGATCTTGGCCGATTCACTGTTCGGATCTACCGTAGTTGCCGGAGTCGTGTCACCTGTCGGTGCCGCAGTGGTATCTGCCGTAGTATCTGAAGGATCGGATGTTTCTGCGGTTTCGGAAGGATCTGTCGTATCGTCTGCCGTTTCCTCTGTAGTTGTCGTCTTCGGTTCCTTCGTCTCACGGGAGGTTCTTGTTCCCTTCTGTCTCCGTGAGCATGCGCAGCCCAGGATCATGGACGTCGCCAGCACGATACATCCTAATGTGCGCATGATCTTCCGTATGGATTTCTTCATTTCGTTTCTCCTCTCTCAAAGCGGCCCGCCGCGGGGTCATTTTTCTCTAAAAATCTTTTATCAGCCAAAACAAACTATATATCTACATGTGTCATTTAATCACAAACCGTAACGCTTGTCATGACATAATAGACACCCTTTATCAAATCTTTAACTCTTTTTTCCTCGAATTATCAGCCCTTATTCCGTTACCCTCTCGCTACGGTAACTGATCAGCGTAATGATCACCAGCACCACCGACAGAACAAGCAGGGACACCGCAACCATCGCCATGTTTTCCAGTCTGACCTTTGCGTGAAGCACATCCTGGAACACAATGCAGATATTGTACACCGGGATCAGATAGTGGAATTTGGGCGAAGTGCCGAAGCGGAACATGGCCATCATGGCAGAAACCGTGCACGCCAGTGTCACCGGAAGCTGGGCGATCTGTGCCTGATTCGCATTCTTGCAGAACAGCGAGATCAGAACTCCCAGATTGGAGAACAGATAGCAGAGCAGGACCGCGTAAAGCAGAATAAGCAGGAACTCCGCCGTGCTCACGTGGATCCCGGAAAAACCGAAGAGATCCTGCCAGCCGTTTGCCTCACAGATCCGGCTCCCGAGAACATCCAGACCGATGTATATTCCGCTGCTGAAGAGACTTATGAGCGAGACCGACCAGATCTTGCCCATGATCAGCGCCAGAGGCGGCACCGGAGAAAGAAGTGCCTGAAAGAAGGTCCCCCGCTGCTTTTCACCGGCAATGGTATCTGCGGAAAAGTTGGAAATATTCGCGCTCAGAGGAAGGATCAGCATGTATGGCAGAAGCATGGCGATCAGACGGTTGTCGTCTTCTTTTTCATTCAGATCCTCGGCCACGACCTTCCGGAACTCTATTTCCGGGTGCCTGCCCCGATACAGTTCGGAATAGATCTCCCGCACAAACGAGTCAGCCGTCGATTTCAGATACGACGAGATGGTATCCTCCTCGTGATAATAGATATTGATCTCATGGAGATCCGAAAAGTCCACCAGAACATCGTAATTATGGAATTTCCCGGACTGCATAAAGACCGACGGCTCCTCTTCAACGGAAACGACATAGATCTGTTTTTCATTCAGTTCTCCGATATTGATACGTTCCATATTGATCCCGTAAAAATACAGACAGTATTCCTCCGCTTCCGTTGTCGTCGGACGGATCATGGAAATGCCGACGGTGATCAGAAGCGACAGGACAGGCAGCACAAAGAAGCCGAAGATCAGGTTTTTATCCTTGAAGATCTTCGCTATCTCATGTTTGAATACCAGCCATAAACCGTGCATATCTTTTCCGTCTCTTCTCCTATTTTTTCGTAATGATGGCCTGTTCTTCGTGGTTTTCTTCGTACAGTTTTACGAAGGCTTCGTCGATCGTCGATACTCCCTGTGAAGAGGCCAGTTCGGAAACACTTCCGCAGTAGACGCTTTTCCCGTCCACGATGACGCCGACCCGGTCAGCCAGGCGGCTCACCAGATCCAGGATATGGGTGGAAAGGATGATACACTTTCCCGCCGCCTTCAGCTTCAGGATATACTGTTCGATCAGGCGCTGGGTCAGGATATCCAGTCCGTTCGTCGGTTCATCGAAGATGATGGTATCCGGGTCATGCAGAAGGCAGATGGCCAGGGACGTTTTCTGCTTCATGCCGGTGGAAAACGTCTCGTATCTTCTTTTCGAGAACTCCGTGATCCCGAAGTAATCGAAGAGTTCCTGCTTATTCTTCCGGATCTGTTCTTCCGTCATCTCATAAAGACGTCCGTAATAATCCGCCAGCTCATCCGGCGAGAACTGCCCGTCCAGGCGGATCTCATTCGTGAGGAAAGCAATACGGCGTCTTACCGAAAGCATATCTTCGTTGATGTCCTTTCCGTCATAGGTGATCCTGCCGGCCGTGGGCACCAGAAGTGTCGACAGCATACGCATGGTCGTGGTCTTCCCGGCGCCGTTCGGACCGAGAAGCGCGAAGATCTCTCCGTCATTCACTTCGAGAGAGACGTCTTTTACCGCCTCCACCTTATTCTTCTTAAAGGTCTTTTTCAGATGTTCGATGGTAATCATTCGTTCGTCCTTTCCCACAATACGGAAGATAGTATCAGGCCCAGAGCAAAGATCAAAACACTTATGATAAACGCCGTGCCGATGGCATAGACATCGCCCTGCCCGCGGCAGATCGACTTGATGGCTATAGACCAGTTGGCCACCGGGAAAAACTTCACGGCTTCATTCTTGGTGAAAGTCGGGACCATGGAACCGATGGAGATCAGGACCATGCCCGCAGAGGAAAACAGCGATGCTTTTCTCGTCGTGGAGAAAGCCGAAGAGATCGTCGTAAAGACCGCCGTGGTCACAAGTGTAACCGACATAAGCAGAAGGATCAGAAGAGGGATCCAGGAAAGATCCCCGCCTGTCAGTTCCACGATCGTTGAAAAGTATTCACTGCTCCATATCCGGAAAGACAGGATCGCCGTGATCACGCCGACCAGGCCGGAAAGGAAGATCTCCATCATCAGAACGATGGTCTTTCCGAGAAGGATCTTACGCAGCGGCGCCGGGCAGATCACCAGCGTATCAAAGGTATGCCGCTCTTTCTCTCCCGTCACGGAACCGGAAGCAAGGGAAAGTGCATTGCTGGCCATGGTCAGGAAGATCAGCATGCCGATCAGACCGCTCATCCGATCCAGAAAAGAATTCAGAATATCTTCTTTGGAGGAAAGATCGACCATGTTCCTTTCCGGCATAAACTCCTTCATATCAAGGAAGATCTCCTCTCCTTCGAAAGCGAAACACAGCGCATCCCCCAGATCGGAAGCATCTTTCAGGCAATTCGCAGAGGAAAGGATCTCCGAATCATAGTAGAGATAAATTGCAGTATCGGAAACGACCAGTGCACAATCGGTCTTTCCTTCCGTTACGTCCTTTTTCGGATCACCGCCGACCACCTGCGAAAAATAAGGATAGTCCCGGGTCGCGATCTGTGCCGCCGTAAGCTGTTCTTCGTTCTGAAAATACACTGTGGCGTGATATGTCTCTGTCTGGGTGATCACATAATCCAGCCCCCATGAAATAAACAGGATCGTCAGAAAAGGCGTCAAAAGCAGAAGAAGGAGCTGCGACTTTGATTTCAAAGTCTTCGCCCATTCATTGCGTATGACATGCAGGACGTGATTATTTGACATCCGTCACCGTCTCCTCGCTGATCAGGGAACGGAGAAAATCAGGCAGCTTTTCCGGCGTTTCCGAGGAAACCTTCACTTCTTCCTTCTTCCCGTCCTCTTCTTTCACGGTCAGGATCACAGCCGTCTCTTCCGGGCCGCACTTCGGGATATATTCTTCTTTTTCTTTTTCCGGCGCCACTTCTTCAAAAGCACTCGGCCAGTCATATGTGTTATCGAGTTTTCCGCTGAGGATCTCCCTTCCGAACCTTCTCATCTGGACATATGTGGTATAGAAGGCTTCCTTCGGGCAATCCGGGGCGGGGGTTTTGTCTGTCAGCCTGCGGAAACGTTTCTTGGCAAAGGAAAAATAATCGCCTTTTCTGCAGACCACCACCATGCCCGGATCCGCTTCGGTGAGCATTTTTGCATATTCAGAAAGAGCCGTATCCATCATGACAAGGCACTCGCTGCCGTTCTTTTCCATGTGATGGGAAAGCTCCGAAGCAAAAAGCCCCGGTTCCACGATATCCGCAACAGCGCCGATCTTGTTCAGTGCGTACGTGCAGAATAACTTCTGAAGGTTATCCGGAAGGCATACCGTGATCACGGTTCCTGCCGATACATTACACTCTTCAAAAGCAGCGGAAAGCACATCTACTTCCGAAAGCACATCTTCATATGTGAAATGCTCGCCGTCGATCACGACCGCATGTGCATCCGGCTGTTCTTCTTCTTTTTTCAGAAGTCTCTGATAGAGCGTCAAGGTTTCTCCTTCCCTGACACATGCCTCCCCGTCATTCTCCACGGGAATATTGCGGGATTCTTCTTCCATTTTTGTTCCTCGCTTTTCCTGCGCCCTTAAACTTCGGCGCGAACGATCTTCTGTATTTTACTCAATTTCTCTTAAAAAAGGAATACTGAGATGTTATCATTAGGGGGTATCAAGGACGAGCGAGGAGAATGTATGGCTAAGAAGAAAGCAACTTTCGTATGCAGAAACTGCGGATACGAGACCTCCGGCTGGATGGGAAAATGCCCGTCCTGCCAGCAGTACAATACTTTTGACGAGGTGAAAGAGGAGCGGACCGTTCCGGAATCCGCCAAACCGTCTCTTCGGGCCGGCTGGATCGCCGAGCGCGGCACTTCCAAACTTTGCGAGGTCAGCAAAGAGGAAGATCCCCGCTTTTCTTCCGGCATAACCGAACTCGACCGCATCCTGGGCGGCGGCTTTGTGGAGGGCTCCATGACGCTGGTCGGTGGTGATCCGGGTATCGGAAAGTCCACACTTCTCATGCAGGTCAGCGGTTCCGCCAAGGTTTCCGGCGAGATCCTTTATATCTCCGGCGAGGAATCCAAATCCCAGATCCGCATGCGCGCTGACCGTCTCGGCATCTCCCGGGAATCCATTTCCCTTTGCTCCCAGACTTCATTCGAGCACATATCCGACCTGATCACGGAGAGGAAGCCCGGACTTTGTATCATCGACTCCATCCAGACACTCTATAGTGAAGAGATCGCTTCCGCACCGGGTTCTGTGACCCAGACACGGGAAGTGACCGCGGGGCTCCTCCGTCTGGCCAAATCCCTGAACGTTCCCATCGTGCTTGTCGGTCATGTGACCAAGGACGGCGCCATCGCCGGCCCCCGCATCATCGAACATATGGTAGATACCGTATTGTATTTTGAGGGAGACGGATCCTCTTCGCTTCGCATGCTCCGTGCCACGAAAAACCGTTTCGGCGCCACCGGTGAGATGGCGTTCTTCGAGATGACCCAGACCGGGCTTCAGTGCGTGGAGAATGCATCGGCCCTTCTTCTTTCCGGCCGGCCCCACATGGCGCCGGGCTCTGTCATTACGGCGGTCGTGGAAGGGACCCGTGCCATCCTTCTGGAGATCCAGGCGCTGATGTCACCGACCGCCTATTCCAATCCGCAGCGTATGACCCAGGGTCTGGACCGCAACCGTGTTTCCATGCTTCTGGCTGTTCTGGAGAGCAAGTGCCGTGTCGGTCTTTCCAACATGGATGCGTATATCAATGTTGTCGGTGGTATGCGGATCGATGAGACCGCCTGCGACCTGGCGATCCTCTGCGCCGTCTTCTCGTCTTTCTCCGGAAAACCGCTTCGCGAGAACACACTTGTACTTGGCGAAGTCGGCCTGACAGGCGAGCTTCGCCCGGTCAGCGATCTGGAGAAACGTGTCTCCGATGCTTCCCGTCTCGGCTTTTCCGCCTGCGTGCTTCCCGGCGCCAGCAAGAGTGCGGCCGAACGGTTACCTGTAAAGATCGAATATATCTATGTGGACCGTCTCTCCGAGGCGATCGACATCCTTTTCTCGTAAGGAGGTCTGAATTATGCAGCCTGTAAGTCTTCCCTATATGCCCATCGCCATCCAGAAGGATCTCTTCGTGATCATTCCCGCCGCCGGTCAGGGAACACGGATGGGGATCTCCGACAGCAAACAGTTCCTGCCGATCGCAGGAATTCCGGTGCTGGTCAGAACGATCCGTGCTTTTCAGGCGTTTCAGGAACAATCCGGGAAAGCCGTACATGCCGTGGTCGTCACCAACGAAGAGAACCTTGAACGCGTCTCCTCTCTTTGCCGCGAGTATGAACTGGATGTGGTAGAGAAGATCGTTCCCGGCGGCGCGACCCGTCAGGATTCGGTAGCCTGCGGTATCCGCGCCCTCGCTTCACTCGAACGTGCTCCGATTGCGATCGATATCGTCTTTATCCACGACGGCGCACGCTGTCTTGTGGATCAGGATACCCTGAAGAATTGCTTCGACGGCGGCGTTTCTTTTGACGTCTGTGTTACCGGAACGGCCTGCAAAAATACCATCAAGCGTGTCGTCTCCGGAAATTCCGATCCGGTTTCCTCCGGGGATCTTGCCCCGAGGCCGCTTCTTGTGGACGAGACATTAGACCGTTCCACTCTTTATGAGGTACAGACTCCCCAGGTCTTCAAGTACGGCGTGCTTACGGAAGTATCTGAGAAGGCTTCGGAGCAGGGGCTTTCCGCCACGGATGATACGGCGCTTGCCGAAGCTCTCGGTTTTTCCGTACATCTGATCCCCGGGTCCTACTCGAATATCAAGATCACGACTCCCGAGGATGCGGTCATCGCGGAATACCTTCTGTCGCGAACGGAGACGTGATGCTCAATTTCCTGGAAAGACCAAGCTTCTTTGATTTGCTTTTCTTTCAGCCATAGCGTACAATACAGCATCAGGGGCGCGGCTTACCAGAGCCGCTTCTCTTTTCAGATCGAATTTCTTTATTGAGGTGAATAAAATGGGTTCTTGTGATTCATGTAAATCCAAAGATTCTTGCCCGACCGCTTCTGCCGGCGGATCCTGCGGTTCCGGCGAGCAGGAGTCCCTGATCGCCCCTCTTCACGCAAAATCCAGCGTCAAGAAAGTGATCGGTGTCTGCAGCGGTAAGGGCGGCGTAGGTAAATCATTCGTTACCAGCGTTTTGGCTTCCAGGCTGGCCAGAGACGGCTATCGCGTCGGTATTCTGGATGCAGACGTAACCGGTCCTTCCATTCCGAAAGCATTCGGACTGAAGGGACAGCTGAAGGGTGACGAGAACGGCATCCTGCCGATGGTTTCCCACTCCGGTATTTCCATTGTTTCCGTAAATCTGGTCATGGAAAACGAAGAGGCTCCGGTCGTATGGCGCGGTCCGGTCATCTCCGGTGTAGTCAAGCAGTTCTGGTCCGATGTGATCTGGGAGAATATCGATGTCATGCTGATCGATATGCCGCCGGGAACCGGTGACGTACCGCTTACCGTATTCCAGTCCATCCCGCTGGATGGTATCTTCCTGGTATCCACTCCGCAGGATCTGGTTTCCATGATCGTAAGCAAGGCCAGAAATATGGCTCTTCTCATGCAGGTAAAAGTCTTCGGTTTTATCGAAAACATGAGCTACACTGTCTGCAAGCACTGCGGTGAGAAGACACCTCTCTTCGGCGAAGAGGGCAAAGTGCAGAAGGCTGCTTCTGAGCTCGGCGTGCCGCTTCTGGATAAGCTCCCGCTTGACCCGGATATTACCGCGCTCGTTGATGAAGGCCATATCGAGAAGGTTCCTTCCGATATCCTGTCCGGTACGGTTGAATTCGTAGAAAAGATGTTGGGCGAATGACGATCCGATATAAAAAAGTGATCAAGACCCTGGCTTGCCTGATCCTTGCGGTCAGCCTGTCAGGGCTTTTCTGTTCCTGCAGTTCCTGCGGCAGCAGTAAATCGAAGAACAAAGATCTCGGGGATTACCACAAATACCTGGGAGACTATTACTACGACTGCTCCATCAGTGCCATGGTCTTCGAAACACCGGAAGGCGAAGAAATGCCGGGTGTCCTGTACCGTCAGGTCACGGATCTGGATGCACTGGTCAAATCCTGTCCCATCCCGGTGTGCTATCTCTTCTATTCCGGCATGCACGCGGATGTTTACGGGCTGTTTGCCTGTATCGAAGAACTGGTGGAGCTGCATCACGATCAGGTCCTGATCGTCGCCATTGACGGAATGGCCGAGAAGGACATTACCTCTGCCTATAAGGTCGATGCCATGCCGGAAGCGATCATCATTCGGGACCAGGCTCAGGTCGCACGTTTTAACGGAAGCGAGCGCGGCGAGTGGACCGCATCGGATCTGGCTTCCTGGATCCTGGAACAGACCCGCAAGTGACACGATCCTTCTGTGTTATAATGTAATCGCATTGAATCCTGATTAGAAAAGGCGGAACCCAACATGCAGTATGAATATGCGAACGGAATCGGACAAGACAGTCATCGTTTCATTCAGCCCTGCGAGAAAAAACTGAAGAAAGCCGACTCCTGGCCGAAACAGCTGATCCTCGGCGGGGTCGTTTTCGAAGGCGAAGATCCTCTTGTGGCCAACAGTGACGGTGATGTGATCCTGCACGCCCTGACCAACGCGATCTCCGGTGTATCCGGCATCAATATCCTCGGCGCGATCGCCGACCAGATGTGCCGTTCGGGTATCAAGGACAGTTCCGCTTACCTGGCAAAAGCACTTTCCTTCGCAACCGAGAAGGGTTGGGAACTGACACATATCTCCATCAGCATCGAAGCCAAACGGCCGAAATTTGCCGCCAAGATCGGTCCCCTGAAGATGCGTATCGGGGAACTGACCGGACTTGATCCGGAACGGATCGGCATTACCGCCACCTCCGGTGAAGGACTCTCCCGTTTCGGAGAAGGCGAAGGCATCATGACGTTCTGCACGGTCACGATGCGAAGACCCGAAATGGAAATGTAAGTGCTTTTGAAACAGAATAAAGAGAAATAAATCCGGGTGTCCGGATCACTTCTTCGAACGAAGGATCCAGTACCCGGATTCTTTTGCGATCACATCACAGTTCCCGAATGTTTCGAGAAGATATTTTTCCGAGGACGGCGCGCCCTGCTTCTTCTGAAGTACCACGTACAGAAGGCCGCCTTCTTCCAGATGTTCCCTGGCTCCGTCATAGAAGGAAAAGACGGTCTGTTTTCCGGCCCGGACCGGCGGATTGGTCAGTACCACGTCATACTTTCCTTCGACGGAAGCACATCCGTCGGACTGATGAATATCTACAAATTTTGCGTTGTTGCTCTCCGCGTTTTCCCTTGCCAGATCGAGCGCCCGCAGATTAATATCGACCATGGTCACTTCCATAGCCGGAAATACGCGCTTCATGACGATGCCGATCGGACCGTATCCGCATCCGAGATCGAGAAGTTTTCCCTTCTTTTTCTCCAGAGCGGTCAGATCCGCGATCGCGGTCTCCAGAAGCACGCGGGATCCGAAATCCAGGAACTTTTTGGAAAAAACCTCCGAATCGGTATTAAAATAGAAATCCATTCCGTGCATGCGCGCCTGGATCAGGCGGCGGTCTGATTCACCTTGCGGGTTTTCTTCGTAATAATGCGCCACAGGCCATCCTCTTTTCTTTAATCTCCGATGCGCTCGAAACGGTGCACGCCGGTTCCGACGATCTCAAGCCACATGGACGCCGGTCTTACCCAGATCCGGTACGGCGGGTTCAATGCACGGTACACGACCATCCAGTCTTTGTTTTCCGTGCTTCTGCCGACACCCAGCACCTCATATTCATTGCCCTTGTAGTGTCGGTATTTGCCTTTGGAAAAACCGGCATAATCCACGATCGCATCGGCGGCCGCGTGACGCACGGTATCGTTTTCCGCCTGGGATAATACCGAGAGCTGAAGAAGGGCTTCCTGGCAGATCACCTGCTTGAGGCACGAGATCAGAAGAAGGTTCCATTCCGGATCTTTCTCTTCCACAACTTCGGCCAGATTATTCCAGTCCGCTTCCCCGTATGCCGCAAGATCTGTTACGATCTTCTTTTCGATGGAAGCTTTCTTTTCCTCATCCGATGTAGAAGAAAGCTCCGAAAGTTTCTTGTCCAGCCATTCGATACTCGGTAACATCTCCCTCGCCCCCTTGATCTTTTTTACGGGATCATGTACTCGATTGAAGTGATCGTCCCGTTTTTCAAAGTCAGCATCAGTACGGAAGTACCACGCTTATATGTCCATGTCGTATCCGTGCTCTCGTCCGGATCGCCGTACATTTTTCTTGCATCCTCATCTTTCATGCCGATCTCCAGGCCTTCCGGTGTCTTAACCAGATCCGATGTCACCAGCACATCCGAAACATAGGATGTCTCGCTTCCTGTCGCCTGATAGAGCGTCAATACCATATTGGTGTAGGTGTACACGTGATCCGTGCCATCGTGGGCGCAGGACGGTACATCCAGTTTCGAGTTTTCCTTTCCAAGATCACCAAGAAGCTTCTCCGTATCCGTTGATCCGAGAAGAATGTCCGTATTCTCATACTTGAAAACAAAGTTTCCTGCCGTATCCAGTGTGACATCGACGGAACCCGTCGATTCACCCGTGGTATCCGAAGCCTGTTCACTGCTGCCCGCAGCTGTTGTGTTTTGCGTTGCTTTCGTCGTTGATACCGTCTTACTGTCCGAGCACGAAGCCATACTCATCGCCAGTACAACAGTAAGCACGATTGAACCAATCTTTTTCATTATTCTTTCTCCATAAGTTTTTCGTTTATTGTCGCATTTTTGCCGCGGACATGCAATCACAGAACTGTCACTTTCTGTCTTTGGGTGATGCATCCTCATCGGAAGGCGGCGCCGTTTTCCCGCCTTCCTCTTTTGCAGTCTCCGATTCCGAAGCCGCCTTGGACGCAGCGTCTTCAGACTTCTCCTCTTCCGCCTTCTTCGCATCCTGAGCCTTATGGATATTGGAAATATCCTCGAAAGTTCCTCCGCCCTGATCGTCTTCTGCACGGAATTCACCTTTTTCCACCAGACGCAGGAACGCATCTACTACGTCCGCCGTCAGCTGCGTACCGGAAACCTCCTTGATGATCGAGATCGCCTTATCGAAATTCATGCGTTTTCTATAAGGACGGTCCGAATACATCGCGTCAAAAGTATCCGCCACGGCAATGATCTGCGCCACACGCGGGATCTCCTCGCCGGTAAGTCCTTTTGGATAACCATGGCCATCCGGACGTTCGTGATGGTCACGTGCGCCGATCGCCAGTTCCGGCATGATGCTGATATCCTTCAGGACCATGTAGCCCTTACCGGAATGGGATTTGATCTCTTTGAATTCCTCATCCGTCAGACGGCCCGGCTTATTGAGGGTCTCGATGGAGATACCCACCTTACCGATATCGTGGAGAAGTGCGATGTTGTAGTACTTTTCGACCGTCTCCTCGTCGTAGCCCAGCTCACGGGCGAGCTTGGCCGTATACTCCGCCACACGGGTGGAGTGACCATTGGTGTAACGGTCCTTCATATCGATGACCTTCGCAAACGCTTCCACGATCTCGCGGATCAAGATTTTCTGCTCGGCAGACTTCTTTTTGAGATTCTCGAGCTTTTTACGGACAAAGATCGTCGTGACCAGCATGCCCAGGAAAGCCACAAAGACCAGACCCAGAACATTGAACCAGCGCGTCTCCGTGACCGCTTTTCTCTTGAAAAGTGAGATCGCGATCTCTTTTTGCACCTCACCCTTAGAATTCAGGAGCTGCATGCGGAAAGTATAGCGGCCGCCACCGAGATTCGTGTAGTCGATCGGCTTGATCTCGGTCCTGCGAAGCGTGGTCGAATTCCGGTCAAAGCCTTCGAGGCAGTATGTCAGTTCCGGATTGACCAGCGAATAGTTAAAGCAGTACGCATAGACCGTGATCTTCTGCACGTCCGGATCCAGGGTAAATGTTCCGCTTTCATCCGCATAGATGCGTTTTCCATCCGCTTCGATATACGGAACCGTGATCTTCACATCCCCTTCCACTTCGTTCGGCTCATCGATATTGGTCACCACGACGCCTGTGGAACCACTGATATAAAGATCGCCTTCTTCACTCAGATAACTGTAAGAGTTCGAAGTGGCAAAACAGGAAAGACCGTTGCGCATGCCGTAATAGAATGTCACGATCTCTTCGTTTTTCAGCATCATGTCTGTGTTGACCACATAGATGCCGTTACTGCTCAGTACCCACATCTCATCCGCCTTATTCTGATAAATGTCGAAGTTATTGGAATAAGGGAAATTCTTAATGCCTGTCACCTTATAGTCAGACGTCATATAGGCAAGACCATTACTTGCCACGATCCAGTACAGGTCCCGTGTCCGGTCCTTCTTGATACGCATGATCACATCCGACGGCAGTCCGTTATCGGTATTGATGTGTGTTACAAGTTTCGGGCTGAGAACATAGATACCATCCCCGTCAGTACCGATAAGAAAGTCGCCATTGTCCGCCTGTACCACAGACAGGATCTCCGTGTTCAGGATGCCGTCTTTCTCGTCGTACACTTTTGTAACCGTATTTCCTGAAATCATGGCCAAACCGCCGGTGCAGGCAGCCGCAAACGTGCCGTCCTGACATTCACAGACTGTTCTGACACGGTTTGTCGGAAGTCCGTCCTTCATCGTGAACACGACCGCCGATTTTCCGTCGTAGCGGACCAGCGGCGCATCGTCACAGAAAGACGAGAACCACAGATTATTCTTGGAATCCTTCTGGATCGAGCGGATCTTCGCCTTACTCAGGAGCGCGATCAGGTCGTTCTGCGAAAGCTCCTCGCCGCCCGCCGCCGTTGTTTTTTCCAAAGGAATCGAGGTAAGGAGCTTATGGTTCTCCATGACCAGAAGACCGGATGTCTTCGTACCGATATAAAGTTTGCCGTCGCTCATGCAGGTCGAGTATACGACACCGTCATTGAGATCGTACGTTTCATAGAGATTGCTGAAACGGTTCGGTACGATCTTCATGACCCCTTGCTGTGAGGAGACGAACCAGAGATTGTTCTGGTAGTCGCCCATCATGCCCTCGATCGATGTTGTCATCGGAAGATTCTCGAGCTTGATGCACTGCCCGCCCTCGATACGTCCGATACCATTGTCGGTACAGATCCAGAGCTGATCTTCGATCTTGGTGATGGAATTCACGTAGCTCAAAGGAGAAATATCGTACACCGGCTCACCCAGTTTGCCATGCATGGAGCCATAGTAGATCTTCGAGCCTTTCGTGGCACAATACACGTAACCCGGATTATCCGGATCCGGAAGGATCGCATGAATATCCGAAACGCCCAGGTCCTGCGCGCTGTAATACGCGGTCAGTCCGCCGTTTTTCAAAGTAAAGACCGCACCATCGATAGTTAAGGCGTAGACCACATTGTTATAACCCATGATCAGTTTACGGACGTAGGCGCCCTTGATCTGCGGCGCATAGGCAATGGAGACATTCATATCCGCATCCACGACCGCCACGCCTTCCGTCGTAGCCAGGTAGACCAGCCCGTTCTCATCTTCCACGATGGAACGCACCGACATCGACTTCAGTCCGTTTTGTTTGTTAAAGATATGCCACTCGTCTTTGTCGAGCACACCAACGCCGCTGTCGTTCGTGGCAACCCAGAGTCTCTCTTTCGAGTCCACATACAGGGCCACGACACTGGTAATACCGGTCTCGGCCGAATTGATGCGTTCAAAAGTGTTGCCGTCGTAGCGGATCAGGCCGCTATAACTGCCGATCCACAGAAAACCGTCCGGCGTCTGCGCGATGGCATTGGCCTCCGAAGTCGGAAGACCGTTTGTATTGTTATAAAGTACAGGTGAATATCCTTTGGATGCGCCCGCCAGCGAGTCCAGTACACCGGAAGACGCCGATGTGCCCGAGCCTGCATCCGCGTCATCCGAAGACGCCGAAGTCTGCGCGGTTTCGGTCTCTCCTGTATTTCCTTCGTCGGCACGAAGCCCGAAAGGCACGGAAAGCCAAGCGCTTGCGCTGATCATCATTGCCAGTGAGAAACCGGCGATCCGTATTCCGATTCTGCCAATCCGTTTCAACCCAAACATCCTTATTTCCCCAAATCCCCAATCTTAGGATAACTATTCTCAAAGACACTTTATCACTACGCAACAGAGTGTGCAAAGGGTCTGGCTCATTATTCATGGAATATTTTAATTCTTATGATGTTTTTTTGACGGAAAGACCTTATTACAGGCATTCGAACCGCTTTCGCAGGTCACGATGCCCTGGCCTCGTCGTAGCGCTTCTCCACCTCGGCCCAGTATGCTTCGAGCTTCTCGTCCCCACGTGCACTTGCCACGCCGTACTTCTCCACCAGGATGTTTCCCAGATATGATGCGCACTTCTCCGCGCCCGTGACGTTCATATGAAGCCCGCCGTCATAGGTATCCACGTTATAATCGATGCCGATCTCTGACTCGGCAATATCCAGCATATTGATGTAAAGAAGATCATGGGCCTTGGCATACTCCACCATCTGCTCGTCCCACTCCTCGTACCAGTGCGGATACAGCGACGGGGACTTGATCAGCACCAGCCTGATGCCCTTCTCCTGGCAGAGCTCTGTCATCAGGTCGAGATAGGCCATTGCGGTACTTCCGAAATTCGGGTCGGCAAGCGGTCTTGCCGGCGGCATCGCCCCTGCCGCCATGATTTCTGTCCGCAGATAGTAACCATTAAAAGACACCGTATCCTTCGTAAACCAATACTTAAAATCCTCGGAAGTCAGTTCATTCCAGCGGCTGTGGTAACGAAGGAGCGGGAAGATATAGTCGATCATGCTCTCGCCTTCACACATGGACGCCTTGATGGCATTCCACTTGCTACTGCTCCAGCGCATGCCGTCCAGCGCCATACGGTTATAGGCCTCATTCTGCGGTTCGTTATACATCAGGGAAAGAACGTTAAAGACCACCACATCCGGTGTCTCATACCTGAGCGCGTCTTCGAGAAGGTAGTACGACTGCCACACCAGCTGCTGGGCGCCGCCGCGGATAAAACTGTTGATGCCAAATTCCCGCCAAAGCTGCACAGTCGAGAAATTCTCATAGACTTCACAATCCCCGACGAAAAGCACCTGGTGCCGGCCTTCCGCCTTATAGTATTCGGCTGTCAGGGCACCTTCGGTAACGGTGCCCATATACTTCGGCCGAAGAAGAAGATCAGTCAGATAAAGAAGCACTCCGGAAAGGATCAGAAGCACAAGGACCAGAATGACCCTTCTTACCCTTTTGCCACCGGTTTTTTTCTCATTTTCCAAAACTGTTTCGGACATGTCTTCTCCTCTTTCTTTTCAACATCAGCATTGTAGCACAAGGCAGTGCTTTTGTGGGAAAAGCGCTATGCTAATTTGCGATATCCGTAATATAACTCCCGGGGCTTCATATGTTAGAATGAACTTGAGTTTTGGGGCAGGAGGGTATGAAAATGGCACAGACTTTCACAGAAAGATTTGCAGAAAACCTGAAGAACATCCGGGATCTGGCAGATAAAACACCGAAGCCGTCCGACGGGATCCGCGATACATTTATCAGCGAACTGACCAGATTTTACGAAGACGGCACTGAGCCGTCCCGTGCGTCCCAGGATATGCGCTACTACCTGCATCAGCATGAAAAAAGGCTTGCGGAAAAGGGCGTAAAGATCCAGCGCCGCTATACGGTCACGAAGGATGGTGTCCGGCACACGGTCTCCCGAAGCAGACCGCCCTATACCGCAGATCTGTCCTTTATCGAGTGCGAATCCTCTTCCCAGTATTCGAATGCGTCTTCCGGGAAAGTCCTGAAGAAACATAAGAAGAGCTCAAGTATTTTCTATGCGAATATCCTGAACCGGCCCGATATTGCGGACGCCGCGTATGTCTGCCCGAACTGCGGCCATAGGACGACTCTTTCCGAGTTTGCAAACGGCTGTCCCATGTGCGGAACGAGATTCCAGATGAAGCAGCTCTTCCCGTGCGTATCGAACTTCTACCTGCTGTCGCAGCTGAATAACGGTAAATCCATGAAGGGCCTCCTGACCTTCGTGAAGATCATGGCTGTTCTTATTGGAATCGGTATAGCGATCTATACCGGCTATGCCATCTGGCCGGAAATCGATAACAAATTGCTGCTCATCCCGATCTGCGCCGGTGCCGGACTTCTTGGCGGTCTTCTCGGCGCCCTCATCGTGTACCTGGTCTCCAGTATATTCTTCATGATCTTTTTTATGACCAAGCTGACCGCAACTGCTGTCTCCACTGCGGACATCGCGTCTGCTTCCCTGACGAAGAACGCGCTGTCCAAAGCCATGGAGCGCTTCGATCCGGAGTTTTCCTATGAGCTTTTCGAGGGAAAAGTCATGTCGCTGTTCCGTGCCATCGTTTTCTCCGAGGATCGGACCAACATGAGCATCTATCGTGGCGACCCGAACATCCCGGGCATGGATGACCTGATCGATATTGACTACCGCGGCGCCATGAAGTTCCTGAATCTTTCCGTCCAGAACGGCTACGACCTGGTTCTTCTGGTCCGCATCTATCTTTACAACACCTACCTGATCGACGGCAAGATCGTGCAGAAAAAGGAAGACTTCAACATGACGCTGGTCAAGAGACTGACTGCGAAAGAAAACTACGGATTCTCCATTCACGCCGTGAACTGCAAAACCTGCGCCGCCAGCTTCGATGCCATGCACGTCCTGCAGTGCCCGACCTGCGGCACACCATATAAGCTTGAAGAAGAGGATTGGGTCATCGTGGGAATGAAAAAATAATGTTCGTCGCTTAAGTATAATCTCGCAAGCAATATTCATCGCTAAGTCCTCGGGCTTCGCCCTGCGGAAGCGCTCTTCATACTGCTTTCAGATTTATTTTTTCATCTGCGTGAGTAATCCTTCTCATTGCGAGGGCGCTCCTCACATTATTTTTTCATTCTCGTAATGGATAGTGCGTAGGTTAGCGGATAGGCGATGAGGTTGGTGAGGATGAAGTTTCCGATGTCGTTGATTCCGGTTTTCATGAGGATGTACTGGGTGAGTACGACGATGGGAAAGTGTACGATGTAGAATGTGTAGGAGATCTTCGCGTTTCGTTTTGACCATTTTCCTTCGTAGTCGAGGTAGTCGTGGCCGAGGCTGAAGAGGGCGGTGACGCCGGTGATGAAGGCGAGGTAACTGCACACCGTGTTCAGGGTTTCGTACCCGGACACATAGTGGAACAGGACGATGTCTGCGACCGACACGGCGAGGAAGACCGCCGTGAATATCCATTTTCCTTTTGCAAGTTTCTCGGCGAAGGTCTTCCCCGATTCCATGCTGCAGAGACAGTATCCCAGAAGATAGAGGCAGAAGTACACGATCAGGGGTTTTCCGAGAGGTTTGACTTCATACGCGGCGACAGCGGTCAGTGCCAGAAGGATGCAGGCGATGGTCTTTCCGGTGTGACCTTTCTTCAGGGTCGTGGTTCCTTCCGGAGATCCTTCCTGATCTGCGGGTGCCGAAACAGGATGCGGGGACAGTGCTTTTGCAACCGAAATGATCCCGCAGGAAATAACGGATATCAGAAGGAGCACGGCGATGAACCAGAGGTGCCCGAGGGTAAATCCTCCGTCGTAGCCGGTCAGGTCGGTGAAGCGTGTAAAGTAGATCCCGTAGTGGGAAAAGAAGCTGCCGTCATAGCCGTTGTGGGTCACATCGGCCACGTAGCTCAGGATCGGATTGATCACGGTAAGTCCGATGAGAAGCGGGATCCCGAGGCGTATGGCGCGCTCAAGGAGAAAGCGGGATGTGGTTCTTTTTCTAAGAGAGAAGCAGGAGGAAATGCCTGCCAGAAGAAACAGTAAGGGCATGAACCAGGGGGAGATGAATGTCACGATGGCGGCAATCGCCGGGATCTCCGAAAAGAAGATATAATTGGCTTCGCCCCAGGTGTTGTAGGCCATGGCTGCGTGGTACAGGACCAGAAGGAATACAGTGATCCACCGGAGATTATCGATATAGTGCACGCGTTTTGCTCCGCTCATTTTCCACCTCAGAACTGGTTATAGATGAATTGGGCCGCATCGTATCCCTGCCCGTATGCGCCGAAGATCACGATGATAAGAAGGAGTGCCGTGAACAGTCCCCATCTTGCCGGCAGTGGAAGCTTTTTCTCCAGTTTGTCGCGTACGGAGCCGGAGCGGCCGAACATGCTGACTGTGATCAGAATGATCGTACCGATCCCCAGGATCACGTAATCCGAACGGACGAGTCCGAGATGCATCAGCGTTCCGCTTCCGAGGGACTTCCAGTTCCATGTCGTGAACATCGTGCCGAACATTTTAAATGTCAGCGGGACGTCGCGATAACAGTCGAAAAGTCTCAGGGCGCTCATAAGGAGCACGGTTCGTCCGACCTGGAAAGTCTTATAGGCCGTACTGCCGTCTGTCTTGACCCGCTTGTGGAATTTCGCATAGAGCGGCTCCAGTTCCTGGGAGATCATGATGACCACGAAGTTTCCGAGACCCCAGACAATGAAGTTCCAGGAGGCGCCGTGCCAGATACCGGTCGTAAACCACACGATAAAGGACGCGAGATATACCGGAAGACGTTTTCCGACCTTCTCGCCAAGGTGCTTGCGGCTCCATTTGCTGAGCTTGAGCATCGGTCCGCTTACCGATACGGGGTAGAAAATGTAGTCCGTAAACCATGTGCCCATCGTGATATGCCAGCGTCTCCAGTATTCTGCAATATTCTTACTGAAGAACGGCCGCTCGAAATTTTCTTTCACCGGGATGCCCAGCATCTCCGCAATACCGATCGTAATGTCGATGCCGCCCGTGAAGTCCGCATAGAGCTCCAGCGCATAGAACATCATGACGAGGAAGACGTATACGCCCTTATATGTGGCCGGTGCGTCGATCAGGGCATTGACCGCGGTCAGCATGCGGTCCGCGATCACGACTTTCTTGAAATATCCCCAGAGCACACGTTGAAATCCGCGTTCCAGAACTCTTCCCGAAAAAGCATGCGGCGTGAATAGCTCTTTACTAAGATCGCCATACCGGCTGATCGGGCCTTGTACCAGCTGGGGAAAGAAAGACACGAAAAGCGCATACTTAAAGAAGTTCTTCTGGGCTTCGTGCCGGTCTCTGTAGACGTCGATGACGTAGCCGACAGCCTGGAAGGTATAGAAAGAAATACCCATCGGCAGCGCGATCTCAAGAAAGCCCAGTCGCTTCGATGAGCCGAATACCGAAAGGATGCCGTTGATGTTATGGATCGTGAAGTTGGTGTATTTGACCACCGCCAGGATGCCGAGTGCCAGAACGATACCGATCGTCATGATGCGGCGGCGTTTCTTCTTCTGCGACTCTTTATAGCGTTTTCTGGCCTCTTTGCCGGCTTCCTCCGGGGAAGCTCCGCCACTTTTTTCCAGTGCTTTTAGCTCGGCAAAGCGGGCATCGGCACGCACTTTGTTTCTTGAGATCAGAAGACCGGCCACATATGTGATCACCGTCACTGCGGCGATATAAAAGAGGAATTTCCATCCTGCAAAGTAATAGAAAACATACGACCCCAGCAGAAGCAAGGGCCATTTGGCCTTCTTCGGCAGCACGTAGTAAAGCGCTACCAGAAGGATCACGAAGCCGATGAATTCGTAGGAAGTAAACAGCATGAGGGTTTACTCGTCGTCCTCGAGTTTTTGGATCAGATTCCAGATCGCCTGGGCGGAATTAAAATTCTCCGGGATCATGTGCTCTGCGGAAACGACCACGTCAAACTGCTCTGCGATCTCCGAAACCAGGGAAATAATATCGAATGAATCCAGGATCTTGCCGTCCACGAGATTCGTTGCTGTCTCATAATCCACATCCGGGTGGATCTCCTTAAGGATCGAAATCAGTTCATCCATTTTCTTACACCTCATAAAGGAACTTCACTCGGTATAATACCATTTTTGGATTATTTAGGAAACTGAGGCGGAGGACTCATCTTCCAGTTCTTCTTTCATCTGCTCATAGGTGATCCCGTATTTGAGGGCGATGTTTCTTGCGTAGGAGCTGTAGTCCGGTTCGCTTCTTCTTACCTTGAATGTATTGACATTGTCCTTGATCTCCATGATCACGCTGATGACCTTGCCTTTCCCTTCCCATGCGTTCATGTCGGGGATCTTGGCTGCCAGTTCGTGGATATGGGTATTGAAGATCACGGCCGCGCCTTTATCCTTCAGAATATGGAGAAGATCCTCGGAAAGATACAGTGCGTCGGTGGAAGACGTGGTGGAATACGTCTCATTAAAAAGCACCAGTGTATCGCTGTCTGCGATGTTGACGATCTCTCTGACACGTTTTGCTTCTTCGCCGAGACGGCCATAGTTGATCGTAAGATTCTCGTCGATCGGGAAATGGGTCAGAATGTTCCGGAAAGGCATACCGCAGCAGGATCCGGCCGTAACGAAGATGCCGACCGATGCCATAAGGGAGATCAGGCCGAGCCCCTGTTCCAAGATCGTCTTGCCTCCACGGTTCGGCCCGGTCAGGACGAAGATCCGCTCTTCTTCCGAAAAGAGGAAATCGTTTTTCACGATGTTTTTTTCACGGAGCATGGCCAGACGGATGTTATAGAAGTCTTTGACTTCCCATTTCTTCTCCGGAGACGATTCGATCTTCGGCATGCAGATCCCGAATCCCCTTGTCTCCAGTTTCTCCGCATAGCGTGCGCAGCAGCAGTAGAAGGTCAATCCCTCATAGATATCCGTGATGGCGTGTGTATCCATTCGGGTATATTTTGAAATAACTTTCTTGATCGATGAGAAGTGACGCTTCAGTTCTTTTTCAATCAAAGGCGAAAGCGCCACCATAAGCGGGTCTTTATATTTTACGGAATTTACATGCGCCATACCGACTGCCTGGGCGCCCTGTCCGGCTTTCGTCATCATGCTGATGCCGACCGCAAGTTCGGCGAACCTGTATTTCGAGCGGGTATGGCACGGCATAAATTCCACGGCCGTGATCTCTTCGATCTCCAGGTCCGGTGTGAAGTTCACTCCGATGAGTGCGCCTCGTACGGTAGCAAGGTCGTTCATCATGATGTTGACATCCTCTCCTGCCTCCTGGAATTCTTTGGTCTGGATGATGGCCGATAGTTCCGCCTTCAGGGCCAGAAGGCCCCTGGACTTGATCTCATAACGGTCCAGCTGTTCCGCCAGGAAACGCGTCGTTTCCACATAGGCCGAGATCGAACGGAGGTCGGAAAGGAGCGTATAGAGCGCATTATCTTTTTTACTGACTGCCCTTTTCTCGCCGGCAATATCCTTCACGGTCTTGATCTTGGCGGCAGCATCATAAAGGGAATCCCGAAGTTCCGGGAAACGAAGGATATCTGAAAAGACCTCCTGCCGGAACCGTATGTCCTCCGGATCGATAAGGGCTTTACTCATTACCGACTTAAGGATATCGCGCTCTTCCGACATGACCGAAAACCATGAGATGATCCCGTCCATATCCAGATCTTTCATTGTCTCATCGGAAAGCTGTACGTATTTTTTTTCTGATTCCGGGTAAAATAGTATATCCATCCCCTATCTCCTTACCTATCTCTTTTTCTCTCTTTCAGATGCGGCAGATACGCGCCGTTTCTACGGACACTGCACCTTTCGGGCAAGTGCTTTTCACTGAAAATAATAGATTTTCGAAGGAAACTGATATACAATAATCGTAAGATTTATATCATAATCTTAATGCACGGACAGAAAGGATACCGACCATGGCTGAGACCCTGATACCGCAAAGCGAGATCATGCGGCTGCTTCACGAAAACAGTGAAAACAGTTTCCGGCACACCACCTATCGTGAAGAAAACCGGCGCTACCATCTTCTCATGCAGGGGGATATGGCAGCAGTCGAGGAAGCCGTACGCATCACCGATCCGAAAATACAGGGCAAGCTTTCTTCCGATCCGGTCCGGAACATGCGTTATCTGTTCATCATCGGTACCGGCCTGGCCACACGTTATGCGATCGAAGCCGGGGTGCCCCAGGAGCGTGTCTATTCCATTAGCGATCTTTTTATTCAGAAAGCGGATGTCACCAATACAGAAAGAGCGCTTCGGGATCTGACGCGGGAATTCTGGACAAAACTGGTGGAACAGGTGCGTCTGTCCAAGAGTGAGAAGACTTTTTCCAAGCCTATCATGACGTGCCTGAACTACATCGACGCCCACTTTGCATTTCGTATCACACTGGAGGATCTTTCTGCCCAGACGGGTCTTCATCCGAACTATCTGGCCGCGATGTTCAAGAAGGAAGTCGGTGAACCCTTCGGCGCCTACCTGATCCGCAGGCGGATCGACACTGCCCGGGCTTTACTGACGCGGACAGAATACACCTACTCCCAGATCGCCTATTCGCTCGCCTTCTGCTCCCAGAGCCACTTTATCAGAGTATTCCGAGAAAAGACAGGGCTTACGCCCCGCCGGTACCGCATGGAGTTTTCCGATTCCAATTTTTCATCCACGCTTATTTAATGTATCCGGCCAGCGTCACACGATCCGTCTTGCCGTTACTGGTCAGCGGGATCGCATCGAGTTTCTTCGTCACATTCGGTACCATATACCGCGGCAGGCTGTCCTTGAGAAGCACCTTCATGTCCGCTTCTTCCTTGTCTCCGCTATAGAAAAGCACTATCTTCCCGCTGGCCTTGTCATAAATACAGGCCGCGCCGGTGATCCCATCGATCATCTGGGCATTGACCTCGATCTCGCCCAGTTCGATCCGATGCCCCATATGCTTGATCTGGAAATCCTTTCTCGACACGAACATCAGCTCACCGCGTTCGTTATACCGGCCGATATCGCCGGTCCGGTAGATGAGTTCCGGCCAGCCCTTCTGGAGAGGATTGATCGTAAAGGATTCGGATGTTTTCTCCGGATTATTCATGTATCCGAGCGTCAGGGACGTGCCGCGGATGCAGATCTCGCCCTGTTCCCCGCTCTCCTTCGTGACTTCGCGGTTTTCTTCATCAAGAAGAATGATATCAGTATTATCGAACGGCCGTCCGATCGGGATCGCTTCTCCTTCTTCAAAAGCTCTGTCCACGCGGTAGTAGCAGCACATACCTGTGCCTTCCGTGGGCCCGTAGAGGTTTGTAAAGGTCGCTTCCGGAAGCGCCTCCTGCCACATGCGGAACTGCTTAATAGGGAATACTTCCGATCCGAAAGCGATCGTATGAAGATACTTCGGGATCTCGGTCTTGAAGGTATTAAACTTCGAAATGATCGTTAATGCCGACACGACCCAGCATACGGTATTGATCTTATGCTCATTGAGATACTGTACAAGTTTGAGCGGCTGCATAAACAGCGTCTTTGGCACGAAATATGTCGTTGCGCCGAAACGGATCGTCGGGAAAAGCTCTTTGAAACATGCATCCAGATAAAGAGGTGTCTGGTTTCCAAATACTGTTTCCGAAGAAAATCCCAGCACTTCCGACAGCTGGCTGATATAGTCGTTGACCGCGCGATGGCATCCCACCACACCTTTCGGGATGCCCGTACTTCCGGAAGTGAATACCACATAGAGAGGATCCGTATCGATAGATGAATCGTGGATCTCCTGAAGCATGGTTTCATCGATCTGCTCTTGCCCGGAACCTTCCCCGCAGATCTCGGAATACTTTACGATCTTTCCCGTAAAGCCAAGTTCCGACGCCGACGCGGCGGTTACCTCATCGCAGATCAGAAGCGGTGCCTTCACATTTTCAAGGATAAGATGGATACGTACCTGCGGCATCTCCGCATCGATCGGAACATAGTAGCTTCCGGCCCGGATGATCCCGAAGAACGCGGCCACCTCCTCCGGAGATTTCTCCATATACACCACGACCGGGCTTTTCCGGATCCCGTTTCTCAGAATATAGGTACCGATCACGTCCACGGCGCGATCCAGTTCCCGGAATGTCAGCACCGAGCTTTCTCCGCAAAAAGCGGCTTTTTCCGGAAACTTTGCGGCTGTTTTCTTCAGTTCATCCAGCACATGATTATGCATATCGTTCTCCTTATTTCAGGCATTCCCTCACGCAGGCCTCTGCCAGCACGTCAATAATGTCGATACATTTTTCTCCCGGATCCATATCCGTCTTCGCCTTGGAAAGCTCCGTACATCCGAGTACGATCTTCTGCGCGCCAAGCGAAAAGAGCTTGTCCGACACCGAAGTGAACCTCTCCGGCGTGATCTTCTTTCCGCTTTTCACATCCTGATAGATCATCTCCATGACATTTTTCTGTCCCGGCTCATCCGGCCAGATGCAGGTCACGTTATATTCCGAAAGTGTATCGTCGTAGATCCGGCTCATCCGGGCTCCGTCCGTCGCCATGATCCCTAAGGAAGTGATCCCTTCCTTCCGGCAGGCTTCTCCCAGTTCCCGGATCGCATGCACAACAGGAAGGCCTATGCCTTCTTCCATCTCTTTATGAAAAGCATGTGCCGTGATACATGGGATCGCCAGGACTTCCGCCCCACCTTCGCGAAGCGTGCATCCGACCTTGATCAGAGCCGGACGCGGATCCTCCGCGTTACCGCTTTCAGAAAGCAGAAAGGCTGTGCGGTCCGGGATCTGCGGCATCGAATAGATCAAAGTCTCAATATGGTCCTGGTCTTTTTCCGCAGGCGTCAGTTCCACCACACGGCTGTAGAAATACGCCGTGGCCCACGGTCCCAGTCCGCCAATGATCCCTAATCTTTTCAAATCCTTCTTCCTCGTCTTTCCCTTATTTACTCCAATAACCGGAATTTCCCGTTACGGCACCTTGATCTCGTACTTCGACTCATCGTAGTAGAAATATCCTCTGTGGGTATCCGCATAATCTTTCATCTGCTGGGCAGTCCACATGAAGAAACGCGTGCCGTCTTCCTTCGTCAGGGCATCACAGAAATACCATGTGCCGTCGATCTTTACCGCGTTCCAGAAATGCTGGGCATACGTGATCGGATATCTTTCCACCATGAATGTCTCCAGTCCCGCGCGGGTATAGAGCGCATGGCAGGCACTCGCCACATTGAAGCAGTCTCCGAACCGGTTCTTGATTCCATCGTAAGCACCCTGGACCCAGGTCACTTTCTCCGCATGCCCCTTGTAAGCGATGCTCCAGTCGACCCAGTTAAAGATTGCCTCACATTTTTCCTTCTCGGACATTCCGTCCTTCAGGATCTGGCTTAAGACCTCATCACAGAGCGCCCACAGATCGTCCTCTGTATACGGACGGTAGACCACCGTCACCGTGATCTCCTCTTTCGTCTCGTTTCCGGCGCCGTCCTTCGCACTGTAGACGACCTTATACGTACCTTCGTTAGCCAGATCCACCTGCGAGTTATCCACCGTAAATGTAATATCCGGATCAGCATTATCGAAGACCTGGACGCCATCCTTATACGCGATGGACTGATTCGTCAGCACCGTAATATCCTTGATACCCTTAAATACCGGCGCCTCGTCATCCTTTTTCAGTGTGATATGGGATGTCACGATCTGCTCATTTCCGCCCAGATCCCTCAGCCGGATCTTCACATCCCGTTCGCCCGGTTCATCAAAATGCGGATCTTCCACAAACTCGATCGTTACATCGGTCGTGTCCACCAGACCTTCGATCAGGTCCTTCGGTTCCAGTGGATAGCATGCAAAACCTTCGTAGGTGATACCCTTCGCCTCCGGCGGTCTCGTATCCTTAAGATGCAGGATACTGTCATACTGGATGCCGTCTACGGCAAAAGAAACCGTATAATCGCCCGGCATCGACATATCGATCGACGAGAGCGACGTCAGAAGTTTCGCGTCCTCATCGAATGCAAAAGCACTTGCCTTGGGAAGCGGATCTCCTGTTTCCAGGGTAACTTCGGGATAAATGCCGATGACCCGGAGCGTCGTCTTGACCTGGGTGACATTACCGCCCTTGTCCGTGCAGGAGATCGTGATATCCTGCTGTCCGACCTTATCGAAAGATGGAAGGGTCACAAAATCCGTGAAGCACTCGGTCTGGTCCTCCAACGCCGTGATAAAATCATCCACGGAAAGCGCAACGTTATACATCGTCTCCTTCGGCATCACATATACCTTCGGTGCAATCGTATCCGTAACGATCAGGCGTGACTTATATGTCCTGCTCCCAAGCTGGATCTCGATGGGATACTCGCCCGGTACATGAACATCAAATCCGGACGAACCGTATTTAAACGCTGCCGATCCGCGATCCAGATCAAACCGCACAAAATCATCGGCCGTGATTGCCGTTCCGGCTTCGATACAGCATTCTTTATACACACGTTTCTCGAAATACACATACAGGAAAACACCTGTCATAATGAGGACCAGCGCTACCGTGATCCCGATAATGACCGGAAGTTTCCGTGGCTTTTTCTTTTTTGGTGGTGGAGTGTGTTTCTTCACAATGATCGTCCCTTATCTCTTAATGTCGTCATGTCCCGTCAGATCTATGCTCTCTTCCGATCCCATGCAGTGCTTTTACTTCGGAACATTCGGTTCCTGACTGAGGATCTTCATGGTCCAGCCGGCATCGATCAGTTCATAGGCCGTCTTCTTTTTCGGGAGCTTATCCGAAAACATACGGATGATCTCATCGTAAAGCCCGTCCGGTATCGCGGCAAACAGAGTCTTTCCCTCATCTGTGATGATCACGAATCCATCCTGGCCGTTCTTTCTTTCATAGAGCACCTGCGTGGCCTTGATCTCCGGATGATCCTTGGAGAACATGGAGAAAACAAAAGCTTTCGTCAGTTCCACATAACGGTCATCCAGTCCGTTATCGAAGATCTTGATCTTTTCACACAGTTCATTCTGGTTTCTGACTGCACGCATGGTACAAACCATGGCTGCCTTCAGCATATGCGGAGACCAGGTATCCTGCTGGGCATTGAGTTTCTCCAGTGCTTCCTCGGTCTTATCCGGAAGGATATACACCATAAGCGCCTGTCCCATATCGTCATAGAGACAAGGATAGACTACCGGTACCTGTTCGCCGCACTCCTTGCACGTATAGCGGAAGAAAGACCCGTTCAGGACCTGTTCTTTCTCTTCCGGATGGAGAGAAACATTTACACAAGCACGAAGCTGCATCTTGCTTTTCGCCTTGCACTTGGGGCAGGTGATCTCTGCCTCGATCGGCTTATATCTTTCCTCGTCGTTAGGAAGTAATCGGTGTGGTTTCATGAAATCAGTCATTTCTTATTCTCCTTCATTTTTCATAGCAAAACAGAAAGCGGCAATACCGTCACAGATCTTGTCCTGGTAGTCCGGATCTGACAGAAGCTTGTCATCCTTCGCATTTGACATATATCCCATCTCGAGAAGGAAGGATGGCACGCTCGTTGCCCAATTCAGGCCGCTGTAGGTAGTGGATGCATTGCATCCGTTATACTTCGCTCCGGTCGCCTCCGCATAGCATTCGCCAAGCATATCGCCCCAGTGCACCTGTTTGTCTGCCAGTTCCCCTTTGCTGCAGACAAAGACTCCTACGCCCCGCTTCTCCGGATCATCGGAAGAATCACAGTGCAGCCGCAGGAATACATCTGCCTTACAGTTCACGGCGATCTTGGCTCGCTCAATATTGGAAATATCCACATCGGCCGTTTCACGGGTCATGACGACTTTCGCCCCCATAGACTCCAGAAGCGCCTTCAGTTTCAAACCGATCTCCAGATTGACCTCATGCTCGGCACGTCCCGTGGATATACCGCTAGTCCCCGCCGAAACCTTCGCCTTCTGTTCGTCCGACCATGGAGCAAGTGCCTCTGTGTCATTATTTGCTTTCGATTGATGCCCCGGATCGATACAGATGACCATTCCGGTCAGATCGTATTTCGCATTCGGATCCAGAGTTCCGCTTCCATCTGTTTCAGATGTTTCGGTGCTCAGCTCGCTGGGAACGATCGTAAATTTCGTCTTCTTATACTCGTTTCCACGCATATCGTAAAGAACGAAATAGTATTCTCCTTCAAGAAGGGTGTTCGCATCCTCCGGCTTGACGGGCATGATATATTCACTTGCCTCCTGTCCCTCCGGCGGAAGCAACGTTCCCTCCGAAACCGGCTTGCCCTTCGACTTGTAATCGTCCTGGGTGAATACTTTATAGTCAAGCTGGATATCCTTATAGCTGACGGAGGAATTGATCCTTCCTGCAATATATTCCGTGCCGAAAGGATACTCCGTCACAACATTGCCCAACTCATCCAGCATGATCGGTCCGACAAAATCGAAGTCCACCGGGATCCTCGTCCCGTCTTTAAAGACTTCAATAGATGCTTCCGAGAAACACTTTCCGTCCGGATCATAAACCTTGCAGGTAAGCATGCCGATGGGAAGCTTTCTTGTCGGGTTCAGCGCAATATCAATGATATCCGTATTTCCGAGAAGTTCCATGGTACCACTGTCCACGATATCTCCGTTCGCATCCACGAATTCATAACGCACCTCGACTTTGTTGTAATAATCCCAGGTCACAAGGTAGTTTCTGATCTCTTTCTCCGTTTCATGAAGACCCGGGACATTGTTGTACTTGGCATCGTACCAGTACGTTTCATACACAGAGAACGGAATAAAAGCACTCTTCGGATCCGTCGGGCTGGTGGCTTCCGTTCCGAAGTTTAATAGCCGTATATACCCGAAAAGCGACTTCAGGAAAAAATCCACGTCTTCATGTGCGACTTGCCATTGATCCGTCAGGACGGCATGCATATCGAACGAAAGTGTTACCTTCGCCACTTCACCGATCTTCTTTTCCACATCACGTGGCGTATCGGTATCTTCGACACTTTCCACAAGATCCGCCGTACTAAAATAGTTCACGGTCATCTCGGCTTTGGTGCCATCGCCGTCTTTTTCCACTTTTTCGATCTTAAATGAGAGTTCCTTCAGCGAAGCATCCAGAATACCGGACACTTCCGACATGGAATAAGTCTGGAGGTTTCCGATCTCCTGGCTTTCCCCATCCACCAGTTTTTCCAGGCGGTCATATCTTCCGCTCTTCAGGAAAGCACAGAAATCATCCAGAAGCGCTTCGGTCTGTTCCTCCGGGCTCTTCTCAAGCTTGCTTCCCTTCTTCTTTGATTTTTTACAGCCACACATACAGGACAGGATCACACAGACGATAAGAAGTCCTGCTGCGATTCTTCTGGCAAACATGGTCGTCTCCTTATATTATAAAGTCCTCTATAGTTTGCGCCTTTCCCATTGAATTGGCAAGCATGACTACTATTTCTTTTCGATTAATTATTTCTTAAAATAACGGATTATGTACGAAATCCTCTTTTTTCTCCCTCCCTTCCTGTGTTATTATCTTTATGTCGAAGTTTTCTTAGTGGTTTGGGAGGACCTCCGTACATGAAACTGTCGGAATTGACAAAATATCAGAACATCACCATTCAGTGTCATGACAATCCGGATCCCGATGCTATCGCGTCAGGCTTTGCTCTGTACAGATATTTCAGCAGTCACCGCTGTAATGTCCGCCTGATCTACAGCGGCCGCTACAAGATCACCAAGGTCAACCTGACCATGATGATCGAGATGTTCCGTATCCCGATCGAATACTGTGTTTCCGACTTCGGCACATGTGATCTTCTGATCACGACAGACTGTCAGTACAGATCCGGAAACGTCCGTTTCTTCCCTGCTCCGACTGTGGCTGTGATCGACCATCACCAGTTCTGCGGAATCGATGTCGATTATTCCTATATCCAGTCCAACGTCGGCAGCTGCTGCACACTTGTCTGGCAGCTTTTCCGTAATGAAGGCATTGATATCAACAAAGACCCGCTTTGCGCCACAGCGCTTTACTATGGTCTTTACTGCGATACGAACCAGTTCAGTGAACTTTATCACCCGCTCGACCGTGATATGCGTGATGCCCTGGCCTTTGACCAGGCCGCTCTGGTCCGTCTTTCCAACTCCAACCTTTCATTGAGCGAACTTTCCATTGCCGCCCAGGCGATGAATGATTTTACTTTTGACAGTGACCTGCGTCTGGCTCTCGTTCAGGTTCAGCCCTGTGACCCGAATATCCTCGGTCTCATCAGTGACTTCCTGATCCAGGTCGACCGCGTGGATATATGTATTGCATTTAATGAAACCTATACAGGCTATAAGCTTTCCATCCGAAGCTGCATCAAGGAGACCAAGGCCAGCGAGCTTGCCGAATACATCACGGAAGATGTCGGTTATGGAGGCGGCCACAAGAATAAGGCCGGCGGATTCATTTCCAAAGACGAGTATTCTGCCCAGTATGGTCAGATGCGCATGATGCAGTTCCTGAGAAGCAAACTCATGAAGTATTCCGGCGAGTGCACGATCCTGCGCGCCGGCATCGACAAGATGAGCACGGAGAATACCAAGCGTTACAGAAAGAAGAGGATCCCGATCGGTGTCGTTTTCTGCAAAGATTTTGTCACCAACAATACTCCTCTCCTCGTCCGTACACTCGAAGGCGATATCGATATCAACGCCAATGCCGAGACCTGTATCATGGTCGGCATCCAGGGCGAGATCACGCCGATCTCCTATGCCAAGTTCAAGGAGACCTACGATATGTGCAACGCCAAATCACATGTCTCCTCCGAATACCGTCCGACCATCAAGAATCTCCGAAGCGGCGAGAGCTTCGATCTTGTTCAGCATATCCGTTCCTGTGTTTCCAAGGGAACCGAATACGTATATGTCAAACCGATCTCCAACTCCGTCAAGATCTTCACCCTCTGGGATGCGAATAATTACGTGCGTGGCGTGGAAGGGGACTACATTGCCGTCAGAGAGAATGACCTTTCGGATTTCTATATCATCGAGAAGAATCTGTTTGCGAGAACCTACGAGCTTGCGGAATAACCTTCCGTACTATTTTGTTTACTGATCTTGAAGCTGCTGTTTCAGCAGCTTTTCATTTTTTTCAGGCAAAAGAAAACAGTTGCCACGGGGGGGTAGCAACCGTCTCATATGCACAGCGTGCTTCTGACAGCGTCAGACAAATTAAGTTCTGTGGTAAAGTGGTTTGGCCAGTATGCATGGTTGGCTGATGCATGCTTTTATGCAGAAGAAGGAGATACATCATTATCTTAAAGGGTGGAGACTCCTTTTAAGCTTGATGACGGTTAGAGTGCATACTGCCAAACAACTTCACTCCCACATTTTTCACAGAGTTTCATAAAAACCTGCGTGACACAATTGAATAATAACACATAGGAAACCGTTGTCAATACAGCCTTGCGCCGATTTGCCAAAATAGGTATAATAATGAGTGTTACATGTATGTTTTTTCTGTAATTACATTTTGTTTCACTGTTTGTTACATGAAAATCATTTTGTATCAAAACATTTTTTCAAAAGGAGAAACACATTATGTCTACCATTCGTGACGTTGCTGAATTTGCCCATGTTTCTGCTGCCACGGTCTCCCGCGTGCTAAAAAAGAGCGGCCCCGTTTCTCCGGAAACGGAAGCCCGTGTATACGAAGCCATCGAAAAACTTGCTTATCTTCCTCCGCATTCCAGCAAGAAATCAGCGGAGAATAAGAAGCTCAGTGTCCTGATCCTTTTCCCGAATCTGATCCGGAGCCTTCATTCGGAAATGCTGTCCGGGATCCGGGACTCGGCCAAGGAAGAGGATATTATTCTTTACTACGCCCTCTGTGATAACAATACTGCCCTGGAGCAGAGTTATGTCGACGCACTCCGTCACGGCATGTTTAACGGGCTTGTCTTTATGGGAACATTCATGCAGGCGAATGAACTCCTACAGCTTCGCAAAACCTGTCAGATCGCGCTGTGCGGTGAGTGTGTGGAAGGTGCCAAGATGCTCGGCGTCGCCATCGACTACGAACAGGCGGCCTACGATGCGGTTTCCCATCTGATCTCGCTCGGGCATAAGAAGATCGCCATGATCACTACCCACCGTCGTGTATGGTCCTCCGTAGAAAAAGAAAGCGGTTACAGAAGAGCCCTTCTCGATCACAACATGCCTGTGGAGGATGAGTATCTCTTCTATGGACGATTTACGTCCAATAACTCCAGATATATCCTCAACTACTACGAGGCAATGGATGAACCGCCTACGGCATATTTCTGTATCTCCGACGACATCGCCAGAAGTTTCTGTAATTGTCTATTGGAGAGAAACTACGAGATCGGCGACAAACTATCAGTATGTGGTTTCGATGATTCGGAATCCAGTACTTCCGCCTATCCACGTCTGACTACCATCAACCAGCCCTTCTACGAGATCGGACATAAAGTGATCGAACTTCTGAAGAATAACATGACCTCCGTCATCGAGCACAATGAGGTCACCTATCTTCCGCACAAACTGTATATCCGCGAATCTACAAGTAAGAAGGAAGAATGATCCTTCTGACGGATGAACTTCGTTAAGGAGGCTTGCTGTATGAAAAAGCCTAACAGAAAACAAATCATTGTTGCGTGCTGTATCCTTGCAGTACTCGTCGCAGTTTGTGTGTATTGCTTCGTTAGGCTTTTTGAAAAGCATGATCTCTCTAAGATCGAAGATATACTTCGTGATCAGGGGTATGTTCAAATCGAAGAAACCGACCGTGCAAACTTCGACGAATCAAATAAGGAATATTATGTCATGTACAATACTTCCTCAGATCGTGAAAAGGTAATCATTTTCCCGATCGGACGATGTACCTATTTTCGTCCCGCGGAATACCTTTTTTCTCCTGCGGAGCACTATTACTATGATGGTTTTTTATTCCCTAGTGTACCTAGTATATCGAGTGAAGACCAAGTCTATGTGGAAAAAAAAGAAGATGCCGAAGTTAGATTGCGCTATGCAATATACTATGATGATAACCGGGGAGAAACATATATTCATATTTGGGATAATGACGCAGTTTTAGAGATACAAGCCGATATCGATAATAAAGAGCATATATCCCTTCTCATAAAGATCTTAAAGAAGTGCGGCTACTCGAAGTATCTATCAGAATACATGAAGAAACTGAATGCATTGCTTTAAGACAAAATGACAAACAAAAAACCGAATCCAAAAGGACTCGGTTTTTTTGGCTCCTCCAGTAAGACTCGAACTTACGACCCTGCGGTTAACAGCCGCATGCTCTACCGACTGAGCTATAGAGGAATATAATCCGGCAGCAATCTATCTTCCCGGGCCGTCTCCAGCCAAGTATTGTGGACACCGACGAGCTTAACTTCTGTGTTCGGAATGGGAACAGGTGTGGCCTCGCGGTTATCACCACCGGAATGGTTGAGGGTCTTTAAGCTGCACCCTCAAGACTGCATAGAAAACTATAACACATTTCCGAAGTAATGGAAAGAGATATCTTTTTAATGTTCTGTATGAGATGTCTTTAATAGAGAATCTTAACTTGTGGTCAAGTCCTCGGGCATTAGTACCGGTCAGCTGAATACATTACTGCACTTACACACCCGGCCTATCAACTGGTAGTCTTCCAGGGCCCTTACCAATAAAGAGGGAAATCTCATCTTGAAGCTGGCTTCACACTTAGATGCCTTCAGCGTTTATCCAATCCAAACATAGCTACCCAGCTGTGCCACTGGCGTGACAACTGGTACACCATAGGTTTGTCCATCCCGGTCCTCTCGTACTAAGGACAGCACTCCTCAAATTTCCTACGCCCACGATAGATAGAGACCGAACTGTCTCACGACGTTCTGAACCCAGCTCGCGTACCACTTTAATCGGCGAACAGCCGAACCCTTGGGACCTACTTCAGCCCCAGGATGTGATGAGCCGACATCGAGGTGCCAAACCTCCCCGTCGATGTGAACTCTTGGGGGAGATCAGCCTGTTATCCCCAGGGTAACTTTTATCCGTTGAGCGACGGCAATTCCAC
>Ga0310690_10001336_pt1 | contig 43964 bp, 56 predicted proteins | sample AusTroGonzalo_MG_2_FD_207661 | JGI IMG/M metagenome (GOLD analysis project Ga0310690, IMG submission 207661) | Bovine rumen microbial communities from tropical cattle in Woodstock, Queensland, Australia - Gonzalo_04 (v2) (version 2) | ecosystem: Host-associated > Mammals > Digestive system >... | reverse complement strand
ATGCAGTGGAGTTCTCGCGCTGGAGCGAAACCGCAGAAGGCCGGCGCAAACAAATAGCAGTCATTAAGGCCCTGCTTCCGGCAGAAGCCTTGAAACGCATCGAGGAAATCGACGGCAAGGTGGCTCAGTTAAAAGATGAGCGCACCGGCTTGAATCGAGATATAAAGACTTTCCTTGCTTTGTGCGAAGATGCCGAGAAGGAACTGGAACCTGGCGACAAAGAACGCTATGCTGAGGCGATAGACGTTACCGATTTGATGGAGCGCCAGCGTACAGATGCCGCACTCATTGAGAAGGCCAAGACTGCCCGGCAGATGCTCGCACAGAGAGACAAGCAACTGGCAGAAATCCCGCAAAGGATTCAGGGACAGAGGGACGCAGCAGAAGCGGCAAGAAAGGCCGAGCAGGACAAACTTGCGGCAGCAGAAAAAGCCTATAATGAGGCGAAGGCAGAGGCGGCTCGAAGATTGTTGGAAATTAACAAACACGAGGCGGAGCGCATTGAGGAAATCGAAGCCGAGGAAGCTGACTTGAAATTACGCAAGGCCAACGCAGAAAACTGGCTGAAAGATTACGAAGTGAATAACCCCGAGAAGGATGGCATCGCCGAACAGATAGCGCAAGCCGCAGAACATAACCGCAAGCACGAAAAAGTGCGCCAGTACAAAGAGAAGTGCGAGCAGCTTACGAAAGTCAGGGAAGCTGTCGGTAATATAGAGATAGAAATCTTCCAGCTTGGTAAAGAGCGTGCGGGGCTTGTGCAGACTTCAAAGCTCCCTATCGAGGGGCTTTCGTTCAATGAGGATGGGCTGCAGCTTAATGGGGTTCCATTTGTCCCCGGCAAGGTCAGCGACTCGCAAATTATGGAGATAGCCACGAAGCTGATTATCGCATCAAATCCGACCGTAAAAGTGTTCCGCATAGCACGCGGAGAATCGCTCGGAGAGAAGCGTTTGCAGACGATATTAGACATAGCAAAGCGCAACGGTTTTCAGGGCTTTATCGAGCAAGTAAAGCGCGGGCAAGATGAAATGATGGTCGAGGAATATACGGAGGCTTAGCAGGCTAGCCGGCAGCGGGGCGAAACCTTCTGCCGGCACAACTTTAATTGCAAACAATGAAAAGAGAAACACGAAAGAAAATTGAATCCTGCAAGGCCTTACAAGGAAAGACCGTCGAGGACTTAATCATGGAACAGAAGTTCCTCGACAACCTTGCCGCATACTGGAAAGTTCAGAAAGAGGAACGCCTTGCCACGCGGAAGTCATACGCTGCCATGCGCAAGCTCGGCAATAGGACTTCGTTCCTTCCGGCTCATACGATAGACCATTTAATCGACTTGACAACCGAGCAGCTACGCGAAGAATATCTAAGCCTATTCCGCAGAGATTCGAAGCGCAGTGCAGCCGAGAGAAAATACATAGAGCAAATCGGTACGCAGGCATATAACCTTACTATCTGCCAGTATGCTATCGAAGAGTTTCCGGAGCTTAAAGATGAATTATTACCTGACTTAAAGAACGCAAGCTAACATGAAAGAATTTGACTTAAAAGAATACCTCGCCAACCCCGAAAGAAAGGTGGTGACAAGAGATGGAGCAGTCGTAGAAATAAGTAAAACAGATGGGCGAGAGCCTTTCCCCGTTGTTGGATATATCGGCGACGGCCAAATGCCTGTTTGTTGGCACAGTGATGGACTTTTTCTGAGGGATGGGAGAATATTACACCCACACGACCTTTTCTTCGCCGACAAAGAAAGCGAGGACGAGAGGATGATGGGAGTGATTAGCCTTGCACTTACGGATGTTCCCGAAGAAAGGTTCACTTCTTTAGGGACAACTTTGAAAGACTGTCTTGCCTACCTTGAAAAGCAAAAAGAGCATACTCTTTCCATAGAGGAAACCGAACTAAATTCTATCGCCTTCTTAGAGCAGCTGGGATATACCTGTATTCCTGAAGGTAGGAAGAAGCCGATAGAGTGGAGCGAGGAAGATGAGAAGATAAGGCGCAATCTTATGTCACTACTCGTTTGTATGCGTGGTGATAGGATAAAGGAGGAAACCTACCAAAAGTATTATCCGTGGCTCAAATCCTTTCCGAACCGATTTGCTCTCAAACCGAAAATCGGGTTGAGCGAGGAGCAGCTGGAGGTGGAGTTGGATAACCATACAATAATGGAAGAAATTCGTAAGTGCGGATGCAATCCTAATGAGTTTGATGTTGCTCGCCACTTCTACGAACTTGGACTTAATGCAAAGAAAGCAGATAGATAAATCATTATGAAGCACAATACTCTCAGCGAGTCTGGCATAATAGCCAACGACGGCAAGCTTCGTCTTCCGATGGATAGGATAAACGCCTTCACGAAGGAACACAAGGGCCAGCGTGTTATCGTCCAGTTCTACGCCGCAGCCCTCGGAAGTTCAGAGGCGCAAAGGACGTACTACAAAAAGTATATAGTGCCGACAATCCGGCAGGCGTTCATGGAACTGGGAGAGCGCAAGAGCGAGGCGCAGACTGACAGATGGCTGCTGGAAAACTATCCCGGAGATAAGGAAGAGTCGGAAATCGGCCTCGGCACGGAGGTGGAATCAGGGGGGCAGCTTTCGCAGTCGCAGATGAGCGACTATATCGACTGGATAAAGCAATTCGCAGCGGAAAATCTGAATACCTACATCGAAGACCCGCGAACCATCTGAAAAACGCAAATAAACGCCCAAATTCGGGCGATAATATTTGAAATGATAAATCATATAGCTGAACCAAGAAAACGCCTTAAAACGAAAATCTATGGAAAATAACACAAAGAAACCAACAGAACAGAAGCCTATCCGCTTCCACAACACGCCGGCCTTCTACCGTGAATATACGAAGAACTGGCTGGCAAAGCAGAAAAGCGCGAAGGCCAACCCCGCAGAAATCGCCATCGTGGAAGACATTGCCACGCTTGTGGAGATAGCCGTAAATGTACTTGAACCCGTACCGACGGAATCGGAAACCCCTAAAAAATAAAACAATGAACAAACAGAACTTTAACTTGACGAAGGCAAAGCTACTCCCCGCCGGAGGCCTGGAAGTGAGCTACCAACTGACCGAAGTTATCGGTGACGAAGCAACGACAACAGATTACACCGCAACCCATAACCGCGACGTGCATCCCGACCTTTCGGAAGCGTTTCAAGGAATGGCCGGCACGGTGGCCGAGAGGCTTGGACTGCTAAACTTTGAAAAACTCCGCAGCAGCATCCAGCCGAAAGACAAAGGGCTGGTCGATGAACTTATTGCCGACGTTATGGATTCTATCGAAGTCCGTGGCGTGGCATGGAGCGGAAGCGGTGCAAAGCGTGGCGTGGTAATCACTTCCGTACTGACAACCCCTAACGGACAAAAGACCGCCCTGAACACTCCGCGTCTTACCGTGAGCGAAGACGATGCGGAGGGAGCGGAACTCGTGACTGTGCTTGACATCCTCAACGATGAGGTTTTTGCATACCTTTTCGAAGGCAAGCAGGCCCAGCTTTCGCTCTTTGGAGAGCAGCAGGAGCCGGAAAACCCCACAGACGGCCAAGAGTAATGAAACCTTTTCTGATAGATGCCCGCGAATTATATGACTACGCCGTGAGGTGTGGATACGAACCGCTGATAGATAAACGCTTCACGATGGAAATCAATTTGCGGGTATCCATCCAGAGAGAGCTATTCGGCAGAGGCCACTCGCCGGCCGAGAACGAGAAGTTCTATCGATGGTGTTGGGAGCACTACCCGCACATCTGTCAAGAGACGATGCGGCCTTTGCACGAATATTCCGCTATCCATATATCCCACATAATGACACGCGGAGCGCATCCGGAAACGGCGCACGACCCACGCAACGTCAATATCCTATGCCTTGCCAGTCATAACAAGTGGGAAAACGGCAACCGGTATGCGATGCGGATTTATCAATCAAACAAGCTCGTTATCGAGCGGCTTAAATCAGAATACGCAAAACTCAAATAAAAATGAATAAGTGCATACTTAAAGGAAACGTCGGGCAAGATCCGAAAATAACGACCTTCGACAACGGCGGCAAAGTCGCCCAGTTCAGCCTCGCCACGACGGAGCGCGGCTACAAGACTAAAGACGGCAAGGATATAGAAGAGAAAACCGACTGGCACAACATCATCGTTCGTCGCACCAAGCTTGCGGAAGTGTGCGAACAGTATGTCCGCAAGGGAACGCCCCTGCTCATCATCGGCAAGCTCCAGAACCGCAGCTATGAGGATTCATCCGGCATAAAGCGATATATCACTGAAGTTTCCGTGGAGGAAATGGAAATGCTCGGCGGAAAGAAGTATGAAGGCGCACCAGCACTGGAACCCGAGCCGGAACGTCAGGCCGCAGCAGGAATGACGGGCGAAGAGAGAAAAATAGCAGACCAGTACAAACCCATCCTCGACGCTGCAGCAGAAGCAGCCGCCGTAGATGATTTGCCCTTCTAAGCTATGCAGATAGATGCGAAACTATACGACCCCTCCGTGCACGATATCTATACGGCCCTGACCGTAAAGCAGCCTTATGCCGATTTATTGACGCAAGTTGAGTTCAGGGACACGAAAGGCGAATATCACGCACGGAAGACGGTCGAAGTGCGAAGCCGCGATACCAAGTATCGGGGCGAACTGCTTATCTGTTCATCGGCGAAGCCGGAGCTTCCTGGCCGGATGGCGGGAGTTACTTGTGGCTTTGTAGAATTATATTACACGAAACGAGTCGAAGACTTCACGGCGGAAGACTGGGCCGCAACGTGCATACCAGAGAACGCGAGGCCGCGCAAGGGCTTTGGATGGTTTATGCGAAACCCTCGCAGGGTGATAGAAATGCCTATCAAGGGCCAGCTCGGACTTTATAGATTGGTCGTGCCGAAGGGTGATGTAACAGAATATCCTCGCGCACTTTATTTTGGAAAAGAGAAATTCGAACAAATACGAAAAGAATGGACTGGAAAGAAAAACTAACGCCATTTGACGCGGAACTGTGCGTCATGGTAGAATCATTGACCGGAAAGCCGTGCGAGCCTAAAAACGGCGGCGAGCACTATTTTATCGAGGTCGATTATAGCGAACACAAGGGCGATGCTGATTATATCAACGCGATTATTAATGCCGTGGAAGGACGGCTCGGAGAACGTTTAATCAGCATCGAAGACCAGCCGGAACGCAGCACGTTTATTGCGAAAATCAAGTTCTCGGATAGCAAGCTGCCACGATTGGTTTTGATAAAGATGACAACGCCCAATTTGTCCGCCGGCAACCAATTTTGCAAGAGGCATGCAATAGTCCGGGCGAGGGAAGTTTCAAGGCATACCGCCAACCTACTTTGTCAGTTTGTTGGCGGCGGCGAAATGGAGATACCCGAGCAGGGACCTTGCGTCTTCCACTTTATCAACAACGGAGGCGTGTGGGCGCACGCTCCCGAAGGTTCTTTTATAGTCCACATCAAGGGCGACCAGTTTCAAATCTTAGACCGCAAGACTTTTTACGAAAATTATGAACTCCGATAATATCATAGTTATTACCGAGGAATACTGGGTGAACAGTCAGCTTTCACTCGTGCGGCATACCGGGCGCATACGCTTTCAGGAAGCGACTTTCATCATCGTAAATAAAGAAGGCAAGGACATCTTCGAATGTAGCGAGGAAGCGGAAAAGCTGGGACGTGCGCAGGCTATTCCGGCGGGAGAGCCTGCCGACCTATGTAGAGAGGATTTCGTGCCGATTTACCGGAAGTTGGGCCGTGAGAAGTTCCTGAAGTTCCTTGCAGCAAATAAGGACATCAAGACCGCGAAGGAAGCGAAAACCCGATTAAAGACATGGATGGATGGTAATTGAGCTTTTCGAAAATACAGACCAGTTTTTTTTCTTGCCGGCCATTGGTTTATCATTTGAGGACGACGGAGCGCATATCGTCTTGGCGTGGTTCTACTGGGGATTTTCAATAAAATGCGAAAAAAGTTAAAAAATAATCGTAAAATTTTTGGTAATATAAATAATTCGCCATATATTTGCACTCAGAAAGGCACGAGGGAGGTCAGTCCTACCAAAACCGGACGATAAAGGCCGCAAGTGAAGGGGAGCGAAAAGAGAGCCTACCGCAACTCGACTTTCAAGCTGACTCGGCAGATTCCGGGAACCTTAAAAACTCACTACAATGGAAGCAAGAAAGAACGTCTATCAGATGGTAACAGACAGAATCGTTGAAATGATGCAGAACGGCCTCATCCCTTGGCAAAAACCTTGGCACGGCCCGAAGGGCAAAGAAAGCACGGAAGGCATGGCGATTAGCTACGTTACCCGCAGGGCTTATTCAGTCGTAAACCAGTGGCTGCTCGGAGAGCCGGGCGAATACCTTACCTTCAAACAGATTCAGGAACATGGCGGACAAATCATCAAGGGCGAAAAGAGCCGTATCGTAGTGTTCTTTACCAAATGCGAATACGTCAAAAAAGACGAAGAGACCGGCGAGGAAAGAATAGCAACCTATCCCCTTTTGAAATACTACAACGTCTGGCATATTAATCAGACGACCGGCATCGAGAGCAAGCTGACTGCAGATGCAACAGAGCCGGAGCCTGCAACAGTAACAGACGCAACCGCCGATGCGATTATCGAGGGCTACCTGATGCGTGAGGCTTCCCTGAAGTTTCAGAATAACAAACCGAGCAACCGCGCTTATTATTCGCCCAGCGAAGACAAGGTGGTCGTTCCGATGCCTGAACAGTACGACGTGCTTGCCGAGTATTATAGCACAACCTTCCACGAGCTTGTGCATAGCACGCTCAAAGCCAGCCGCTGCGACCGTGAGGCCGAAAACAAAGACAGTTTCTTCGGAAACCACGAATATAGCCGCGAGGAACTGGTTGCAGAAATGGGTGCTGCCATGCTTTGCAGCGTGTCCGGAGTCGAGAACACTAAGAGCCTGAAAAATTCAGTTGCCTACATACAAAGCTGGATTCGCTCGCTGAAGAACGACCCGAAGATGATTGTCTGGGCAGCGAGCAGGGCCGAGAAGGCAGCGACCTACATATTTGGAAATTAAAAATTAAAGATATAAATTCGCAGACGACGCAAGACTTGATACCGGGATAAGTAGAGATATAACCGCTCGAAGTTGCGCCGTCTGTTTTTTTATTAACTGGTGGATTTCCTCCTTGAATGTCAAGCGTCCGGCATCATTTTATGGTGCCGGGCAGTTTCGTAAAAGCGAAAAATATGAAAATTACCAACATAGAGATATCGAAGCTCGAGCCAAATCAGGGACAGATAAAAGGTCTGCCGACTAATCCCAGAACCTGGACGGAGAATGATGTCAAATCGCTTGCACGTTCATTGGCCGAGACTCCTGAGCTGTTCGAGGCAAGGCCGATAATAGTGGTGCCGAATGGAGATAAATTCGTTATACTCGGCGGCAATATGCGATACGAAGCCAGTAAGATGAACGGTTCGGCAGAAGTGCCTTGCATAATATTTCCCGCATCAATATCTATCGATAAAATGCGGGAAATTGTTATAAAAGACAACGGCAGTTGGGGATATTGGGACTATGCGCTGCTCGATAATGATTGGAGCGACAACCCGCTGCAAGACTGGGGCGTGCCTGAGCAAGATGAAAAAGGGGGGGGGGCGCGACAATACCCTTAACAATCCGTATTCTTTCAAGCTGACAAGCCCGATATATCAAATTCAAGGAGTGAAACCGTCAGAAGCGGAAATAGTGAACACCGATAAAGTCGATGAGCTGATTGCAGAAATAGATTCGGCTTCCATACCCGAAAGGATAAAGCGGATGCTTCGCATCTGTGCGTATAGGCACGCGGTAATCGATTTCGAGGGTATGGCAGAATATTATGCTCACGCAAATAAGACGGTACAACGCTTGATGGAGCGCAACGCGCTCGTGATAATAGATTTCGACAATGCGATAGAAAATGGTTTTGTCAAAATGACAAAAGACCTGCAGAATATCTACGATAAAAATACAGAGGCCCTGAAGGATGCGTAACGATTTCGCGATACTGATTCTCACCCACGGACGTGCAGGCAACATTCTCACGCTTGATGCCCTGAAGAAGGCACGCTATTCCGGCCGTTGGTATATGGTGCTTGATGATGAGGATTCGCAAGTCGAGGAATACCGAGCCCTTTATGGCAAAGAAAATTGCGTAATCTTCAGCAAGGAAGAAACGGCAAAGACGACGGATGCGGGAGATAATCTGCCGGGCAGGACGGCTATTCTATGGGCCAGAAATGCGTCGTTTGAGATAGCGAAAAATCTTGGGCTTACATACTTTCAGATGCTCGACGATGATATCACGCAGCTTGCTATTAAATACACCAATAACGACCGGTCGATGCTATTGGGCAGACAGAACAGATGCTATGACGATTGCGTTGATATGGCGATAGATTTCCTTGATGCCACCGGAGCGTTATCTGTGGCCTTCGGTCAGGGCGGAGACTGGATAGGCGGTATCGGAAACAAATTCGCAGAGCAGCCAGTCGTGCGAAAGTGTATGAATAGCTTTATATGCAGAGCCGACCGACCCTTCAAGTTTTACGGAAGGATGAACGAGGATGTTTCGACGTACGTCAGAAACGGAATGCTCGGCAAGCTCATGTTCTCCATCATGCCGATAACGCTCCATCCGCCGCAGACTCAATCTATCGAGGGCGGCATGACGGAAGTGTATGCAGATAGCGGAACCTTCCAAAAGTCCTTCTATTCTGTAATGTACGCGCCCAGCGCCGTAAAAGTTGGGGTGATAAAGGATTCTTTCGCAAGAGTTCACCACGCGCTGTCGTGGAAAAATATAACGGCTCAAATCATATCTGAAAAATACCGTAAAGCATGATTGACTCTAATAAATTATCAGGATTCATCGAGAGGGTCGAGGGAGATTTCAGACCAGTAACGGCAGATATCTTCCTTACTGATTTTTGCAACAATAGCTGCGGCTACTGCCGTTACAATCATAAGACTGGTAAATATATCCACTTCGAAGACTTCGTGGCTCTAACGGCAAAACTGCAAGAAATAGGCGTAAAGGGATTCATCCTCACCGGTGGGGGCGAGCCAACGATAAATCCCGACTTTGAAAAGATATGCAGCCATCTTGAACAAAAGGGCATCCCCTACGGTATAAATACCAACTTTAATTTCCTTCGATATATAGCGCCGGTATTCCTGAAAGTCAGCATCGACGAAGGTACGCCGGAAGGATATTTCAAGACAAGAGGCGTAAATGCTTTCGAGAAGGTGCTTGATAATATTCGTAAATATATCGAATGGAAAAACGCCAACGGAAAGAAGACACGCGTCGGAGTTCAATGCGTGACAACAAACCCGGCACAAGCGTTGGACTTCTACGCAGCAGTAAAAAGTCTCGACGTAAATTATATACAATTCAGGCCCGTCGAAATGCAGTCTCAGCAATATGACTATTCTGCCATTTGCGACGCGGTGGATTCACTTGCAAGCAAAGACGCTCGCGTCATTAAATCTTACAAGTATGGCCTATCGACATGGAGGCCGAAAGAGTGCTTTGCGTACTGGTCTGCGATATGTGTTACGTCAGAACTAAATGTGATATATTGCTGCCATCGCCCCGATGAAATTATCGGCAACGTTTTTGATGCTGATTTATTGCAGAAGCTCCGCGAATATCGCCCCGATATGTCAAAATGTGAAACCCCTTGCCGTCTGACCGGTGCAAATGCTTACGTTATGCAGTACCGCAAAGATGGCGACAGATATTTTATCTAACAATTAAAAACGAAAACCATGAGCGAAGAAAAAAAGAAAAACCACGAGGAAATCTTAGTCGGGACAATACGCCCCTGCAACGGAAAGATGTATCTCGACACGAACGGAGAGTTCGAGCAAATCCTTACGAATTATGATGCCTTGGAAAAGGTTGTCGTCACAGTTCAACCGATTGAAGAAAAAGAAAAGGCCGAAGCGGTTCAGAGAAAAAGAGACGACGGCCTAAATATTTGTCAGGAAGCACTTCTTGCTTATGGAAACGAGGCGCAAATAGATATGCTTTGCGAGGAAGTAGGCGAGCTTCTTTCAGCTATCAACAAATATCGCCGCGGCAGATGTGCGAAAAAAGGATGTCGTAACAGAAATAGCAGACGTACAAATCATGCTTAAACAGATGGAGCTTATTTTCGGCTGGGATGAAGTCATGGAAGAAAGACGGTATAAGCTCAGCCGCCTAAGACAACGCCTCGACAGTTATAAAGACCACGCAATCGAATAATCAATCGAAAAATATACCGATATGAGCGAAACGTTACGAAAGAAGCCCGGACGACCGCCGATGTACAATGCCGAGCGTGTTGCCAAGATCTGCGAGCTGCTGAGTAAGGGAGAAACGAAAGAGAACGCCGCGAAGATGGCGGGAATATCACCGGCAATCCTCTACGATTGGCAGAACCGCTATCCAGAGTTTCTGGAGGCGGTAAAAAGGGCGCAGGCTGAGTTCGAGAACTGGCAGATGAACGGCATACTGGAATCAGCCAAGAAATCGCTAAAAACGCTCATAGAGGGCCTGGAATATGAGGAAGTCAAAACGGAGTATGAGCAAGACCCGAAGAATCCGAGCAGCCCCAGAATAAAGAAGCAGACGCGCACGACAAAGCGCATACTTCCCAGCCCTACGGCGGTGATATTCGCGCTATGCAACCGCGACCCGGAGCATTGGCAGAACAGAGTGACGCAGGATATCAACGGCAAGCTGGAAACAGACTCCATCGTGAAGCCCGACCTTTCAAACGTGCCGGATGATTTGCTGGCAAAGGTTATCGAATCAATACAACGCAAATGACGGAATTTAAGTCTTTCTTCAAAACAGTACAGAGCGGAGAGGGTGACCGGTGTAAATACCCCACGCGATTGGATACCTACGGCTGTGGCTGTTCTCATAATTGTGCCTACTGTTACGCCCGTTCATTGCTGGCGTTTCGTGGTTTATGGAATCCAGTAGAACCGAAAGAGGCTAACATCGAAAAGATACGAAAGACTATTGCGGGCAAATGTAAGACCGGGGACGTTGTTCGGCTCGGAGGGATGACAGACTGCTTTCAGCCCCGAGAGAAAGATGCTCGGATTACTTATGAAACAATCAAAGCCCTGAATCATGCCGGCGTCGGTTATTTGATAGTAACTAAATCCGACCTCGTAGCTGAGCAGGAATACGTCGAAATTCTTGATAAAAGGCTCGCGCATATTCAGATTAGCGTCACCAGTACAGATACGGAAATAAGCAAAAGAATCGAGCCGGGCGCACCGCTTCCGGAGCGTAGAATTAGAGCAGTAGAAAAGCTTGCCGCTTTGGGCTATGATGTGGCAGTAAGATTGTCGCCATTTATCAAAGAATTTATCGACACGGCACGCATTAAGGCTATCGAGTGTGGAAAAATACAAGTAGAGTTCTTGCGTGCGAATGGATGGATAGGAAGATGGCTGCAAGGGTGCGGAGTGAATCTTTCTGAATACACTCTGAGCGAAGGCGGTTATAAACATTTGACGCTGGCTCGCAAGATACAATACTTGCAAGAAATCCGACGGGGGGGGGGTGCAACTATCTATATGCGAAGATGTTACGCGGCACTATGAATTTTGGCGCAAAAATATTAACCCGAATCCTGAAGACTGCTGCAATTTGACATGAAACGAGAAGTCAAAGAGCGAATAATAATTGCGGTTATATGTATCGAGGTTTCGATAGCGATAGCCGCAATGTTCTATTTCATAGCCAACTGGCAATACTTGAAATAATGGACGGAACAACTGGGTTGCTATAATAAGTGTTTATTTGCGCGCCCTGCGGCGGTGAAACCGTCCCGCCAAGACCGCAGGGCTTTAATCGATGAATAATATACAGACGATACAACTTACTCGCACGCTGGTAGAGCATCCCGAGTTGTTCCTGCAGGAAGGGGCAAAGCGGGATTTGTTGTATTTCGTGCCATATATGAAGCCCAGCTACCAGCTCACGCCCTTTCATCGTTCTTATATCAGGGTGCTGCAAAAGTTCGCCCGCAGGGAGATTAAGAACCTGATAATACAAGCCTCGCCGCAGCACGGGAAGTCGGAGCTGAGTTCGAGGATGCTGCCGGCCTATATGCTGGGACGCTATCCCGATTTGAAGATAGGAATCTGTTCCTATGCCGCGACCATAGCTAAGGACTTCAACCGCGACGTGCAGAGGATTATCGACAATGAGGACTATCGAGAGGTCTTCCCTGAAACGTGTCTCAACGGTTCGAATGTAGTCACCGTCGCAAACAACTGGCTGCGTAATAGTGATGTATTCGAAATTGTGAATCATACCGGCTCGCTGAGGGTTGTCGGACGTGGCGGCTCGCTGACATCGAAATCTATCGACGTGATGATATTTGACGACCTTTACAAGGATGCTTCCGAGGCAAACAGTCCAATCGTCAGGGCCGGAGCTTGGGACTGGTACACGAAAGTCGCAAGGACGCGACTGCACAATGATAGCCAGCAGCTAATCGTGTTCACGAGGTGGCATCCGGAAGATATTATCGGAAAGATTATCGAGAGCGAGAACGTCATCAAGGCCGAGAAGTGGAGCGACCTGGAAGGGGCGGGCGATGATTGGGTGCTGGTGAACTTCGAGGCCATAAAGACCGGAGCGCCGACAGAGATAGACCCGCGCCAGCCCGGCGAGGCCCTTTGGCCGGCACGCCATAGCCTTGAAAGGTTGCTGGCACAGAAGGCCCTCGACCCGCTCGGTTTTCAATGCTTGTACCAAGGCGACCCCGGAAGCGCCGAGGGAAGGCTTTACCAGCCCTTCAAAACTTGGATAGAGAAAAAAGACTGGGGGACGTATGTGCGGAGCGGCTGCTACGTGGATGTGGCCGACGAAGGCGACGATAATCTCTTTGCAGCAAGTTACGATATTTACAAGAGCGACAATACTATTTGGAATGAAAGCAAGCATCGCTTCGAGCCGTTGATTTTTGCCCTGATTACCGACATAGAATATACTGACGAAAGTACAGACATAACGACCGTGACCGTGCCTCGATTGATAAATGCGAACGGAGTTCAGAAGGCTTGGATAGAAAGCAACAATGGCGGAAGCCAATTCGAAAAGGTCGTGAAGCGCAAGGTGCGTGCGCTGACAGTCCCTTTCTATCAGGGGGCGAACAAAGAGTCAAGAATCGTAACGAATGCTCCTTTCGTGAATCAGCATATTATCATGCCTTTCGGGTGGGAAAGCCGGTACAAGAAATTCTACGACCATATAACGACGTTCCTGCGCAACTTCCCCGCCAACGACCATGACGACGACGCGGATGGGCTGACTGGCATTTACGAGAAAGAGATAGCCGACGGCAATATCAGACCATACGGAGCGGCAAGCAGGGGCGTAAAAGTCCATTAATCGCGTATAATTGCGTTTTAACGGGTTTTTATTGCTCGGATGATAAATTAATAGATTTGCAAAAAAAAGTTGCTTAAACGCGAAATTTTCAAAAAATAACTACATTTGTGCAAAGCGGCAAAGGGACAGCCGTCAAGTCTAATCCTATTAAAACGAAAAAATCATGTCATTAGTTTGTCAATGCCCGGCCGCAACAGCACTCACCACGATTCCCGCAGTGACCTGCCCTGAGAATTTCGGCCAGATTCAGAAAGTAGCTTTTCAGCGTCTTCGTCAGGCTGACGGAACACGCAACGCAATGGTAGGAAGCGGCACTCCGCTTGCACCTACAATCAACCTCAAAGCAACGTGGACTGCCCTGCTGTCAGCAGCCAACGGGACAAAGATTGTCGTATCGCCCTATATCAATGCTCCTGCCGATAGCGGTGGAGATGCAAGACGTTCGAGCGGTGGAAATGACGACCTCGGAGGTATCAGCGAAGTCCTTGGCGGCAACCCCGTCCAGTTCGACGGCCAGCTCCGCAGCGTCCCGCAGTCAGTTATCAAGGCCATGAAAGACCTCATGTGCGAGGCCAACGCCGGCAACCTCGGTGTCTTCCTGTTCGATGAGAACGGCAAGATTCAGGCCCTGCAGGACAAAACAACCCCTACCACGTACTATCCCATTCCTATCCGCTCGCTGTTCATCGGCAGCCTGATTCATGGCAACTTCGACGCCAAGGATAGCAACGCTATCTCATGGCAGTATCCGGACAACTATTCGGACGACATTGCCATCGTCACCCCGAGCGACTTCAACCCTCTGACCGACCTCGTACCAGCATCGTAGAACCATGAACGCCAAGACTACCACGGTAACGCTGGAAGCTAACGGCGTTACACAAGAGTTCGAGTTCAGCCACGCAGAAAGGCTGCTCAATATGCCGCACAACGGCGGTTGGAAATTACCTGAAAACTCAAAGTACGAATTCGTGAATCATGGGCTACAATGCAAGCGAGATAAGAAGGCGGATAGCGGAAGGAAAGCGTAATGCCGTATTGAGCCGTGCGAGATTGCATCAGATGCGTATCAAGTTTCACACGGTCAAGAGGGTAACTGCTTTCAATAGTCCGTATATCTCCATACCGCTGACGCAATTCCTGGCGATGGCGGAGAATATCTTGCCGCACGATAAGTTCGTTTTATTCAAGGCGCTGTTCCGTTATCCCCTCAAAACAAATGAGATAACGGACGTTTGCTTTAGTAAGCTTTCGAGGATTTTCGATGGCCGCAATCCAGCTTTCAACTATCAGTTTATCAATAGCGATTATCGCGACGACTGGGAGCGATACCGCATCGAGAAGCTGCACGAGCCGGAAGTATGGGACACGAAAGGCTGGGAGTTTTTCAAGAGCGAAATAAATTCAGTCCTCATTGTTGATGTGCCGAGGGAGCAGGCAGGCGACTATCCGGAGCCGTATTTCTATTGGCTGCCGATAGACGATGTGCTGACCTACAAGGCAGACCCCACGACCGGGCAAATGGATTTTATCGTATTCCGCCGCAGGGACGAAATCATCGTGATAGATGATGAACGTTACCGCGTCTGGGACGACATCAGACACACCGGCACGATTCAGGGCGAGCCAAAGATAGATGCGGAGCACGACTTAGGTTATTGCCCCGCAAGATTTTTCTGGAACGTGCCGATATCACTCGACGACCCGGATGTGAAGGCCAGCCCGCTATCATCGGTGCTGGAGAGCCTCGACTGGTTCGAGTTCTTCCATATCTCAAAGCGTCAGCTTGACCTTATGGGCGCATATCCCATATTGTCCGGATATGAGCAAAGCTGCGACTTCACGAACGCGGAAAACGGCGACTACTGCGATGGTGGCTTTTTGAGGAATAAGGAAGGCCACTACAAACTGGATATGGCCGGAATGCTGCTTCGTTGCCCCAAGTGTGGAAACAAGCGCATCGTAGGAGCTGGCTCGTTTGTCGAAATCCCCATCCCCAACGAAGACGAAAAAGTGCCTGACCTTCGTAATCCGGTGCAGCTTCTGAGCGTGGATAGGGATGCCCTCGACTATAATGTTGATGAGCAGAAGCGACTCCGTGAGGAAATAATTACCGCCGTAGTCGGTCAGGATGAAATCGTCACCAATCGCGATGCCTTCAACGAGCAGCAGGTACGAGCCAACTTCGAGTCTGTAACAACAGTCCTCAATCGCGTAAAGAAAGGCTTTGAAGCTGCGCAGCAATGGGCGGACGAAACAGTATGCCGTCTGAGATATGGCCGCTATTTTCTTAGCGCAAGCATCAATTACGGCACAGAGTTCTACCTTTATTCCGTGGATGAGCTTCGCGACCAGTACAAAGCAGCTAAAGAGGCCGGCGTAGCTGAGAGTGAACTTGACGTGATGAATCAGCGTATTCTCGAAACGGAATACCGTAACAATCCCGTCCAGTTGCGCCGCATGATGCTTCTTGCCGAGCTTGAACCGCTCCGGCACATGAGCCGCCAAGAGGTTACGGAATTATTCGCAAAAAATCTCATCTCGGAAGAGGATTTGATAATTAAGCTGAATTTTCCCAATTTCGTACGCCGTTTCGAGAGGGAGAACACCAATATTCTCGACTTTGCAGAGGCGATACCTTACCAGCGCAAGATTGAAACCATTATGGCCGAGCTTCGCAAGTATGCCGCAGAGCAGAAGAAAGAGCCGGCACAAGTCTAACAAATAAAAACTATCAGAATGATTACGAAAGACGGAAGGGACACACCCATCGAGAAACTGACTGCCGAGAATTACATCGTACCGAAGGGCGAAGAAAGGTACTACCATGCCGTTATCGAGGTCAAGCAGTTTGACCCCAAGACTGGCAAGAGGCTTTCGACACCCCGCGTGCAGAAGTTCGGCAAAAAGATGTTCGAAAGCCATGTCCGTAACTCGCTGAAAAAGCAGGGCTACGACATCGAGATTCTCCACGACCCGAACAAATGGCTGAAAGAGAATCAGGAAAAGGCGGCAGCGCAGGCAAAGGCAGCAGCCGAGGCCAAAGCTAAAGCCGAAAAGGAAGCTTTTGATGCAGCCGTAGCCGCAGCCGTAGCCAAAGAAATGGCGAAGCTGAAAGCAGCACAAGAGGCAGAGGCCGAGAAGTCAAAAGACACAGCCGAGGCCAAAGCCGACAACGGCGCGGAAGACAAAGCCGAGAAAGGCAAGAAAGCCGAAAAGTAGAAATTCTAATAACCAAAAAATCAAGGGGAAAGATTTATGGCACTCACAACAGAACTTTTGAGAGCAAACGCTGCAACTGCAGCGCTGACAGATGAGCAGATTAACGCAGTGGTCGAATTGTCAAACAATGACGAGGCCACTGTTATCAGTAAGAAGACCGGCGAGATTTATGGTGGCCTGGATGCAGATATATTGGCAGCATCCGGCATCGCCAAAAATGGAACCGAAAAGACCTATGATTACGCCAAAAGGGTAATCGGCGAAATCAAGGGGCAAGCCGGCAACGTGGCCGACCTGACGCGACAGATAACCGAGCTGAACAAAGAGAAGACAAGACTCGAAGGCGTTATCGCCAGCGGCGGAGCGGATGCAGAGACGAAGCGTGCTTTGGAGCAGGCAAGGAAAGACCTCGCGAATGTAACGAAGGAATATACCGAGCTGAAGACCAAGTTCGACGGAGCCGAGGAGCAGCACAAGAAGGCACTCTTTGACGTAAAGTTGGAGAGCGAGTTCGCAAAAGCCACTTCCGGCATCAAATTCAAGGCTGACCTGCCCGCGTCAGTCACCTCTGTTCTCATGGCGCAGGCCGTGGCAAAGGTCAAGGGCATGAACCCTGAATATATCGACGACGGCGAAGGCGGCAAGGTACTGGCGTTCATGGAGAACGGCACACCGAGGCGCAATCCCGAAAACCAGCTGCGACCGTTCACGGCCACTGAGCTCGTGACGAAGGAACTCAAAGAGATGGGAGTCCTTGAAGAGGGCCGCAGGCAGACCGGAGCAGGCAGCACCGGCGGCGGAACTGGCAGCAAGGGCGGAGCCGTGGATATATCGGGAGCAAGGACACAAGACGAAGCCCACGAAATCATCGCGAAGCAGCTGATGGCGCAGGGCAAAGTCAACGGTTCGAAAGACTTTGACGAAGCAATGAAGCAGGCATGGATAGATAATATCGACGTGCTGAAATCGTTGCCTATACGCTAACAAGAAATCAATCCGGGTAAAGGGTCAATCCGGCAATTATTAACCAATCTAAAAATTTTTGCACTATGTCACTTATTGCAACAAGACTGCAAAACTGGAGGGTCGAAAATCCGGAATTTGACCGCAACATGGCCCGCCCGCTGGAGTATGGTGCGCTCGACTTTTTCATTGAGCAGACCAACGCTTCGAACTCAATCATCAACCCGAACCTGAGAGACCGCGCTTTCGAGAGCATCGGAAACACAGTTCAGGTTCCGGTCATCAACTATGACGGCGACGTCACCGTTGCCAACGTCCGCTCATGCGTCATTGCTGACGACGAAAACACCTCAGCCCTTTACACCGTAAACTGGGTCACTCTATCCGTAGGTTTCACGATGGTGCCGCAGTTGTATCGTAACAACGAAATCAGTTACGAGCATGACTTCGCCCGCAAGATGGAGAAAATCTGCCGCGCCCTCGCAACCGCGATGGATATTCAGGCCATCGCAGCCCTCGAAGCCAACAAGAGCCAAGTCTTCCAAGATGCGCTCTATTACACCGTAACCGCCAACTCCGTTCAGATTCCTTGGAACGCCCGCATGGAGTTCCTTGCTGACATGAACGCGATGATGCGTGCTAACGCATACCCCGAAATGCTGCACGTCATCGGTGGCGCGGGCTTTGACGCACTCGTTCGCAAGATGGCAGAACATGACATCTACAACGACGTGAACAAGAGGCTGGAGTACGACAACAAGGTCTTCCACTACACGAACAACATCCAGAACGAGCAGGGCGTTTTCGCTACCGGCTACATCGTAGCGGACGGCAACGTCGGTGTTCTCACCCGCGTGGATAGGGAAGCCCTCGCACGCACTCGCGCCAACTTCCACGAGTGGGATGTAGTACGTCTTCCGTACATCGACCTCCCGGTAGGTAGCCATTACTATACCGCAGTGGGCGACCAGTCAAGCATCGCCGGTGACGCATCTGCCGACATGACCTGCAATGTGAAGGAATACTTCGGCTTCTCAGTCGATATCGCCTTCCTCGTAGCTTACAACTCAAATCCTGAAACCGTGGCTAACCCGGTTATCAAGGTCGAAGTCGCAAGCCCTGGCACCGCCAATCCTTTCGCCCAGCCCGTAGAGGTTGTGAACGGAGAGGACAATCCCGTCTATACTCAGGCCGCATCGTAAGTCTGAGGTCTTTGCTCATTGTTTTCAGCAGGGGCTGGGCCACAAAGCCCCGCCCCTGCTTTTTTCGATTAAGAGTTATAACGTTAGTACTAACCTTTTAACTTTATGATACGTTTACAAGAGATTCAGACGGCATTGATGCCGCTCGTGGGATGGCAGCAGGATTACAACCCGCAACACCAAATCGACGAAACGCTGACAAGGAGCGAAAGCGGACTGACCTTTCAAGGGGCGCACCCGCTCTGCACACTCGCCAACGTCCGCGCAATCATGCCGGACGATTACTTGTATAAATACCCGGCATGGAATCAGATACTAACCTACCCGAAGGGGCGCAAAGTCCGTCATAAGGGAGAGGTCTGGATTGCGGTTCGAGAGAATACCGGGGAAGAGCCGGAGGCTTCGGATTTTAACCAAGATTTCAACGACGACTTCGACATCAATCCTTGGGAGAAATATGACATGACATCCGACTTTGTCCGCCAGCTTACACTCAATGGGATAAATACCGCAATTCAAACTTTCTTACAACAGAAGCAGCTAACGAAAGAAACACAGAGCCTACTCGAAAGGCGCACGTTCTTTGATGGCGCGGCAAGGTTGCAGGCCACTATCGACCCGAGCGGAAAAGTTGTAGGCTTCGAGATTGTGCCGGTACGCGCAATGGGAGTCACGACGAAAATAGAGCGCATCGGATTGCAAATGGTCGGAGGCACCGGCAGCGTCCGTCTGTATCTGTTCCATAGTTCACAAGTGGAGCCGATGCGGATAATTAATCTTAATTATACCAACACGAAGGGAGGCTTTCAATGGTTTACCCTGGAAGAGCCGATATATCTTCCGTATATTGGCAGCGACACCGATGCAGGCGGAGCGTGGTTTCTGTGCTACAATCAGAACGAACTCCCGGAAGGGATGCAGGCCCTCAACGTATCAAAGGACTGGAGCGTAGAACCATGTCAGACGTGCCTCGGTGGTTCGATTGAATCATGGAGACAACTTACCAAGTATCTGCAAGTTTCTCCGTTCTGCATCAAGGCACCGCTCGACTTCGAGGAATATCCCGAAATGTTCGATATCGGGCAACTGGGATACACGAACACCATGAACTATGGACTGAATCTTGAAATAAGCGTCGGATGCGATTTGACGGATTTCATCATCAGCCAGCGGGCGATGTTCGCCACAGTCATACAGAAGCAAGTCGCAGCGAATGTTCTGAGGACTATCGCAATGAATCCCGACGTTCGAGTAAACCGCAATCAGGTGAACGTCACAAGGGACGAACTGCTGTACGAACTGGATGGAGCGCCGCAAGGCAGAGCGTCGGGCCTCGGATGGGAGTTGCAGCAGGCGTACAAAGCCCTGTCGCTCGACACGCAGAATCTCGACCGGATTTGTTTGCAATGCAACAACCACGGCGTAAAGTATCGCACAGTATAGCCTATTTTTCACAGAAATCGCTTTGTGGCGATTTTTGTGCTTGAAATAATAAATTATATATCTCGAAAATAAAACGGCTAAAATCGGCCTTAAAATCGCAAATACGAGCAATGGGAATCCTTAACGACTTACGCATGAGAGTTCAGGCTGTGAATGACGGCTTGCAGAGCGGAGCGATAGTGCGCGACGTAGTTGTCCGCCATCGTGAGGATATTCTGGAGCTCCAGCGTATCCAGTTGCTGCAAGGCAAGGCGTCCAGCGGTGAGGATTTGAGGCCGTACTATTCTGAAGACCTGAAGCCCGCCGGATGGTTCAAGTCGGGAGCGAGCGCAGCAGCTTACGCGGCATGGAAGCAGGATATCTCTTACCCTTACAATGTGCAGAGGAATCCCGATGCTCCGAACTTGTATATCAACGGCAAATTCCATAATGAGCTAACAGTCGAGTTCAGCACCTCGACAATGACGGTAACCGGAGAGACGGCATACGCGAAAACTATAATAGCAAAATATGGCATCGAGAACTTCGGACTGATGGCTGAGAAATGGACGCAGCTTTTCGAGGAATACAACGCATATAACGAATTGATGAACGAAATTAAATCGAAATTATATGTCTAATGCAATAATACCAGTCGGGCCGGTAATGCTCGACAAGATTATAGGAGAAATACAGACCGGCCTCGCGGAAAACCTGAGCTGGCTCGATGCAGCCTTCGGCAGATGTCAACGAATTACTAAGATGGTGCAGGGCAAGCGCATCGTCGTTCCTAGTGTGTATTCTGGCGGCAAGTTCGGGCCGAATGACTATCTGGAAGTCAGCCCCGACTCCAAGATTGGAAACTTCTCATTTTTCGAAATAGAAGACCCGCAGACGATAGATGCCGGGCAGTGGGACAGAAACGTAAAAGCACCTTTCGCCCTTATCGTGTGGTTTGATTTGACGCGCGTTTATGATGAGGCAGACAACCGCAATACGGAATATCTCAAAGCGCAGATTCTCCGCGTGCTGAACGGTCGTGCAGGATGGCACTTGACGCACGGAAGGATTGTGCTGAACCGCATCTACGAAAGGGCCGAAAACATTTATCGGGGATATACCCTTTCTGAAATAGATAATCAATACTTAATGCACCCTTTCGCCGGGTTCCGGTTCGAGGGTACGCTGGAGTTCGAAGAGCTATGTTTCGAATAGTTGATTTCGTATGCTGGGCCGCGGTAATCATACTTGCGACCTCGTTCGTTCTCGCACTTGCGAAGAAGTGGGGATGGCTGGAATGGTTGCAAGTCCACGCTCCGAACGACTTTTTCAATAAGTTGCTGAATTGTCAATTCTGCGTTTCTTTTCACGCCAGTTTGATAATATCGCTAACTTTGGCAATAGCGACGCGGGAGTGGTGGCTGCTGGCCGCGCCGATATGCACAACGATAATAACGAAAAGACTATGGTAACGACACGCATAGGGACGCACACGGTGCTGATGTATGACGCTATCGACGAACTGCCGATAGTGCGTTTTCATAAATACCAAAAGCTGCTGCTCATTGATGCCGGCGTAGGTTCAGATATCGCGGCCTTCGACCAAAGGCTGGAAAAGGCACGCGGATTTATCGCGCAGGGGCAGAGCGAGCAGGCAATGAAGGAACTGGATAACCTTCGCCAGACGGTATTCCTGATGCAGAATGAGGTGAGCTTGAAAAGCAGGGCCTTTGCCGTGCTGGTAAAGCAGATAGATGGCAAGATATATGACGATTTGTCAGATGAAGGGATAGCGAAGGTGCTGGAGCGCCTGCAGGATGCACCGAACAGACATATAACTGCCGCGCTTGCGGCGGTCAAAAAAAAAATTGACGCGGAGCTGAAGATGTACTTCCCTGCGGTGTTCAACGATTCGGAAGTCAAAGAGTATTTCGATTTGCTAAAAGCTCGTACTGTCAAGATACTGGAGTGCGTAGCAGCGGGGACGACGGAATCCGCAGAAGTGGAGAGGCTGACACTGGCTTTGATAACTTACTTCAAGCCACAGAGCTTTGAAGGCAGGGAAAGTGCGGAGATAGCCTTCGACCGGCAGTTCGAGAATCTATGCCTCGTTTTATCCGAGCAGTTGCACGTCGAGCCGAAGAAATATACAGTACTTGAGTACTATAATGCGTTCGATTTTGTGCGGGAGAAATCAAAGGCACTCCAAAGAGAGCAGAAACGCCCCAATTTCGGGCGATAGGTGTTGAGATATAGAATTTATCATCTGAAATAAAACAAGCCGAAATTCGGCATTTTTGGGAAAAATAACATGGATAATCCGAACCCGATACGATACTCCGACCTCATAACCCCGGACAACTCGATAAATGACCTTATCAAGCAGCTTGACGCACTCATCGCCAAGTACGAGGAAATGCGTGGTAAGATTCAGAGCCAAGCAGCCGAAGCCGCCAAGAGTATGAATAATCTCAGCGGCGCGACGGAAGAGCAACAGAAAGCAATCCTTGAAAACGCGCAGGCGTCACAAACGTTATATGAGGAATTGAAAAAAGTCAATAACGAACTTCTCAACGCCAAGAGGGAGCAGGCGCAGGCCAACGCAGCATCAAGGGAAGCTACGCAGCTAGCCAAGCTCGAAACACAACTCAACCAGTCTAAAGAAGGTTCGTATAATAAACTCTCCGCTCAGTATCGCCTCAATAAGATGGCCCTGAACGAAATGTCAAAAGCCGAAAGGGAAAGCACTGAATACGGCAGGCAGCTTGAAAAAGAGACGAAGGCGATATACGAGGAAATGAGCAGGCTGCAGAAGGCTACCGGCAAATATACCCTTGAAGTAGGTCACTATGAGAATGCTTTGAAAGGACTCCCCGGCCCGATAAACCAAGTTGTTTCCGGATTTTCAAACATGAGGTCTAACCTGAGCAGCATCGCGAATTCAGGACTGCCATTGGGCGCGAAGGCTTTGCAGGGCTTTTCTACCGTGATGATGGGAACCGTCGGCATATTGATGACGTTTGTTCGATACCTTACCGGCAGCGCCAAGACACTTCGGGAGTTCGAGCAGGCCAACGTAAATCTGTCCACTATTCTTGGAGTGAACGTCAAAGAAATGAAGGCCCTGACAGATTCCGCTTTGTTGCTTGGCAGAACGACGGAATATACCGCACGGCAGATTACCCAGTTACAGACAGAGCTTGCAAAGCTCGGATTCGGGAAAGGGTCGATAATAGCCATGCAGGAACCTATCCTGCAGTTTGCCACTGCAGTCGGCGCTGACCTGGCGGATGCTGCGTCTGTGGCGGGTTCAACACTGAGGGCGTTCAATCTTACCAGCGCAGAAACACAAGACGCTCTTGCGACCCTTGCTGTCGCTACAAACAAGTCCGCGCTGACATTTGACAGAATACAGAACTCAATCGGCACGGTATTCCCGGTAGCAAATGCTTTCGGGCTTTCATTGAAAGATACAACCGCGCTACTTGGGGCTTTGGCAAATGCAGGATTTGATGCTTCAAGCGCAGCAACCGCAACACGAAATATCATCCTTAAACTTGCAGATGCTAACGGAAAGTTGGCGAAGGCAATGGGAGGCCCTGCCAAGAGTTTTGACGAAATTATAAACGGCCTGATATCGTTAAGGAAGGCCGGCATCGACTTGAATGAAGCACTCGAACTGACAGACAAGCGCAGCGTGGCAGCGTTTTCTGCGTTGATTTCAGGTGCTGAGTCGGCAAGGGAACTCAGGGGGTCGCTCGAAGATGTTTCTGAGGAATTGCGAAGGATTCAAGAGGAACGACTGAATACGGTAGAAGGTTCAACGAAGTTGTTAAAATCAGCATGGGAAGGACTGACGCTTGCCTTTAACAAATCCAACGGAGTGCTTAAAGATACCATCGACCTGCTAACGCAGTTGATTGAAAAATTACAGATAGCGCTCTTCCCGAAGGAAAGCTATACGTCGGCTATGGCTGCACAATTAACTGAACAATTCCAAGATTTTTATGCGGATTTTGGCGCAAAAGCCGCCAAGAGTTACGTTCAGAACTTCGTCGATAGCGCGGAAAAGCAGGTGGCGGAGGAAGAGAAAAGAGCGCAAGAGCAGCCAATTCTCAATCGTTTATTCGGGTTTGGAAAGGTACAACGCTCTGCTAGATTTGCGCAGCCATATCTGGAAGGAGTGCGCCAAGCTGCAGACATCGTGCTTTCGCAGATAGATAATGACATAGCCGAAAGAGAATCCCAAGAGACAAGGGATGCAGAGCAGGCCGAGGAAACACGCAAACGAAAAGCCGAGGAATCAACAAAAGAGCAGCAGAAGGCTATCGCTGCAGCAAATAAACAACGAATTGCAGACCGCAAGGCCGTCGTTGAGTCGATAAACCTTGAAATCGCAATTACAGATGCCGGCACTCAGAAGATGCTCGACTTGCGCCTTGATAAAGTGGAAGCGGAACGTCAGCTTGAACTTGAACAAAATCGACAGAAGGTTGAAACGGAGCGTCAGGACGAAGCGGCTATCAACGCCAAATATGACAGACAACGCATAGAGGCAGAAAAGACTTATAATAACGAAGTCGCAAAGCTGGCCGTTCAGAGATTGCAGGCAGAACAGCAGGCTATCCAGTTGGAAATAGCCGTGACGCAAGATGGTACGCAGCAGATGCTTGACTTGCGCGTAGCGAATATCGAAAAGCAGAGAGCTATCGAAATCGAGCAGAACAAACAGAAGGACGAAAAGGTAAGGCAAAGCGAGGCGGCTATCAACGCGAAATATGATGCGCTTGTATTGAGGGAGCAAGCTGATTTCAATACCAAGCTGGCCCAGCGTGACCTTGCAGCAGCGCAAGACCTTGCCGCAGCCGAGTTCGAATTGTTGGATAAAAACGAGAGGCAGAAGACAATCTTCCGTCTGCAGCAAGAGCAAGCCCGCCTTGAAGCTATCTTGGAGATAGACAAGACCGCAGCCGAGAAAATGACGGCCACGGAAATTGCTGCAATACAAGCAACAATCGAAGGCATCAAGAAAGAAATCAAGCGGACGGGATACGATAACATTTACGAACTGCTTGGAATCAGCCTCAGCCCCGACCAGCAGACTGCGCTAAATACCGCACTGGGTTCTATCAAGGACTCCCTCGGTAGCTTGATGGATTCATGGAAAAGTGTAGCGGATGCAGCGAAGGAAGCAGCCGACGCACAAGTTGATGCTGCACAGAAAGCTCTCGATGCCGAGATAGAGGCCCGCAATGCAGGGTACGCCAACGAAGTAGAGACTGCGCGCAAAGAACTGGCTCTCGCGCAGGAAAACCAGCGCAAGGCAGCAGCGGAGCAGCAGAAGGCTCAACGAGCCCAGCAAGCGGCAGACTCGGCTATGCAGGCAAGTTCGCTCGTTACCGCCACCGCAAATCTATGGAAGGCATATTCGGGACTGCCATTGCTCGGTCAAGTGGCATCCCTCGCAGCAATAGCGACCATGTGGGGGTCGTTCGCAGCCGCCAAGATTAGAGCGATAGGGGCGACACGGCAAGTAACCTACGGCGAAGGTACTGTGGAACTGCTGGAAGGAGGAAGCCACGCCAGCGGCCACGATATCGACCTCGGCACGAAGCCGGACGGAACACGGCGCAGGGCAGAAGGGGGCGAGTTCTTTGCAGTAATCAACAAGCGCAATTCCCGCCGCTTCCGCAACGTCATTCCGGACGTTATCAACGCTTTTAACGATGGCAGCTTTGCCGATAGGTATCAGAAGGCTAATGCTACGATGTCGGCCTATGCGGTAAATATGGGCGGAACGGATATATCCAAGCTGGAGAAAGATGTGGCTGCCATTCGTCGCCAGGGGGATGAAAGCAGCTTCGTCGATGGCAACGGTAATGTCGTAACGAAATACAAGAATCTAACACGGAGGGTAATGCGATGAACCCGATATATAAATTCGAGCTGAAAGTAGGGGATGCAGCAGCGGCCAGATGCTACCCGAATCATAGTACCGACCTCGCCATAACGTACACGAAAGAGCAGGGCGAGCAGTTCTATCGAAAAGGATTTTCGGGAGCGCTGATATTCCAGCAAGACGACTTCGATGCTATCAACAATGCCAGCTTCGCCACGAAGTTCGGCATCGTCGTTTACATATCCTATAATGCCGGCAGTTCGTGGACGCAGTATTTGAGCGGCCACTTTTATAAGACCGATTGCCAGTTCAACCTTGACGATAAAACTGTAACGGTTACGCCGACAATTACCGACCAATATACAGAAGTGCTGGCCGGAATAGACAAGGAGTTCGACTTGATTCAGCTGCAGCCGGCAATGACTCCCGTCAAGATAGATAAACGGCCGCTGCTGCAGACGTATGTGGCCGGAGATAGGGTCGTCGGTTGTATCCTCGGGGGAATGTGGTGGGAGCAAGAGTGCGAGCCGGAAGTCAGCAACTCCATTCTGGTTAATACATATCATTTCTATCGGGTAAAAAGCTTCATTCAGGCGACATTCTCCGGAGAGGGAGAGCTGCCGCCGAATATGCGTACTTTGAATATATACAATCCAACTACGCCCGGCCTTGAAAGTCAGAATTTCTATGCCGAAGATGAGGATGGAAATAAATGGAATATGTATTACAATACTGGCGAGGTAGAAGGCCAGAAATACGGGGGCTTCGTTGTCCGCAAGCGGGATGCCCTCGGAGTATGGAGGCCGATGTTCTATGCTCAGGTGAATGTCGCGGCTTGGTCGCAGCTTGCATTTCCGCAGAATGTAACACTTACATCGTATGACACACCGGCAAGGACGATATCATTACACGTCGATACAAGCGGCGTATATGCCCGCTATCTGCACGATGTGGAGTCTGAGGGATGGGCGATACCGACAAACGATATCGTGCCAAATAATCGTAATTATACGCGGGTTCTGCAATATTTGCAGACTGCCGCATTCTTCATTGTGGACGTAGCGGAAAGATATTCGGAAACTCCAAACAAGTGGGGACTATATAAAGATGATATATATTATCTGCCGCCTGGAGATGATTATGAATATTTGCCAATAGCGAGGGCCACGTGGACGGATTGGTCGTTCTGGTACGGGTACACGACCGCAGCTTGGACGCTGGAGAATCTTTATCGAAAGGAGTTCGAGCTAAAAAATTCATACGCGCTGGCAGATATTGTGAGGGTGCTCTTGCAGCAGATAGCTCCCGATATCCTATGGGATGCAACGGAAGTATATTCGTATTTCCTTTTCGCCGAAAGCAATCCTATCAGAGTGGTAAATCAAGAAATATTAATAGCCCCTAAATCGAATCTGATAGCGGCGGGCTACGACCAGCCGGCCCAGAAAGCTCCGATAACGTTGAGGCGCGTGCTGGATATGATGAGGGATTGCTTCCGCTGTTTCTGGTATATTGACGGCGATAACCGTTTCAGGATTGAGCATATCGATTACTTTCGTCGTGGCGGCAGCTATGAGGGTGCAGCCAGCGTAGCGATAGACCTAACGCAGATAGAGGTAACGCGCAACGGTAAAAAATGGGCTTACGCTCAAAATCAAATCCGATTTGAAAAGCCGGAAATGGCCGCAAGGTATCAGTTCGCGTGGATGGATGATGTAACGGAGCTTTTCGAGGGCTACCCTATCGATATTATATCGCCGTATGTTACTCCTGGAGAGATTACCGAGATTCAGATGGCGCACTTTACGTCCGATGTGGATTATATTATGCTCAATCCCAGCGGCATCTCAAAAGATGGATTCGCGCTACTCGCACCGATAAAGCCGTCCAGCATCTTTAACTCAGCAGTAGCACTGGAATCGCTATCAGTACGCTTCGAATGTGAGATAGAGGGCCCTTTTGTTGCAGGGGAAGCACTCGATATTCGTATATCTGATGTGACGGGGGTGTTTACTGATAATAATGCTACGGTAAGAGATACAACCGATGAAGAAATCGGAACTGTTATCGGGGGGCAAGTTGTGCGAATTGTATCACCCAGAGCGACCGAGCGAATCATAATTACGAAAGAACCAGAAGACGTTATCGGTAATGCTACGGTCAATGTGTACGTTGATATACCGAGAAAATTGCCGTATATAGATTATATATACAGTAACTCGCATCATTATTTACAGAACGCCTGGGTATCCTTCAATTATCTGCAGCGTTATTACCGATACGATATGCCTGCGAAGAATTATGAAATAAACGGAACGTCGAGGATTGCGCTGGGAGTCAAAAAACTAAAACTTCAAAGCGTAAAATTTCCGGCATTGAACGACCTGAATCCTTTACAATTAATTAAGACCGAAATCGGAAACGGTGCGATTGAAAAATTATCTATAAATTTGTCAAGCAGACAAGCAGAAGCCGAGTTGCGTTATGATACCGAATAATAACCTTTCTGTTTTACCGTGGTACACATCGTTAGAGCAGCAGAACGCTCGTAAATGGTGGGTATATAATAGGATTTTCCCGTTATATGTTAGGGCCGGCCATCTTCCACCTTTTCAAATATTGCAGCCCCACAGAGGAAGCACGGCTCTTGGTTGGTTCAGGCTTCGCAAATCCGATGGCACATTGGTCGGTACATTTACAGAGGATTTTGCGGCTCAACTTACAAGAATAGCATATACTTCACTTGGATATGATGTTCTTATATATGGCGGCCAACTGCCTCTCCTTCCAGAATTATCAAATGGACAGTATTATGCTGAAATGAATTATGCGGGTACTATTTATTATTCTGAGATATTTACGGCAGTCAATGATATTGAGCCGTATCTGAAATTGGAATGGTGGGATATAGCTGATTTCGTAATGGATGGGGGGCGTATTGTCTATAAATATGCCAATAACACCCAATTCAGAAACGAATTATACCTGCCCGCGACAATCGCCAAGCCGGAATATATTTTCGAGGAAGAGGGAGAGAATCGCGATGGCTATTTCTTTCCGGTAAAAATGATTTCAGAAAAAAGATATAGATTTTCATTTTTCGCACCGGAATATCTGCTGGACGTGATGCGACTTATTCGTCTTAGCGATTACGTCCGTATCAGTAAGGGCAACGATGTGTGGTATGCGGATTCTTTCCTTATTACTCCCGAATGGGAGGCCGAGGGAGATATAGCAGTTGTAAATGCTGAATTTGAAACCGGTACGGTTGCGAAAAAGATAGGCTTCGGAGTTGCCCTCGCCACTCGGGGGGATTTCAATAATGATTATAATAATGATTTTAATAATAACTAATTATGGCGAACTATGCTAATCTAAAGGCCGATATTCAGGCTGTCATAAAGCAGAATGGCAATCAAGAGATAACTGGAAATTTGCTTCAGCAATCCCTGATTGCTATGATTAACTCGCTCGGAAATGGTTATCTTTATCAAGGTATCGCGACCCCGAGTACAAATCCCGGTACTCCCGACCAGAATATATACTACATAGCAACGGTCGCCGGCGCATATATCAATATGGGCGGCTTTACGCTTAACGATGGCGAAGTGGCTATCATCAAGTATAATGGAACCTGGAGCAGGGATATAACCGGAATAGCATCGCTTCAGCGGTTAAAGGAATTAGCCCAAGAGGTAAACGGAGATGTGATGCCTGATAACTGGTATCAAGGCAACATTATTGCGGCAACGGGTAAGTATGACGCAAATACTACCCGAGTAACTAACCTTACTAAAATAGATGGTGGAAGTAGCAAGATACGTGTTGTTTGTTCTGGCGATGTTAGAATAAACGCCATCTATAAATTCAAGCAAGGAAGTGACCCGGTGGATGGAGGGACTGAGGGGGTTGATTATATCTACACTGTGTTACCATCTTCAGAGTCGAGAGTCGATGTTACTTTCGAGCCGGATGCTGCTTTCCCTAATTTCTATGTAACCTTTGCCCGCGTTTCCAATCCGAGTGCGGCACTTGATATCGCTACCGTTGTTGCAAACGTTAAGGTTATAAATCTCAATAACATCGAAAAGAAATTAAGCGATGTAAATGAAGACATCGAAGGGCTTGAGGGTGACATTGTTGATATAAATGAAGCGCTCTATGGCAAAAAGAACTATACTGTCGGTTATTATTTAGATAGCACCGGGGCCCTGGTTCCAGATGCAGGATACTGCGTAACGGATTTTATACCGATAAATCGAGCTTCTTTGGTTAATGGCATTACTTTCTATTATGGCACGTACAAGCAGCAAGCGATGTTAATTTACTACAATAGCGCAAAGCAGTACCTGAATTATAAAGGAGAGATACCTAATGCAGAAGCGAGGACGCTTAACCAAAGCGCAATCGATGCCAATACGGCATACATAAGATTTTCGTTCTCACTTGGATATACTGCGCGATTAATCAATGTATTTACCAGCGCAGAATTATATCGAGTTGATAATGGGTACGGCCTCATAGACCTCGAAGGACGCGGCGACACGATATGTTATGGTAGGCGACAGACTTTGAAGATAACTGACACACGCTTTAAGATTGGGAATCAGCAGCTCGTATCGTTCTTGCATAGCCAATATCCCTACACGACGAAAAATCAATCAATGGCGGTGTATAATGGAAAATGCTTCTGTTTCAATGATACGAATTTCGCCCAGACGGATGGCTTCTGCGTAGTCATAGATGCAGCAACCGGAAGCGTACTTGCCAGAATAGAAGCCGTACCTGATATTATTATCGGCAACAGCCATCTGAACAATGCCTGCTTCACAGACCAGTTCTATGAAGCCGGAGACACATATCCGCTACTGCTTCTTTCTCGCGGAGATTATGCCAGCGCGATTAATAAGGTCGGGCAACAGATGTATATACTTCGCATCACAGAAAGCGGAGGAACTTATGTATTTACCGGCATAAAGACAATCGTAGCGCAGCACGACTTCCTTAGCACTTTCAATCCGAGCTGGGATTATGATGCTAACAGAAAAATGATATGGGGGCACTGTCATACTGAGGACTGGAGGTGGATGACGAGGATGCGGCACAGTTATAGAAAGTTCTCAGGGCAGACCGTACTATTCAAGGCGTATGGCGCATCGTATGTCTGTGTAGAGAGTGAAGGAGTAGCCGCGATGGCTGCAAATATCACAATAACCGTAGGCTCGACAACGCGAACAATAGCCATCCAGCAGGGGCAAAAGGTGAGCGAGATATTTCCGTATGCAGAGAATGCGGGAGGGACGTGCATTCTGGTCTGCGCTCAAAGCGCCGAGGCGTTCACCGGCTTATATTTCGTATATTCTTGCGATGCAAATGGCGAAAACAAGGAGCTTATCGAGTTTAGGAATGCGTTAGTCGGATTCAAATGCCCTGAATTGACAAATTCAGAGACTGCGATTATTCAAAATTCAGAATTTACTAATCCGGTATATATTGATACTGGCATATTTCAGGGCGGCTGCTGTGCAAACGGCAAAATTTTCCTTCCGTTCCAAGATTTCGTCACCATAAACAATCAACCAGTCGAATATACTGGGAATATCGTTATGGTGGTAGAGCCGACAACGGGATATATCGAGAGCATAATTAGGTCTGCTTCTGCGCTTGAACAAGAGGGATGCTCAATATATAACGGCGAATTATATGTATCTCATCATAACGGTGCAGCTACTGATGCCACAGTTACGCCAGCATTTGAGGTTTATAAATATACCTTCTAATTAGTGCGACAAATGAACACACACCAATCTATCCGCGAATTTCGCGCAATAACAAAGCGGGTCAGCATATCGACCACGATAGCGTTGTGGGTATGCCTGGGAATGACGATAGCGATGTTTGTCGTATCGTTCTTTATCCCGCCGAAGGGCATTATCGACCCTTCGATATTCAAGGCAGCCGGATTCCTTTTCGCCTTCGCCACGCTCTTTGAATTGCGAGAGGCCATACGCGAGGGAATGGGAGTCAAGCTGACACACGGAGAGACGACCGTAGAAATTAGTGATATGGACGGAGTGGAGGCCGAGGACAATGGCTAAATATTTCAGCCCGCAAGAGTTTATCAAGTGCAATCCCTCTTGCCGCATCGAGCAGATGAATCCCGAATTTCTCGAACTGCTTGACGAAGTGCGTGAGACGGCCGGTATCCCGCTTGTGCTGAACAGTGCGTTTAGGACAAAGAGTTACGAGCAGATGAAGGGAAGGAGCGGAAATTCGGCACATACGCGCGGATTGGCGGTAGATATTCGATGCAAGAGCCACGAAAACCGCTTCCGTATTATTCAGGCCGCAATTTTGTGCGGCGTCAGGCGCATCGGTATCGGTAAAACTTTCATACATTTAGACGTTGATAAATCGCTTCCTCAGAGCGTTATCTGGGACTATTACGATTAATATTAATACTTTTTTGCCATGACAAAAGAACAGATTCTCGCGCTGATTAATTCAGCTATCGCAGGTCAGGGCAGCGCGGTAGATGCCGGCGGCGCCCTCGACAAAATCCTCACCGCCCTTGCAGGAGCTTCGCTCGGTGTTGAGGTAGAAGACATGACTAAAATCGACGGAGCAATCCTCGACTCGCTCAACGTAGGCGACAAGGTTATCAAAGTGACCGGCAAGCAGAAACACCTCTACCTTGTATCATACAAGGGCGAAGGCGCAGGCGAAGGCATTTGCCTCTCTTACAACGCTGCCGGATATGGCGAGACCGTATCATACGACCGCACAGAGAGCGGCTGGGCCTACAATTCAACGGACGTTAAGACCTACGGGGACTAATGGCACGTTGGAAGATTTATGCAGGGATAGCGGTCGGAGTGGCCGCTATCCTTTGCGTTATAGGGATGCAGCAACGCAGCATTAAGGCCCTGAAAGCGGAGCGCGACAGATACCGCAGTAATACGGAAGTGCTGATGGCTGATGTCAAACAGTATCAAGTCAGGGACTCCCTGAGCGCTGCGCAGGTGACCGCCCTCCAGTTTACCGTTAAAGAGTTTGAGCGGTTCAGGGCGCAGGATGCGGAGCTGATAAAGTCGCTGCAAATCAAGAGCCGCGACCTTGCGGCAGTCAATCAGGCCCAGTCCCAGACAATAATCGAGCTGCAGGCCGTGCCGAGGGATACCGTTATTATTCGGGATTCCGTGCCGGTTCCGGCAAGGGCCGTCCATTGTGGCGATGTGTGGTATGACTTCGATGGCATTATCACGCAGGATTCATTCTCCGGAACGCTCGCCAATAGGGATTCGTTGCTGATAGCCGAGACGGTAAAATACAAGCGCTTCCTCGGCTTCCTATGGAAGACGCACAAGGTAAAAGACAGACAGATGGATGCGGTATCGTTGAATCCGCATACGAAAATCATGGACGTACGATATACAGTTTTTGAAAAATAGATTATCTTTGCATCGTCCTTCGGACATATACTCATAAAACTGTTTTTTCTGAAGCCCCGCGCTCTTGCGGGGTTTCGTTTTTTGATTACCTTTGTACTGCCGTATCGTTTATATTGACAAGCACATCCTAAACAGTGCGCGGAAGCCTCGCCCGGGAGAAGCGGGGCTTCCTTTATTTATATCATTTTCGTGAAGCCACGAAAAAGGTCAGCGGGGCACGGAATATCTATATTTGAGATTTTAAGGCCGATTTTTCGCGTTTTCATGCTCCAGTAATAGAATTTATCATCCAGTAGGAAATCGCCGCTTAAAACGGAAATTTCAAGAAAATAACATCCGATGAAAAAATTTTCACCAAAAACGCAAATTATTTTTGGTAATTAAAAATATTCGCCATATATTTGCCTACGAAAGACAAGGGAAGCAGCCCATTCTGCTAACGAAATAATTACGACAATGACAACACTCAACTACACTACCCGCCAAATCAACCGCAATTTCAAGGTTAAAATCTCAGGCATCTACGAAGGCAAGAAAATCAATACGCTGGTCGGCGTTCGCGGCCTCGTAGCAATGGTAAACGACATCGCCCTTACAAACAGACTTCTCGACCGTGCTTTTAACTGCATGGATGATGTATGCGTCTGCAAGCTTCGCAGGGGTTTGAAGATTTCTTTCTACGCAGCTTAATTCGGGAGGGGAAAACAATGAAAACTATCAAGGATTATCAAAGAGAAACGGCTTGCAATTTCACAAAATATGTCGCCGAGCTGAAGGATTATAAATGCAGGTCGAAAAAGATGCGCGGCCTCCGTGAGTTGGCCCGCCAGATGGTTGAGGATAACGGCGGATATTTCTATGGCAACTCCGTTGATTTATGGGAGTATTTTCGTGATGCTTTTGAGGAATATGGACTAAAAGTAGGCGCCTACGCCAATAATGGCTACTGGGGGCTGTATTATAATTCGACCTTCAAGACAATCCGCTTCGTGGTAATATAATTAATTCAAAAACGATACGACAATGAATGTAACTATCAACGACTACACCGTGATTCTCCGTCCAGACCGGACGGAGTTCGGTGATTGCATTAAGGCCATCGTTTACGTCAATAAGAACGATGGCCGGAAAATAAATCTTCGCGAGTTCGTGGACTACGGCTGCAAGACTCAGAAGCAGATGCTTCGCAGAGTAAAGTATTACCTCGACTATAAAGACAACGGAGGGCGCGAGCTATGACGTATTTGCACCGCAATTTCTGGCTCGACCCGAGAGACCCAGAATACGACGATAACGTAAACGAGGAAGAGGCACGCGAATATGCCGAGGCAATGGCTGAAATGAACGAAGACGACAGACGCGGAGGGGACTAACCATGAACGAAATCTTTTACAGATGCGTCGGACTCGACCGCAATTTCACTCGCGACGAATGGTGGCAGTATTTGAAGGAACACCCGGAAAATGTCGATGAAGTTGTCTTCGAATATGAGGGCTTCGGATATAATATTAACGACGTTTGTATCAAGGCCCGCGAGGCTCTCAAATGGATGGACGACGGTCAATATAACTTCCGAATCAGGGTGGCAAAAGCTCCGGACGGATGGATTGTCGGCCTTGATTTCAACTACGGAAATAATGGCTTTTGTAGCGGCCCTTCTCTCAAAAGCAAGAAACGCTACGCCAGTGAGCGCGAGGCCGTTTATACCGCGCTTGATTATATGCGGCAGGCCATCGAAAAGGTGATTCCCGAGGCAGAACAGAGACGCCCTGCGCTCATCATGGATAATGAAGACAGAGAAGCGGCGAAAGCCCCGGCAAAACTCAACAAGATGCTGCGCGTCGTAACGGACTATATGCAGCAGTTCGACCCGAGACAACTAACCCTATTCTAACCATGAAAGCAATTGAAATCAAGATAGCCCGCCGGACGATATTGTCAAAGGGCTACACAGTAAGAAGGCTTGCCTTGAACAACAAGCTGCTGGAACATTGGCTGAACTGCGAGCAGCAGGCGAACACCGCCCCTCATCGGGATTGTTGCCGCAGGATGGAGCGGATGTACTTCAAGCGATGCCAGTATTATGCGAAAAACCCCGCCTGAAAGCGAGGCGGGGCGGTCGAAGAACCATCGTGAGCGATACGAACGGTAAAGAGACGCACGAAGATAGGAAATCGGACAGAAATACCGTCTATTTCCTATTTCTTTCCGCTTTTAGCGGGTTTTTCCCGATAGCCGGAGGTATAAGCAGCCCGGCCCTGAGCTTCGGCTTGGGCTTTAGTAGGATAAACCTTGCCGGATTTGCCCCACTGATAGCCGCCTTGAACTTTTCTTACTGGCATGATGTAATTTTATTAAGGATTCGCGGTAAATATAAGAAGAAAAGACCAGTCGACGAAAAATCGATAAATTATTTTTGGTAAAATAAATTTCTTTTTTTAGATTTGCCCCTTGAAAGCAACCTGACCGGGCAGGATTCCCGGAAACCAAATACTCAGAACCATGAAAAAGCTGTATTTTATCGTAAACGAAAACATCGAGCAGGCAATTACGTCGCCCTACACTACACAGAGCCGCCTTCTGGCGGAAAATCCCCTCAGATTTGGCGAAAAAGTTATAATGACAACAGAGAAAGACGGAGTCTTTTGGCAACTTTGGGGCGCTCGCGATGGCATTACCTTCAACGCCGGATGCAGAATGGAATTACTGCGCAAGAAATACGCCCCTCAAAAAGATACTTTGACAGTAGCCGAGGAACTTTGCTTGAAATTTATCGAAGCTGGAATCATCAAAGACACCGAGCCCGAAATTTTCGACTACAAATTCGGCAAGATGGTAGCCAAGAAATCGATATTCGATATATGCAAGGTCGTGGAAGAATATTTCGGCGTGCCTTCGATAACCTGCGAGGATTATGACGATATTATGAATCTCTATATTAAAACTGTTTAACTTATGGCAAAATTCAGAATTAACGAAGCCATCGCCCAAGCGAGAGTCGAGGGGCGCGTGGTAATGAAAAAGGACATCGCCGCCAAGCTTTGGCCCGATTCCAATGAAGTGGCGCAGCAAGTGAATTTCACTCGCCTTTGTGCCGGCAAGACTCCGAGGATTCAGATTGACTGGGTTCCGATTATCTGTTCAATGTGCGGCTGTACTGCCGACTTCCTATTCGGTATTGAATCATGAAAGATACTGGACTGAATATGTTCTGGGCCGTTGTATGGACGGTCGTTCTGCTCGCCGGAGCGGCATCAATTTTCTGGGTGCCGGCAATCGGTATAGTACTCGCAATCGCGCTCATCATGGCCGTGGTGTTCGCGGTAGATTTCGTGCAGGCCAAACGCAGAAAATAACCAACCTCAAAACGATACGACAATGAAAGAGACAACAATCGAAGACCTGAAGTTCGACGAAAACGTCGAAGGCGCAAAGGAAATCGTTCCCGGTATGACCGTGGAAGAAATGAAGGCCGTTTATTTCAACGCAGACGCATTGAAAGAGCCGCCGTACCGCATTTATCAACTCAACACAGATGGACACCGCTACTATTACCGTTTCGTGAATGGCGAGCCGGTATTCTATCCGAGCGTGACAACCATACTGAAACAAGTCATGCCGACCAGCCCCTTCCTGATTCAATGGATGCTTGCGAATGGTGCAGAAGGAGCGACAGAGAAGCGCGACCTTGCAGCGGCCTACGGAACGTTTATGCACATCCAGTTCGAGCAGCTTATTATCAACCGCAACTATGACTTTGACAAAGTTCCGGAAGTGCTGAAAACATATCTTGAAAGCGAGAACCTTCCCGACAAAGTGTTCTGGGACTGGGCCGACAAGATTCGCAAGGACGTGCTGGCTTTCGCCCAGTTTGTCAAGGACTGGAACGTGAAGCCCCTTGCCATTGAAATCGGCCTTGTGCATCCGCAGTATCATTACGCCGGATGCGTCGATATGCCTTGCGTGCTTACAGACCCCAAGAAGGGCGACACATTCAGGGCCATCGTGGACTTCAAGTCCGGCCGCAAAGGATTCTGGGAGGAACACGAACTGCAACTGCATCTTTACAAGGATATGTGGAACGTGAACTTTCCTGATACTCCCATCGAGCGCGTATTCAATTTCAGCCCGAAGGACTGGCGCAAGGATAAACCGACGTACAACTTCAAGGAGCAGACCGATAGCGAGAATGCTGCCAAGATTCCGCACCTTCTCGCCCTGGCAGCTATCGAGGATGAAAAGAGGGACAACACACTGACAGTCGTCAGCGGAGTGCTTAACTTGGATGAAGGCCGCATCGCCGACAACGTGCAGATGCTTTCGCTCTCGGAACTCATCAAGAGCAAGGCGGCAGAAGAACCCGAACCGCAACCCTCAGAGGAAATGCCCGAAAATCGCACAGCAACGCCCCAAAATGACGCGAAAGGTTCTGAGGCAATAAATCATACCACAAAAGCAAAAAAGTCGCTTAAAACGGAAAAGAGCGAAAAATTACTTAACGAGGAAATAGAGTTTTAGCCATGAACGCAGCAGATAAATTGAGAAATGAGCTGCTGAATAGCTCACTCATAAATAAACAGAAAGTCCTCGAAACCGTAGCAAACGGTATTGCAAAAAATGGAGGTTTTTCCGAGGTAACTGTAGGCTATAATCCCGTCAGTAGGGTGATATATGGCTCGTATGATATAGAGTGCCCTTCCTTCCAAGAGGTAGAGGCTATCAAGCAGTACGTCATATCGCAGGGCTTCAAGGTAAGGCGTGCGTTCCATCCTATAAGTGGGCGCGAATATGGTATTGCGGTATATTTATAGGAGGTAAAGCTATGACCGGACGTATTATCAGGCCCGAGCAGGGCGCATCAATCTTAGAGCTTCCGGAAGTGGGCCGGCTGCATATCGGTATGAAGTCAGAAAAGGGCTACCCGATGAGTATTGACTATTTCAGACCGACCGGCAAATATGCTGCAATGTTCACGCAGGCCCTGGGAGCGAAGCCGCAGACCATATCAATCGTCTTCCCGGACGATAACCCCGAAGCAGTTTGCAATGAGCGCTACGAATACCGCGACAATGCGGGTGCGCTCGTTGCAAGGGGCGACGGAAAGAACTTCGAGGTCTGGGACGGCAAGCGATATATCCCGATGAGCGTGATGGAATATCCCGACCTGATGAATCAGATAACGAAACGCTATCCGACTAAGAAGGGGGATGATAATTGGGCGATAGCCTTGACGCTCCGCTTCATCATTCCGGCAGTCAGGGGCATCGTTGGGGTATGGCAGTTCAGCACGAAAGGACGGGCCTCAAGCATCAAGAATATCCGCAACTCATTCGATGGAGTGCAGCTGATGCGGGGGACGGTTACGCAGACCGTATTCGACCTATCCGTGCAGTTTGCCAAGAGTAACAAGCCCGGAGATAGTTCCCGTTATCCGGTAGTTAGCATGATAGCAAATGATAACCGCGTGGCTGAAATCCAGCAGATGCTGGCCCCGAATCAGACGACAAGAAATTTGCTATTATCAGACTAATTTTTGTAAATTTGCCAACGGTTGCTTGCACCAACCCAACGGAAACTTAATGCCTCGAAAAGTAGTTCCATTTGTGCAAGGAATGGGACGAAATTCGGGGCGTTTTTTTAGATATGAGCCGAAAATTCTCAAACGATAACTATATCCATGTCCCCGGATTTGCCATCGCACGGCTAAAGTTGGCGGGGAATGAATTACTTTGTTTCTCGCTCATATATGGAATGTCGCAGGATGGAGAGTCGGAATTCTATGGCTCGCTGGCTTATGTAGCATCCGCGCTGAATGTTACAAAGCAGAATGCGAAGGCGATTATTAGCAGGCTGGTGGATAAAGGTCTCGTAATAAAGATTGACGTCGTAGAAAATCGGGTCAAATACTGTCATTATAAAGTGAACCTCAGGGGTATTGCTGAAACAGCAACGGGTGTTATTGAAACAGCAACACCCCCCGTTATTGAATTAGTAACGGTATATAATGATACTAAAGAAATAGATAATAAAGAAGATAATAAAGAGAATATCGCCTCCGGCGAATTATTCGCGCCCGAAATAATTCAGCAGACCGAAAAGGTAAAGAGACCGAGAAAGACATCCGAGAAGCTTTGTCTTTTTGAAAACTCCCGCTATTATGATTACGACGAATTTATCAAAGAGTTCCAGCAGCCCGAGTTCAGGGCTATCGACATGATTCACTACTATCATGTAGTGGCAGACTGGAGCGCCAGTAAGGGAGCGAAGCGAAGGGACTGGATTTCGCAGACGCGCAACATAATCCGCTCGGATATGGAAAAGGGCAAGCTGCACAAGGTACCCACCGAGGGCGATGCCCTATCCCCGGAAGCATTGAAATATTTACAAGACATGGCTAACTAACATGGCAACGAACTTGACAATAGCACCGCCGCAGAAGTCAGTCCTTGAAATTAGGCGGGAAATAGCAAAGAATCAGAACGTACTGAACGAGCTTGAAGCCCCGGAGCGTGCCGTGTTCCTTGCATCCACCGAAAAGCCGGTGAAGGATTACACCAGTGCTGAACTGGCGAAAGAATTATATACGGCGATTCAATGGATATCGAAGGACATCGGCTATCGAGCTACCAGCGAGAGCGACCGCCAGTATATCGTAATTCGTACGGCGGAAATCCTCAAACGATATTATCCGAATTTTACCCTGAAAGACTTCCGGCTTGCCTTTGAAATGTGCTTAACTGGGGAGCTTGACGAATTCCTTCCCAAAGACCGCAACGGCCAGCCTGACCGCAACCACTATCAACAGTTCAACGCGGATTATGTTTGCAAGATACTGAACGCATACAAGGGCCGCAGGGCGTGGATTCTCCGCAAGGCGAATGAGAGCGCACAGAGGCACGAAGCAAAGCCGGTTCAGGATAATCCGAGCGGACGGAACAATACCCGCAAAGAATGTATCGCGGCGTTCCTCTATTTCAAATATCATGGCAAGCTGCCGGCATGGGTGACACCGCTCGGAATAATGTTATACTACAATTTGCTTGCATCCGTCGGCCTTGCCGATGAAATGCAGGCCACGGAAGAGGAAAAAGCCGCAGCCCTTCAAAAGACGATAACGCAGTTATCCAATAGCGGCCAGTTTGTCAGGGCGAGGCGGGCGCAAGTCGAGAAGCATCAGAACCGCGACGTACAGCATGAGCTTTTGCTTGCCACGAGGCGCAAGGCTTTGGAGCGGACACTTGCCTTCATCGCAGAATCGGAAAAACAAATAAATAACTATATAAGCTATGAAAATTGACACAGTAATCGGTATCGACCCCGGAGCTCAGGGCGGCATCGCTATTTATATTACCGGGCGTAATACGACGGTTGCCAAGATGCCGAAGGATATAACACAACTGAGGGACTTCTTCGCGTACTATGCGGAAACCTATCATCCTATCGTGTTCCTTGAAAAGCTGTCAGTCCGGCCCGATGATGTATCAGCCACAGAAGGCCGCGCTAACCTCGGCAAGCTTTACCGAATACAAAAGATGATGGCGAACTTCGAACACTTGAAAGCGTTACTTGAAACTGCAGGAATCCCCTTTGTACTGGTACATCCGATGAGCTGGCAGACAAAGCTGAAGCTCCGCACAATCGGCAGCAGCGAGGAAAAGAAAGACCGTAAGAAAAGATATTGCATGACTGCCGGCACGTTATATCCGAACATCAAGACAACGCTCTGGAACGCCGATGCGCTTTTGATTATGCACTTCGGACGATGGGCTTTAGTTAACGACCTGAATTGGGTAAAGGCGAATCTACCAGCAGCCCAGCAGGAAAAACTATTCTGATGGCCTCTCACGTTGAAAGAATCCGATGCCCGAAATGCGGGTGCGTTCAGTATGCAGTTGTCGAACATGGCATACCCTGGAATACGTATATACATTACTGTAAACAATGCGACTTCCTGATTATGGAGTCCGACTGGCACAAGGTAGAAGATGCTAAAACTGAAGCAATGGCTTGAAAAATATGGCCGGGAAGACTGTGCGGGCTGCGAGTTCAATAACCCGACGAAAGCCCGATGCTCATACCGAGGCAAGCACTATTGCGTGAGGTATGAGCGATACCTAAAAGACGAAGCCTCAAAAACGCGAAATAAAGCCCGAATTTCGGGCGCAACTCTTTTCGATATATGATTTATCATCTAAACAATGAAAGCCCCTCAAATTAAAAATCTGCAAGAAATAACGCCAATAAAGGCGAAAATCGTTAGAGACCCCGCCGGAGTTTGCAGGATATTCTGCCAGCGTGCGAAGCGCAAATGGTGGTTCGAACTGGGCCAGCATAGGGACACAGATATTGCTTTCGAACGGGCCATGGCAGCCGGCACGATAGGCTGGCCGGCGAAAATCACGGACACCGCAAAACTTTTCTAAAAAAAGCGTATTTTTTTTTGTAATTAAAATATTTTTATTAATTTTGCCCTTGAAAGATACAACGGACGTGCCCGATAGCACGAAACTTAAAAACGAAAGACAATGAAATCACAATTCACATTCGCTCAGGTAGGCAAAATTTTCCAGTCAGTTGAACGCATCGACACCAAGTTCGAGAAGCTTGAAAGCGCTAAGAAGCTCCACGATGAATTAAGCAGGAAATTTGACGCAGAATTTGAAAAGCTGGGCTACACATTTGCTGGAGCAAGTCAGGAAGTACACGACCTTTTCGCCGCCAAGTGCAATGCGATGGATGCTGAAGAACGTGCGGAGAATAGCTGCTGGGCCGAAGTAAAAAAGTTCGCCAAGATGGTTGGCATTGGAGAAGGGTGCGACGATATAATTGCGGATGAGATAAAGGCTTATTGCAAAAACAAATACTATTGCGGGGCAAGAGTTGTCCGCAACGTGAAATATATGGCAAAGAGGGCCGCAGAGAGAATTAAGTATTAAATCAAAATACGCTGGGTAGCTCGGGAGGCAAGAGCGCACCGTCAAAAGTGGAACGTCGCAGGTTCGAGTCCTGCCCCAGCGACAAACAGACCCGGCTGATTCCGGGATAACCTTAAAAGGCAAAATTTATGGACGACAAAAGATTCAAAAAGTATTATGCGAGCGGCCCGCACTTCCGCATCGAGAACCCGAATCCGGTATGGAAAGAGAAAAAGGGCTTTGTCTGGGATAGGGATGACTGTGCTATCAGAGCCGTCGCAAATGTTCTATCTATTTCGTGGCTCCGCAGCTTCGATTATTTAACCGCAAAGGCAAGAGCCGAATATAACATTCCCAATGATGGCGGAGGCTTACGCAGATGGCTAGTTCAGGATGGAGCGACCTGGGAGGCATACAAAGCCGTAAAGGAAAGAAGCGCATGACCGTAATGCAGTTTGCAGAAACGCACCCGACTGGCCGGTATATCATAAGCATCGCAAATCACGCAACCGCGTGCGTGGATGGAGTTATCCTTGATTCGTGGAATTGTGGCGAAAAAGCGATAGTGGGAGTATATGATATGGCAAACTTTCAATTACCAGCACCTCAAAGAATCGGGAATTATTAGCAATGAAAGCAACAATCTACAAAGTACGCACTATTGAGGCCCTGATGCTGGGTGAAATGGGCACGCGATTCTGGACTGCTTCCATTCCATCTAATAGTTTCTATTATAAATTCGAGCTGCTTGGCACTTTTGAGGTGGAGCTGCCCGAGGGCATCGAGGTTATTTATACTACCGGAACCAGATATGCGACATTCTGGCGAGGGCCGGAATATCTCGATTATTATACCGATGGCGAGAAGTTCTGCCTGATAGGGGATGATGGTAAGCCGATAGAACTTATACCGCAAGAGATAAAATAACGCAAACACTAAAACGATACGACAATGTACATCAAGAAACTGCAACTCCTGAATTTTCAGGTAATCGAGAAGTTCGAGGCCGATTTCGAAGGTAATATTTACTTCATAACCGGCGATAATGAGCTGGGTAAATCTACACTTCTGAAAGCCATTGGTGCGCTGCTCACCGGAGAGCGCGACGATGTGCTGCGCAACGGAGCAAGCAAGGGCTTTGCAAAAATGGTAGTGGGCGACGACGGGGAAGAATACGAAGTCGCCCTTTCGTTCAGCGATGCCAACCCGAGAGGCACGCTTACTATCAAGCAGAAGACGACCGGCATGGAGTCACGCAACGTTTCAATGCTTGCTAAAATCTTCGGATATCAGGACTACGATGCAGTAGAGTTCTCGCGCTGGAGCGAAACCGCAGAAGGCCGGCGCAAACAAATAGCAGTCATTAAGGCCCTGCTTCCGGCAGAAGCCTTGAAACGCATCGAGGAAATCGACGGCAAGGTGGCTCAGTTAAAA
>Ga0310690_10001335_pt1 | contig 43995 bp, 23 predicted proteins | sample AusTroGonzalo_MG_2_FD_207661 | JGI IMG/M metagenome (GOLD analysis project Ga0310690, IMG submission 207661) | Bovine rumen microbial communities from tropical cattle in Woodstock, Queensland, Australia - Gonzalo_04 (v2) (version 2) | ecosystem: Host-associated > Mammals > Digestive system >... | reverse complement strand
TCCGTATCTCGGGTCCCGCCTTCGCTCTCTCTATAGTTCCCTATCCCGGCATCCGCACCGCCTCTCGGCCCCGCGGACGCCTCTATTGTGCTGGCCTCAAGCTTTCAAAGAACCGTGCAAACCTCCCCGTTTCCTAGCCCCACTTCCGTCGTTTGCGGGTGCAAAAGTACAACCTTTTTCCCTACCCGCAAGCACTTTTTTTGAAAAAAAATTCTAATTCATCTTATCTCACTGAATTACAATGAGAAAATTTTTCATCATAGACGACATAAAAGCATAAAACAAGGTGCAAAACAGCTTAATCGGAAGAAAATTCATAGCCAATTCATCAACACGCATCAATTGAATACACCTTATTATATATATAGGGATCGCTTAATGCATCGGCTTCAAAAAACTGTATTGCTTGCCATAACCCAGATGTTGGGCAAGGAAATCCATCGGATACTCCACGCGGTAGTCCACCACTTGGCCGTTTTCGACGACAGGCACAATCTCAGGATTGATGAAACCGCCATAAGGCTTCAAACCCAAAGCATTATAGCGTTCCTTGACCTCTTTGTGCAATTCCGGATCAACCTTCACGGCATATTTCTCCACGATGGCCTTGCCTGCGGCATAGTCGCCTTCGCTCTTGATGCGCTGGATTTCAGCCAACAACTCGCCAAAGAGACCACGCAGAGCCTCATAGTCGTTGATGATGAAGTAGGTCTTGCCATTTTCCACCTTCTTCTCGATGACATTGGCGTCTTTGCCCTTTTCGTAGCACCATTCGGAGATTAGCTTGCGGTTTTGCATGTGTGACTCGGTGACGTCCTTACCCAACTCTACACGAGCCAATTGCGACATCATGCCGTTACGGATATAGGAGCAATACTCGGCTTTATAAGCCTCAGCATCAGGCATTACGCCCAACTCGACCATCTTCGGATCGGCCAGATAATACAGGCCGAAAAGGTCGGCGCGGGCTTCCTCCAAAGTAGAGCTGAACTCCTTCAAAGCACCAGGTTGCGTGCCAGGGAGCAGTTTGCCTGAGCCGTGGCCCAAGCACTCATGCAGGTTGGTGTGTACCACATCGGCATCGGAGCCGTATTTCTTGCACAAATCGACCTCTTCCTGTGAATAAGCGAACTCCTGTAAAGCGCTTCTCGGGCTTTCATCAGCGGCCTTGTCGTAGGCTTCCATCAGGTTGGTGATGGTGACCGACTTGGATCCATAGTCCTTGCGAATCCAGTCGGCATTGGGTAGGTTGATGCCAATCGGGGGCGACGGGAAACAGTCGCCGCCCAAAGTGGTGACGATGATGCTCTTGGCCGAGACGCCCTTGCATTCCTCTTTCTTGAAGCGCGGGTCGACGGGCGAATGGTCCTCAAACCACTGGGCGTTCTCGCCGATGGTATTGGAACGCTTGGTGGCCTCCAAATCCTTATAGTCAACGATGGCCTCCCAAGTGGCCTTCATGCCCATCGGGTCGCCATAGTCCTCGATGAAACCGTTCACGAAGTCAATGTGCGAGACGGAGTCCTGCACCCATGCCACGTTGTATTCGTCCCAAGTCTTCAAGTCGCCCGTGGTATAATAATCGATGAGCTTCTGCGTGTAGTTGCGCTGTATGTCGTTTTCCGCCACCTCGTTGGCCTTCTGGAGCCAGCCGATGATGGCCGTGATGGCCTCGCCGTACAAGCCGTCAGCCTTATAAACATCCTCATAGATGCGGCCGTTTTCCTTCACCAACTTAGAGTTCAAGCCGTAGGAAATCGGTGTGGCATCGTTGGGCTTGCGCATCTTGTTGTAGAACGCCTCCACTTCGGCCTTGTTGATATCACCTTCGTAGAAATTCACTGCCGAATTGACGATGATGTCTTCTTCGCTACTGCGACGCATCTTGTAAAGTTCTTTGTCGAAGATGACAGGCGTGAGGAAGGCAATGAAGTCGTCCACCGTCTCGCCCTCGTTCAGGGGAAGTAGTTGGGCATCGCTACCCTTCACCAGTTCAGCAAAATAAGCCTCGCTGATTTCAGGGAAGAACTTGTCCTCAGCATAGTGGTGATGGATGCCGTTGCTGAAAAACACGCGCTTGGCATAGACAACAAAATTCTGGAAATCGGCGCTCTCGCGGTCGCCTTGATAGGAGTTCAGCACCGCCTCGATGGTCTTGCGAACTGTCAAGTTGTACTTAAAGTTCTGGTCGGCGAGGATGTCGCGACCGCATTTAGCCGCCTCGCCAAGGTAATAGATGTAGCTCTTCTGTTGCAGCGTCAATTGGTCCCAGTCCGGGATTTGATAACGCATGATTCTCAAGTCGGCGAACTCGTCCACCAAATACTTGAATTCCTCTTTGGGCTGGGGTTGTTCAGTGACTTCCTCCTGTTTCGGAGCACAGCCTACCAAAGCAGCAGCCATTCCGATGCAAATCATTAGTTTCTTCATTTTTTTAGCGGTTATTTAATTGAGTAATTGTTCAGACATTTTTTGACGCGGGACTTCGGGACTTCGAGACTTCGGGGATTATCTCGTCTCGCGGTCTTGTAGTCCCGTAGTCTTTTGACACAAACAAAGAAGGGTAAGCTACTCATATCGCACCGCTACGACCTCCTACCCTTGCTACATTCCTGTCCTGGGGGATTTCAGAGGGAGCTGGTCGTATAAGACTTACCCGCTGCAAAAGTACGGACTTTCCTCGAATTGGCAAGCAAAAAACGAAAAAAAAGCCAAATTCAGCGAAAATATTCGCAATTTTGCAGTCTTATTCCAGCTTGTTTATGACCCAAAACAACGACAATATCCTCATCAAAGGCGCGACTGAAAACAACCTCAAGAACCTGAGTCTCAGCATTCCCAAGCGGCAGATTACCGTGGTAACGGGTGTTTCTGGTTCTGGGAAGTCGTCCTTGGTTTTAGACACCATCGCGGCCAAGTCGCGACGCGAGCTGAATGATACTTTTCCGTCGTTCACGCAGCAATACCTGCCCAAATACGGCCGTCCGCATGTGGAAGCCATTGAAAACCTGCCCATTGCCATCGTCATCGAGCAACGCAAGCCGGCTTCCAACTCGCGTTCCACCGTCGGCACCTACACCGACATCTACGCCTTGTTGCGCCTGCTATTTTCGCGCGTCGGGCAGCCTTTTGTGGGCTACTCCGACACCTTCTCTTTCAATCACCCGATGGGCAGTTGTCCGCGTTGTGGCGGTTTGGGCGAAATCCGCGAGTTAGACATCCACAAATTGGTGGATTTTAACAAGTCGCTCAACGATGAGGACACCATACACTACATCGCTTTCGGCAAAGGTGGCTGGCGCTGGATCCGCTACGCCCACAGCGGCCTCTTCGATTTAGACAAGAAAATCAAGGACTATTCGTCCGAGGAACTCGATTTGTTCCTCAACTCGCCGCAAATCAAGCTGAAAAATCCGCCCTCCAATTGGCCAAAAAGCGCTAAATATGAAGGACTTATCCCGCGAATGTACCGCAGCATCATCAATTCGGAGGAAGGCCTGCTCCATGCCGCCGTGCTCAACCCGATGCTGACGATGGGCACCTGTCCCGACTGCGGCGGCACCCGCCTCAACGAGAAAATCCGCTCCTGCAAAATCGGCGGACTGAACATCGCCGAGGTGACCGCCATGAGCATCAGCGACTGCAAGTTTTGGATGGAAACCCTTGACAATCCGCTCGCTGAAGACATCAAGCACGCCACTATCGAGCGCTTGGCAGCTTTGGAGGAAATCGGCCTCGGCTACCTCACTTTGGACCGCGCCATCGGGACGCTCTCAGGCGGCGAGGCGCAACGCTGCAGAATTGCCAAATACATCAACTCATCGCTCTCCGACGTGATGTATATCTTAGACGAACCAAGCGTGGGGCTGCACAACCACGACATCCTGCTCATGCAGAAATCAGTGCAAAAGCTTAAAAACCACGGCAATACGGTCATCCTCGTGGAGCACCACAAAGACATGATCAAAATCGCTGACCACATCATAGACATGGGTCCAGGCGCAGGCATGGCCGGCGGCGAAATCACTTTCCAAGGCAGTTACGCCGAACTTCTTCAAAGCCAGACGCTTACAGGCACCATGCTCAGCGCAAGCAGCCACCTCAAGGAAAATGTGCGCCAGCCCATAGACTTTTTCCGTGTAAAGAATGCCAACCTACACAACCTCAACAACTTGACCATCGATTTGCCCTTGGGTGTGATGTGCGGCATCGCAGGTGTGGCTGGCTCGGGAAAGAGTTCGCTGATGGAGTGCTTCCGCAAGGCTTATCCGCGACCCGAGGAAATCGTTTATTTCAGCCAAAAGAACATCGGCATCAGCCTGCGCTCCACGCCTACCACCTACCTTGAAGTAGCCGACGATATCCGCAAGCTGTTCGCTAAAGTGAACAAAACCAAGGCCGACTTGTTCTCTTTCAACGGCAAGGGCAGCTGTCCCGTTTGTCAAGGGAAAGGCGTGATTGTCAATGATATGGCCTTCATGGACAGCATCGAGACCGTGTGCGAGGCTTGCGGAGGACTGCGTTATAGCAACGAGGTATTATTATATAAGGTGCAGGGCAAGAACATCGCCGAGGTGATGGACCTCACTGCCAACAAAGCCTGCGAAATGTTTGCCGACACCGTCATCGCGGAAAAATTGGAGCCCTTGCGCAAGGTTGGTTTGGGCTATCTGCATCTGAACCAGTCTCTTTCGACGCTCTCGGGCGGCGAGTTGCAGCGTATCAAGTTGGCCAGTTACCTCCGCGATGCGGGCAAAATCTTCATCCTCGACGAGCCTTCCGATGGCCTTCACCTCAACGACATCAAGCGGATTCTCAGCCTGTTTGACGACATGGTCGAGGCGGGCAACAGCATCTTCCTCATCGAGCACAACCTTGAGATGCTGAAGGCCTGCGACTACCTCATCGAACTCGGCCCGGGCGGCGGCGCCATGGGTGGTAAGGTCATTTTCACAGGCACGCCGAAAGAGATGCTGGACTGCAAGGATTCTATCACAAGGCCTTACATGACAGCCGAGAATGCATAATTCGTCCTAAATCGGCACAATTTCAGGACAAAACTGTGCTTTCCTTGGGGAAAAATATCTATTTTTGCAGTTTACACTCGATTTTGATTCAAATCAACGCATTATGAAACGAATATTCCATCAAGGATTGCTGCTTTTGGTCCTGATTTTCGGTGCCATTTGGCAGGTCAACGCGCAATCCACACTTGTCATCATCACCTTAAATGACGGAACGGAGCACAGCTTTCTCATGGCGGAAGACGACCGTATCTTCTTCGAAAACAATGAGAAACTGGTGGTTGAAGTCGCAGACGAAAGTACAGTCAGATTCAATTTGGCCGACATCCGCAAAATCACCTGCGACGAATATGTAGGTACGGAGGAGAACCCCGACCTCAGCGTGGCTATTTTCCCCAATCCCGTGCACGAAACCCTGACGTTACGCCACCTTTCGGGAACGCAAACCATCAGCATTTACGCCCTTGACGGACGCTTGGTGAAGTCTTTTGAGGCAAGCGATGGTCAGGTTATCGGCGTCGAAGAGTTGCCCGTGGGACTTTATCTCGTCAAAACGCAAAGTTGCACTCTTAAAATGATCAAGCTATGAGAAAGACCTTATTAATATGGGCCTTACTGCTTGGTTGCATGGGGCTCAGCGCGCAGGATTACCACATGAAGGTGTTCAACAATGCCTTCCTCCTTTATGACAAAGAAGTGAACAACATTGAACAATTCCGTTTTGATGGCAGCAACATGTTCATCCAAGATGCGGATGGGAGCGTCACCTTGAATATCAGGGATATTGATAGCATCACCTTCCCGTGGCAGGAGGCTCCATCGGGCGACACGGTTTATATCATCTACAACGGCAGCTCCGTTTCGGTGAGCAATCCGTTCTCCAACAACGGCGTCGAGGTCAACGCCAATGGTGCTACTGTAACGGTGAACTCCACCAAAGACAACGTTCCTTACGTGCTTTCTGGCACTTCAAGCAATGGAACCTTGACGCTTAACAGCAGTTCCGCTTACACGCTGATACTCAACAACCTTAACCTTACCAGCGGAAGCACTTCAGCCCTCAATCTGGCTTCTACCGCTACAGCAACTGTAGTTTTGCGTGGCACTTCCACGATTGCCGACAATGCCAACAGCGCCATCAGTGGTGCGTTGTATGCTGCAGGCAACCTCAGCATCGGCGGTTCTGGCTCGTTGAACGTGACGGGCAACGGCAAGCACGGCATTGCTGTGGAAGGCACGATGACCGTCAATTCAGGCGACATCATTATTCATGACACCGACAGCGATGGCATCCATGGCAGCAGCAACCTGGTTTGGAACGGCGGCACGCTCGACATCGTCTCTGCCGGCTCCGACGGCCTCGACTTCTCGGGTACCGTCAACATTAACGATGGCGTCCTCACCATCAACACGACTGCAGAAAGCCAAAGAAGCATCAAAGTGTCGAATGTTTTCACCATGACGGATGGAACGCTCCATCTCAACGTCACAGGCAACGACTGCAAGGGCATCAAGGGCGACATGGACATCCTGCTCAGTGGCGGCTTCGTCAGTATTGAGGTAGTCGGCGAAGGATCCCATGGCATCTCATCTGACACCAATGTCAGCATTGGCGAAAATGCCGACATCACCATTGTTTCCTCATCCGCGGACGGCAAATGTATCAAGAGCGACGGCACTTTCCACATGACTGGAGGCCATCTCGACATCACACATAGTGGCGACATCTCGAAAGGCATCTCGACCGTGGGCGAAATCACCATCACAGACGGTTCCATCGGCATCACCGCCTCGGGAAGTACGGTCTTGGAAAATGTCAGCGGACAAAACGTGCCTACCTACTGCACCGCCATCAAGAGCGACACCGACATCAACATCTCAGGCGGCATCTTCATCATTTCCCTGCCCACCAGCAACCATGGCGGTAAGGCCATCAGCGCCGACGGCAACCTGACCATCAGCAACGGTGATTTCACCATCACCACACAGGGCAATGGCGCCACATACACTATCAGCGGCAACAACAAGGACGCTTACACCTCGTCGTGCCTGAAATGCGACGGCAACATGCAAATCTTGGCTGGTAACCTCACTCTCAGCAGTTCGGGCACAGGCGGCAAGGGCATCAATGTAGGCGGCACTTTGGTCATGGGCCAGGAAGGTGCCAACAACGACGACCTCAACCTCAACGTCACCACCAGCGGTGAGCGCATTACCATCACAGCGGGTGGCGGCGGTCCCTGGGGTGGCGGCGGCGACTACGCCAACCCGAAAGGCATCAAAGCGCAAGGCAACCTGACCATCAATAGTGGCAACATCACCGTCAATTGCACCCAGACGCAAAACGAAGGCGGCGAGTGCATCGAGAGCAAGGCCACCTTGACCATCAACGGAGGCAACATCGAGGCCTATTCGATAAAGGACGACGCCGTGAACGCGGCGCAAAACCTCATCATCAATGGGGGGCTTTATTACGCCCACAGCGACGCCAACGACGGCACCGACTCAAACGGCAACATGGCCATCAACGGCGGCTTCAACATCTCCAACGGCTCGCGCGCCCCTGAAGAAGGCTTCGACTGCGACTGGAACCAGTTCAAGATCACAGGCAGCACCTCTATCGGCACGGGTGGCGGCACCAGCGACCCGACACAAAACGTCTGTACACAACCTTCGCTAAAAATCAACACACAACATGGCTACGCAATCCAAATCCTAAAGTCGGACGGCACGGTCATCTGCACCTACCAATGCCCGACTTTCACTGGCGGCGGAGGCTGGGGTGGCAACGGCATGATTATGCTCTTCACCGACCCGCAACTGCAAACAGGAAACAGCTACACCGTGAAATACGGCGGCACCATCAGCGGTGGCACCGAATGGCATGGCTACTACACCGGCAACGTGACCTACACTGGCGGCCAAAGCACCAATGTCAATGTCAACTCGATGTATACCACGGTGAACGCTGGAGGCGGGGGATGGTAAGACCGGGGTTAATGGGCGCACACAAACCATAAAATGGGCGGACACAAACCATAAATCGGGCGGACCCATGTGTCCGCCCCTACGATATGAAATACACCACCATACATTCTAATCTGAAGGCCTACATCGAGCGGGACATCCTGCCCCACTACGACCATTTCGACGCTGCCCACCAACGCAACCACGCCGAAGAGGTCATCGCACGGAGTCTAGCCTTGGCCGAGCATTACGCGGTGAATGTTAATATGGTGTATGCCATCGCCGCCTACCACGACACAGGCCTCAGCGAAGGCCGTGACACACACCATCTCGTTTCAGGGCGTATCATCCGCGAAGACAGGAAATTACGCGAGTGGTTTAATGAGGAACAAATCGAGACGATGGCGCAGGCCGCCGAAGACCATCGCGCCTCGTCGGGACACGAACCGCGCTCGATTTACGGCAAAATCGTGGCCGAAGCCGACCGCCTCATCACGCCCGAAAAGGTCATTCGGCGCACCATCCAATTTGGCCTCGACCATTATCCTGAACTCGACAAGGAAGGGCAATATCGCCGTTTCCGTGAGCATTTGTTGGAGAAATATTCCGACACAGGCTATCTCCGCCTTTGGCTGCCCGAATCGGAGAATGCGCCAAGATTGGAGGAACTGCGGAGCATCATCCGCGATGAAACCGAGATGCGCGTGGCGTTTGAGGCCCATTGGATGGACCCAAAATGCACGAAATGATTTTTTTCATCGGAGCAAAACGGATTATTTTCTATCTTTGCGGCCGTTAAACATAAATTTCAACGCAAATAACACTAATACAATGGAAAACATCGAATTAAAGAAAACCCCTTACAACCAAATCCATCACGATTTGGGCGCCAAGATGGCTGAATTTGCCGGTTACGACATGCCGATCCAATACACCGGCCTCGTCGAAGAGCACAACAACGTCCGCAACAACGTCGGCGTGTTCGACGTGAGCCACATGGGCGAGTTCCGCGCCAAAGGCCCGATGGCCAAGCAGTTCATGCAATACTGCACCGTCAACGACGTGGCAGCACTGACCGACGGCAAGGTGCAATATACCTGCCTGCCGAACGGCAAGGGTGGCATCGTGGACGACATGCTCGTCTACCGCATCGCCGACGACCACTACTTCATGGTGCCCAACGCCGCCAACATCGAGAAAGACTGGAACTGGATGAGCCAGATTGCCGAGAAGTTCGGCATGAAGCTCGGCGAAGACTTCAAGAACGAGAGCGAAGAATGGGCACAGCTGGCCGTGCAAGGCCCCAATGCCCTGAAAGCCATGCAGAAGCTCACTAAGGCCAATGTGGTTGACATGGAGTATTACACCTTCCAAATCATCAACTTCGCCGGTGTCGACAACATCATCTTCTCGACCACGGGTTACACTGGCTCGGGCGGCTGCGAGATTTACATCCCGCTGGCTCATGCCAAGAAGGTTTGGGACGCCGTCTTTGAGGCTGGCAAGGAGTTCGGCATCATGCCCGCTGGTCTGGGCTGCCGCGACACCCTCCGTCTTGAGAAGGGTTTCTGCCTCTACGGCCACGAAATCGACGACACCATCAGCCCCATCGAGGCTGGCTTGGGCTGGATCACCAAGTTCGTCGACGGCAACGACTTCCTCAACCGCGAAATCTTCGCTGCTCAGAAAGCCAACGGCGTGAGCCAAAAGATCGTCGGCTTCGAGATGATCGACCGCGGCATCCCGCGTAACGGCTACGAAGTGTGCGATGCCGAAGGCAACATCATCGGCATGGTGCGCTCGGGCAGCCCGTCGCCCTCGACCGGCAAGAACATCGGCACCGCATTGGTGAAGAAAGACTTCAGTAAGAAGGACACCGAAATCTTCATCAAGATTCGCAACAAGCTCGTCAAGGCTATTGTGGTGAAGATGCCGTTCTTGGCGTAAGGAAATGATTCAAAATCACCAAAAAGCCGCTCTGTTAGGGCGGCTTTTTTATGGGCGTTTTTTTCCCAAAAAAACTGATAAATTCCGCAATTTTGAAAAACCTCATCACAAAACAAATCCCTGTTTTTATAATCTTTTCTGCAACGATTTCCAAAAAAACAGTACTTTTGGGGGTTCTTAAATCAATCATGCTATGACAAAACGTTCCTTTTCATCTTTTCGGAAAATGACAGTAGCCATTGCAGCTATTGCCATTGCATTTACGCTCAGCGCCTTCATTAGCGGAAACGACAACACTCAACGCTTCAAGGACGCGGCATTGAACCTTGACAAGACTTACCACACCTTGACCGATGAGTTTGACTATTGGCCGGAATGCGGCATCCGCGTCACGGGAAGCCACCTCGCCTCTCTCATTTCCCTGAGCGACCTTCAGAACATGCTCCCCTACCCGCTCTATCTGTCTGGGCCACACCACGATGGCCAATGGGACCTCGACAACGAGGACGATTACGGACATTATAACCCTAAAGCCATCGAATACCTTGCCGGTCTTGCCAAAACGGTGGTCTCCGACGAGCTATTTGTCGAAAGAAGCAAACCGCTTGTTGACGAATACCTATACCGTCAGATGCACATCATGATGGTGATTCACGATGCGTTGTACGATGGTTTCACCCAAGAGGAACGTGAAGTGGTGTTTAGAAGCTCGCTTGAAAGCAAGGGTAATAATTACGAGAATGGCGGTTCGGGGTTTGAATTAGGCCGACTGAATCTCGAAGACGGCACCTATGTATACGGAAATATCAATTACCGTTTCCTCCATTTCTGGGCCAGACGTTGGGGCGACGGCACCATCGACCAGTTCTATCAAGGACTTAGCACCATTTTCAAGGCTTATTATCCTGATTATGAATATTCTCCGGACATCTATTGGATGAGCGACGGCGAATTGGAAGGTGAAGGATGGATGGGCGACGGCGAATATACGGACACCTACGTGGTCATCGACGGCTCGGAGCTTCGCTTGAGATTGGAGCCTTCGACGAGTGCCGAGACCCTCAAATGGGGCGATGGCACCAACCGTCACCCGAAAGTAGGCGAACGTTTCTTGTATATGGGCGAAGAAGGCGATTTCTACCAAATCTACTTCCACGGCAATTACGTTTGGGTGTCGAAGAAGTATACGCACTTGGAGTGATTTTGGTCTCTATAGCATTATGAAATATGAAAACGGTGCGCCTCAAACGAAGCGCACCGTTTTTTCATTTATTAATACCCTTAATCCTTCAAACATCCTATCGGCACCACATAAACACCATCATCCCTTTGATACGGGAAATCGCCTATTCCTGTCAAAACCATCATAAACGATGGCGACTTCATGCGCGTGGTATCAATATCAGCTGCCAACGTGTTGAGCGACTTTGCACCTTCATCAATCAATGTGTCACCACCAAGCTTTATTTCAATAAGGCCGTAAGAGCCGTTCCTTAGATGAACGACGGCATCACATTCCAAGCCCTTTTTGTCGCGATAGTGATACACCTGCCCGTCCAAGGCATCGGCATATACTCTGAGGTCGCGCACGGCAAGCGTTTCAAACATCAGCCCCATGGTCGCCAAGTCGTTTAATAAATCATTCGGACTCGCCCCCAGAGCCGCTGTCGCAATACTGGAATCAATGAAATAATGGTTGTCGCTCGTACGAATGGCTGTCTTACTTCTGAGGTTAGGATTCCACGCCGGCATATCCTCCACTACAAAAATCTTCTTGAGTGCCTTGATGTAATCGTAAACGGTGTTATCCGACAAGCTGCTGGTCTCATTCGCTTTCATGTCTTCGAGAATGGTGCCAATGGTAGACATTGCTCCTTGATGACGGGCATAGGAACGCATGAGCAGCCGCACTCTTTGCGGGTCGCGCTGCACATCATCAACACGCGATATGTCACTATCACACACAACATCATAATAATCAAAAGCTTGGGCAAGTGTATCCGTTTCGTCCAAGTCCAATGCGCCAGGCCATCCGCCTCGGCAAATCAGATAGGCCAAACGGTTGATGTCTATGTGACTGCTTCCAGAAACGGGTTTTCTGTCCATATCAAACAACTCCGACAAGCTCAACGTTCCAGTCGAATCGCCAGATTCAAACAAAGACATCGTGCGCATCTTCAACTTGGTAAAACGGCCTGTTCCAGAATGAATTATCTCATCGGTCGATGGCGGCACACTACTTCCCGTGAGAATGAAATGCCCCCAACCCTCACGATGGTCAACTTCAAACCTCACGCTATCCCAAAGCGATGGCGCAATCTGCCATTCATCGATAAGTCGCGGCGTGTCGCCATCAAGGAGTTGCTTTACATTGATTTTGGCGGCTTGAAGATTCTGCTGCTTGCGCATAGGGTCTGCCATATACAAGACACTGGCTGCCTGCTGTTCGGCAGTAGTGGTCTTTCCGCACCATTTGGGGCCTTCAATCAAGACAGCCCCTTTTCTCCTTAATCTCGCAGCCAACATTTGGTCGGCAATTCGTGATTTGTAAGCGCCCATCATGAGTATTGTTTAATTCGCTGCAAAAATAATACAAATCAATTTATTACGCAAATTTTTCTTTTCTTATTTGGGAACTTGGCCGATTTTTGTTTGGGAACTTGGCAAAATTTTGTTTGGGAACTTGGCAAAAAAAAAGTGTGCTCCATGGTATAGAGCACACTTTTCAATTATTCAAAACTTATAATTATTCAGCCACTTCAGCAGCTTTCGCCCTGAAATTCACCAAGTCTTCTTCAATGAAGTTCTTCACGTAGACGCTCTTGCCGATGACATCTTCCTCAGCGGCGTGGACATACACGTTGGCCGAACAGAGGAAGAGATACGGGGCGCGAGTGGCATCGTCCAAGATGAGCAACGACATCATGATGTCGCCGGTCATGTCGTAGAGACGGCGGGCCAAGAAGTCCTGAACCTCTTGATTGTTGGCACCCTTCACGTAGTTGATGCTCTGTTCGTAGAGCTCCACGAGGGTGCGCACCGTGTTTTGCAAAGGCTTCAGTTCCTCGGAAACCTCGTTCTCCAGCATTTCTTTCATGATGGTGAGGTAGGTGCCATTGGTGATGTAACGGATGGCGGCCACCACCTGTAGCTGCGTCGTGCCTTCGTAGATGGAGAAGATACGTGCATCGCGGTAGAGGCGCTGGCACTTGTACTCCATGATGAAGCCTGAGCCACCGTGGATGCTGATGGCATCGTAGGCGTTCTGGTTGGCATACTCAGAGTTCATGCCCTTCGCCAAAGGCGTGAAGGCATCGGCGAGGCGCGAGTATTTCTTGCACTCGGCACGTTCCTCGGGCGTCAGCGGACGCTCGCGCTGAATGTCCTCAAGGCACTTGTAGATGTCCACATAACGGGCAGTTTGATAGAGCAGTGAACGACCCGCGTCAATCTTGGCCTTCATGCGCGAAAGTATATCATAAACAGCGGGGAACTCAATAATCTTCTTGTGGAACTGCTGGCGTTCGCCGGCGTATTTCAAAGCCTCGTTGTAAGCCTCTTGTCCCAGACCCACGGACTGGGCAGCGATGCCCAAACGGGCGCTGTTCATCAGGGCCATCACATATTTGATGAGGCCCAAACGGGTCTCACCACAAAGTTCAGCCTTGGCGTTCTTGTAGGTCAACTCGCAGGTCGGGGAGCCATGGATGCCCAACTTATGCTCAATGTGACGCACATTGACGCCGCCCTGGCGCTTGTCGTAAATGAACATCGACAGGCCACGGCCATCCTTAGTACCTTCCTCGGAACGGGCCAGCACCAAGTGGATGTTGGAGTCGCCGTTGGTGATGAAACGCTTTACACCGTTGAGCAGCCAGCAACCATCCTTTTCGGAGTAGGTGGCTTTCAGCATCACGCTTTGCAGGTCAGAACCGGCATCGGGCTCGGTGAGGTCCATTGACATGGTCTCGCCGGCACAGACACGCGGAATGTACTTCATGCGCTGCTCTTCGTTGCCGAATTCATACAGCGTGTCAATGCAAGATTGCAGCGACCAGATATTCTGAAAACCGGCATCAGCGGAGGCAACCATCTCGCTCAACATGCTAAACACGGTGATGGGCAAGTTCAAGCCACCGTAACGGCGCGGCATGGAGACACCCCAGAGGCCGCCTTTGGTGCAGGCGTCGAGGTTCTCAACGGTCTTGGAAGCATAAATCATACGGCCGTTCTCCAAATGCGGACCTTCGAGGTCGACGCTCTCGGAGTTGGGCTCGATAATATTGGCGGTGATGTCGCCCGTGATGTCCAACACGCGGCGGTAGTTCTCCATCGCGTCCTCGTAATCGACAGGGGCATAATCGTAGGTGTCCTTGTCAGCGAAATTGCGTTCCTTCAGTTCAACAATACGCTTCATCAGCGGATGGTCGAGGTAGAATTGCAGGTTCGGGTTATCGTTATAATAGTTTGCCATTTTTTCTTCTTTTTTCGTTTCTGGCTTCTGGCTCTTGGCTTTTGGCAGCTTTTACAAAATTGTTAGATTCTCATCTTCTATGAAGCTGCCAATAGCCATAGGCCAGTAGCCAATAGCCATTATTTACTGTTCTGCTTATAATATTTAATCAATTTCGGGACGACTTCCTCGACGGTACCAACAATCACATAATCCGCAATCTTATTAATAGGTGCGTCGGGATCACTGTTCACCGAGATGATGATTTTACTGTCCTGCATACCGGCGATATGCTGGATTTGGCCGCTGATGCCGCAGGCAATGTACACCTTGGGATGCACGGTGACTCCCGTCTGGCCAATCTGGCGGTCGGTGTCGCAGAAGCCCGCATCGACGGCGGCACGCGAGGCGCCGACTTCGCCATGGAGCACCTTGGCGAGTTCAAACAGCATGTCGAAGCCTTCCTTGGAACCCATGCCATAGCCACCGGCCACGACGATAGGCGAGCCTTTCAGGTTGTGCTTGGCGGCCTCTACATGGTGGTCGAGGACCTTCACGACATACGCCTCGGGCGAGACATACTTGCTTACTTCGGGATAGACGACTTCGTTCTTGGCTTTGCCTTCGTAAACGGCCTTCTGCATCACGCCCGAGCGGACGGTAGCCATCTGCGGACGGTGGTCAGGATTGACGATAGTCGCCACAATGTTGCCGCCGAAAGCGGGACGAATCTGATACAGCAGGTTGTCGTAATGTTTCTTAGTCTTAACGTCATCGAAATCACCGATTTCGAGTTGGGTGCAATCTGCGGTGAGACCGCTGGTCAGCGAGGAGCTGACGCGCGGGCCGAGGTCACGACCGATGACAGTGGCACCCATCAGGCAGATCTGCGGCTGCTCTTCCTTGAAGAGGTTGACGAGGATATCGGTGTGCGGTGCAGAGGTGTAGGGGAATAGCCCTTCGCCGTCAAAAGCGAACAGCTTATCCACGCCGTAAGGCAGGATTTGGTCTTCCACCTTACCCTTGATGCCCGTGCCAGCCACTACTGCGTGCAGTTCTACGCCCAGTTGGTCGGCCAGTTTACGCCCTTTGGTGAGCAACTCCTGTGAGACTTCGGCCACTTGAGTGCCTTCGGTCTCGATATATACAAATACGTTGTTCATAAGTCATTTTCATTTTGACTTCGGGACTGCGAGACTTCGGGACTTCGGGGCTGGTTTACCCCGTCTCGTAGTCCCGCAGTCTCGTAGTCTCGCGTCATCCAATTATCTTTTCTTCAAGTAACTCTTTGATTAAACTTTCCACATCGGCATCGCTGGCTGTGAGGGTCTTGCTCTCCTTGGCCTGGAAGACGATGTTCTGCACGGTTTTTACCTTGGTAGGACTTCCTGAGAGGCCGCATTGGCTGGGATCGCCATCCACGTCGGCTACGCTCCACTGGTTCAGCGTCAAATAAGGTCTGGTTTTGCTTAATTCCGCATTCCTAATTCCTAATTCCGCATTCCCATCCACTTCCATAGGGCACATAGCATACTTATACTTCATCACCAACTTGGCATTGCAGGGTCGGCAAGGTGCCGCACTACCATTGACGGTAATCACGCAGGGCAACGGCACTTCGACAGTCTCCACGCCACCGTCGATATGGCGGCGGATGGTGGCGATGTTGTTCTCAATTTTGAGGATTTCCTCGGCGTATGTCACTTGGTTGAGCCCCAGTTTCTGTGCCACTTGCGGGCCCACTTGGGCGGTGTCGCCATCGATGGCCTGACGGCCGCCGATGACGATGTCCACGTCACCAATCTTCTTGATAGCGGTGGCCAGTGCGTAAGAGGTAGCCAGCGTGTCGGCGCCTGCAAAGAGGCGATCGGTGAGCAGCCAGCCCGTGTCGGCGCCACGGAAGAGGCCTTGTCGGATGATTTCGCCGGCGCGCGGCGGGCCCATGGTGAGCACGCCCACGGTGCTACCGGGGTGTTGTTCCTTGAGGCGTAAGGCCTGTTCAAGGGCATTCAAATCTTCAGGGTTGAAGATGGCGGGCAAAGCGGCGCGGTTCACGGTGCCCTCGGGCGTCATGGCATCTTTACCCACATTTCTCGTGTCGGGCACCTGCTTGGCAAGCACCACGATTTTCAATGGTTTTGTCATAATAAAAATAAAAACTCGTTTTCAATTCAACTGCGATAATTACTTCGCAATTCGGCGGCAAAGATAGGGAAAATCTTTGACATACAAATAAAACCTTGTTATGGTACAGATTTTCGATTCAATCGTAAATCTGTACTAATTTATTGCAAATCATTTATTGTCAATAAATTAAATTCCGACATCTTCATCGCTTTGTCGCCGCTATAAACGATATTGCAGTGTTCGGCATCAGCTGACGACAAGCCAGCCCAATATTTCAAGGAATGGGCGTAATCTGCCGAATAGGTTTTCCCTGACTTGATTTCGTAGGCAAACTGCTGTCCCTCAATGCTTTCCAACAAATCGACTTCATTTCCTTTATTGTCTCGCCAAAACGACAATTGAGGAAATTCACCTTTATTGAATGCCTTTTTCAAGAACAAATTGATGACATAATTCTCAAAAAGACCTCCTTTAAGATAATGGGAATCAACTTGTTTTGCGTCCTTTATCTCCAACAACGAACAAGCCAAGCCTGTATCGTAGAAATAAAGTTTAGGCGACTTAATCAACCGCTTTGAGAAATTGTTGAAATCAGGTCGCAACAAATGCACGATATAACTTGTTTCGAGCAGCGAAAGCCACGACTGCGCCGTTGAGACAGCAATACCACAATCATTGGCTAACGAAGAATAATTCAACAATTGCCCGATGCGCCCAGCGCACAACTTGATGAATTTCACGAACAGGCCCAAGTCTCCGATATTCTTCAACTGCCTGACATCGCGTTCCACGTAGGTCTTGATATAATATGGATAAAACTCCGTGGGTGGGATGCCTTTATCGAATAGACGCGGATAAGAACCCTTAAACATTTCATCTTCAATCGTTTGAGGAAGTATATCGGCAGATTTCAGTTCCTCGCGGGAAAACGGCAACAGTTCCAAAATGGCCACGCGACCAGCCAAAGACTGGGAAATCTGCTGCATCAACTGGAAATTCTGCGAACCTGAGAGGATATACATTCCTTCCTTGTTGGTCCTATCCACATGAGTCTGCAAATAGGAAAACAGATTGGGAGCATATTGTGCCTCATCGATGATGGTCTTGTCGGGATAGGTGTCCAAAAAGCCATGCGGGTCGTCCAAAGCGAAACTTCGGTTGTCCAAATCTTCCAACGAAACATATTGATATTCAGGAAATTTCTCACGCAACAAAGTGGATTTCCCCGACTGTCTCGGACCTGTCAGCAGTACAATCGGATAAAGTGTTGTCATCCGTTGCAGTTTTGCGGTAATCGTTCTTTCTATCATCAGAAATTCAATTGATTCCGCAAAGATAGTACAAATTTTCGATTCAATCGTAAATCTGTACAAAAAAATGTAGGACTGTCGTACCACGGCAGCCACATGATTGTTTCGTTGCAGTGGCTGCCACGGTGTGACAGCTCTACAAACCACACAAAACCCTTCGGAAACTAGCGAGATGTGATTATTTTTTAGTTTTAGTTCCTTGTTTTTTATCTCGTGGTATTCCAAGAAAATCTTTGATTTGTGGGCTAACCCATTTTTTCCCATTGATGACAACCATCACTGCACTATTAGGATACAATTCGTCTCGAGAATATTTTGTAGAGACTATACCTAATCCTCTAATCTCATCGCCAACACTTACATCTTTCAACGAAGTCCAGTTATGTTTGTCAAAGACTTTATGATTAAGTCTTTCTGCTTTTCGTTCTGATGGCTTGGCAACATTTTCACTGATAATAAATCTTATCTCATCTTTTTCCACAAAGATTTCCATATCGTGATAGTAATCCAATTCACACATCAACTGAATGAGCAGAGAAACCGATTCTTGTTCAAACAATTCCTCATTTTGCACTTTGTCCCTTTCTTGCAATAATAATTTCGGAACCTCATAACCATATTTCTCCAAAACGCTTATTTCATTGCCAATTTCTTCAAGAGTTCTGTTCTTCAAAACACTTGGAGCATATTTGAATGATGAGCCGCCTTGAGGTTTCAATTGGATGACCGCATTTCGATAGATGTTGTATTTCCTTATCAAATCCTGTATTACTTTAGTGGCTCGCTTCTCAAAATTAGATAACCCCGCCAATCTTTCTTTCTCTTTCAATAGCTCTTTCGGAATCTCGTATCCATATTTCTTCAGAATCTCAATTTCCTTCTCGATTTCTTCAATTGTCATATTTGCTTGTTGATTATTGTCGGTAATGCTCATTTCAGTATCGATTATTGTGTCATTCTCCATTGATGAAAACAGTAAATCCACCTGTTCATCACCTTCTTCAATTTCATCTATGAAAGTTACTCCATGACCATCTCCAAGATGAATCGGGTCTGGTTCAATCTCATCCCTTCCTTTGAAATATATCATCCAATTTCTGTTGGCAGAAGGGAAACCAAATTTGTTATATTGACCAACATTGTCTAAAATAATCACTTTCTCCTTACCTTGCGCAGGCCGCAAGCCTCTCCCAACTTGTTGTAAATACATAGAAAGAGACATTGTTGGTCGAGCCAATTGCACGAATTCAACATCAGGGCAATCAAAACCTTCACTGAAGATGTTGACATTACAAAGGATATCTATCTTTCCTGACTTAAACTCATTCACTAGTCTTTCTCTTTCTTCAGGTTTCGTATCACAATCAATGGCGGCAGCCCTTATGCCAACTTTCTTGAAACTATTACAGATATGCAAATTATGCCCTTTAGTAATCGCATATACAATTCCCTTTTTCCCTTTGGCATATTTCAAGTAAGTTCCCACAATTCTAGCCCTGACTTTTTCCGTGTCCATCACAGAAACCATCGCCGATTCAAGGTAATCTCCATCTATATCAAACTGATTGATACTATTAATCTGATTCTGAATATTGGAGTCAGGACGAATTGAATAATACTCATAATCGGACAAATAACCTTTTCTAATGAACGAACTAATTGGCTCAGATACTATTAACCCATCGAATTCCTCCACAAACCCTTCCCCGTTCATTCTATATGGTGTAGCGGTAACGCCAAGGATTTTGGCATCAGGATAGGCATTTATGATTTTCTTGTAACTATCAGCCTTGATATGATGCGCCTCGTCGACGATGATAATGTCAAATTGTTTGTCCGACCATTTTTCAATTCTTCTGGTTAACGTAGGAACAGAACCTATTTGAACTGGATATTTCTTTTGTTCCAAGCTTTTAGCCATAATAATGCCATGTGCCAATCCGTACTTCAATCCAAGATGGGTGTCTATTTGGTCAATGAGTTCGTGACGATGGGCCAATATAAGAATCTTGACGGCTGTTTTATGCTTTATCGCCCAATTATGGAAATCCTTGGCAATGGAAACAAAAAGACGAGTTTTGCCTGTGCCTGTAGGCATTTGAAGCATCACACTCCGTTCCGTTTTCCAGAAATCATAGATCTTCTTTTTTGCCTCTGATTGATAATCTCTTAAGGATTCATCGGCAAAAGGATTCAACTCGTCAAGATTTATTTTGAAATTGGCCATGAAAGTAATTCTGAAACACAATTCTAAATCAGTCCCGCTTTCAGTCTCAAAACGCCGCAGCAATTTTCCTGATTTCGAGAAGGTGGCGTTTTATCTTTCTATCACTTTTGGCAACTTGAAGATTATAGTCCGCCTGCATCTGAATCCAAAGTTGTGCATCGATACCCAACACGGCTTCTAAATAAAGGGCATACTCTATCGAAACAGTCCTCTTGCCATTGAGAATCTCATTCAACACAGAGTAGGAAACACCCATTTGCTGTGCCAGTTGCTTCTGCGAGATTCCACGATATTCAATCTCTTCCTTCAACAACGTTCCCGGATGTACAGGCTCCGATGGCATCATATTGTTTGCAACCATTTGAGGGTCAATATTTTGCATTGAATTCATATTTTTATTATTTATAGTGGTTTGACAATTCCAAAATGTTGCAAATAGTCACAAGTGGTTCTTCGGCCATGTCTACCGTAAATTCAATACGATACTTATCGTTGACCCGTATCGAAGAAATCCCCGCTTTGTCACCGCTCAACACCTCATAGTTCAATGACTTGACTTGATAAAGCGTTTCGATGCGTGGCGCACTGACCAAGGTTTTGATTCGCTGCTGGTACCTTTTGACAATGTCAAGCTGGAACCGATGCTTTTTGTCACTGGTCTTGCCTTGTTCGTACAATTCCTTCAAATATGTCTGTTTAAATGTGACTTTCACGCCGCAAAGATAGACATTATTTTGAAAAATTCGCAAAAAATCGAATTTTTCTTTGAAGTACTTTTGAAATAAAAAAAACCTCTGTGCAGAGAGTTTTTTATTTTTGCCGAAAATTTCGACCCATGTCCATCACCGAAATCCTAAATAAACCCTACCTTGAAAAAGAGGACATCAAAATCCTGTTGGCTGCCGAAGGCGTCGACAAGAAACTGCTGTTCGACAAGGCCTTGCAGACCAAATTGGCGCACTTGGACAACTATGTGCACCTGCGCGGATTGATTGAGTATAGCAACATCTGCACCAAGTCGTGCCTTTATTGTGGAGTAAGAAGCAAGAATCCGAACTTCACGCGATACCAACTTACTGACGAGGAAGTAATCGAATGCGCGAAACTCGCTCACGAACTCGGCTATGGCTCGGTGGCGCTGCAAAGCGGCGAGCGCTCCGACAAGGCCTTCACCGACAAAATCACGCATTTAGTCAAGGAAATCAAGAAGATAGACAATGGAAGCTTGGGAATTACTTTGTCGTTGGGCGAACAGAGCGAGGAAGTCTATCGCGAGTGGTTCGAGGCGGGCGCACACCGTTATCTGCTGCGCATCGAGGCCTCAAACGAGGACCTATATTATAAGATTCACCCGCGCGATGAAAAACACGACTTCAAAACCCGATTGGACTGCATTGATACGCTTTTGAAACTTGGCTACCAGACTGGCACTGGCGTGATGGTGGGTCTCCCCTTCCAAACCTTGGACGATCTTGCAAGCGATTTGCTGTTTTTCAAAAAGAAAGACGTGGCCATGGTCGGGATGGGGCCTTTCATCCCGCACCCTGACACACCGCTGTGGCAATACAAAGACCAAATCCCATCGGCATCAGAGCGCATGGAGTTGACACTGAAAATGATTGCCACGCTGCGCCTGATGATGCCTGAAATCAACATGGTGGCGGCCACCGCCAACCAGACGGTTGACCCGATGGGACGTGAGAAGGCCATCGCTGTTGGGGCCAATGTCATCATGCCAAATTTGACGCCCAATGAGTTCCGCGAAAACTACCTCATCTACCCCGACAAAGCCTGCGTAAAAGACAAGCCCAACCAATGCCAGACTTGCCTCGATGTGCGTTTGGCTGCTATTGGGCACAAGGTTTTGTACAACGCTTGGGGCGATTCAGTGGCGTTCACCAAAAAAACAAAATGACTATTGACCATGACTATGACCATTTGCAGCGTAGGCGCTGTCATGGTCATAGTCAGCGGTCATAGTCGAAAAGCAAAAAAGACAAACAATTTCCAAAAAACCAATCACGTTTCCCAAAAAAGCACTATTTTTGCCTTTTAATCGAAACAAATTCACCCACTATGAAAAAGCTTGTTTTTTCGTTTATGCTCCTCATGCTGGCCCTCGTGAGTTTCGGCCAGCAATGGGTCGCCATTAAAGGCGAGGCTCCGAGCACCATCCACACGGCGTTGGTCTCCTCCTCGGAGAACAGCATCACCGTCAACTTGCAAGTCCCTGGCTTCTACGCCTTTGAGGTGGCCACACCTCGCGGCGAGGCCAACATCATTTCGGTTCCCAAGACGGTCAGCACAGCCCAAGCCGGCGAACCCAACTTGCCCATGATAGCCGTCCCGGCACTCATTGGCGACCGACAGCACTACAGCATCCGCGTTGTGGATGCCCAATTTGTTGATTACCAGATGGAAGTTGCGCCCTCCAAAGGTGACTTCTCCCGCCAAATCGACCCGAAGGACGTGCCTTACACATACGGCGAGGCCTATAATCACGACACCTTCTTCCCTGCCCAAAACGTCGGCCTCTACGAACCTTACATCCTCCGCGACTTCCGTGGACAGAATATGGTGGTCTATCCCTTCGCCTACAACCCGATTTCCAAGACTTTGCGCGTGTATTATAACATGACCATCGAGATGTTTGCCGATGGCGTGTCCATCGAGAACACTATCGAGCGCAAGTCGAGCGTGGTGAAAATGGACCCCGAAATCAAGAAGATGTACGAAAGCCGTTTCATCAACTTCGAGGCTTCCATGACAAAATACACGCCCGTCGTCGAGACTGGAGAGCTGCTCATCATCTGCCACAACGACTTCATGGACGCCATGCAGCCTTTCGTGAACTGGAAAAAACAAACCGGCAGAACCGTTACCATGGTCGGCACCTCGACCAGCGGCGCCACAAGTGATGTCCTGAAGGCCTACATCCAAGCCCAATATGACAGCAATCCCAACATCTCGCACATCCTGCTCGTGGGCGACAACGCCCAAATCCAAGGCTACTACGCCTACAACGGCGGCTACAGCGGACGTTCCGACAACTGGTACGGGCAACTGGCTGGAAATGACTTCTATAACGACGTGATTGTGGGTCGTTTCTCCGCCGAAAACGTCAACCATGTCAACACGCAAGTCAACAAGGTGATCCATTACGAGCGCGACATCAACGCTTCTGACACCTGGCTCGTCAACGGCCTCGGCGTCTCAGCCTCGGCGGGAGGCGGTGGACACTTCGGCGAGGACGACTACGAGCACATCGAGAACCTCCGCACCGATTTGCTGAACTACCACTATTCCACTGTCTATCAAGAATATTACGGGGTCATGGGTTACAACTCGAACACGCAACAAATCAGCACAAGAATCAACAGCGGCGTGAGCATCATCAACTACTGCAACCACGGCAACCAAACCGCATGGCAATCGCACAACCCTTGGTATTCAAACAGCCACGTCAACGCCCTGACCAACGACAACATGCTGCCCATCATCTTTTCGGTGGCCTGCCTCAACGGGCAATACGACTACAGCCAAAACTGCTTCGCCGAGGCCTGGATGCGGGCCAAGAACAACAGCACAGGCAACCCCACAGGCGCCATCGGAGGCATGTTCTCCTACATCTCCCAACCGTGGATTCCACCGATGTATGGGCAGGACGAGATGATCGACGTGCTCGTGGAAAGCTATTCCTCCAACATCAAGCGCACCTTGGGCGGCATCTCCTTTGACGGCAACATGAAGATCCTCGACCAATACAGCACCAGCAATAGCCAAGCCATGGGCACCTATATGTGCTGGATTCTGTTCGGCGACCCGACGCTGACCGTGCGCAATGCCATCCCGACCGACATGGGCGTGACCCACGTCTCAAGCATGGACACCGACGCGACAAGCTTCACCGTGAACGCCACTGACGGCAACGGTGCCTTGGCCACTCTCACCCTCGACAACGAAATCATGGGCTCGGCGACCATCAGCAACGGCACTGCGACCCTCACTTTCACCGCACCCGGAGCCTCAGGCACCGCCACGCTGACCGTGTTTGGCTACAACAAAATCACTTATATCTCCGAAATCACCATCACGCCTGGTGGCGGCAACGACCCCATCAATATGAGCGTCTCGACCACTCCTGACGTGATTGCACAAGGCGGAAGTGCGCAGCTCAACGCCACAGCCACAGGAGGCAACGGCAGCTTCACCTATAGCTGGACACCGGCCTCATCGCTGAACAACGCCAACATCCAAAATCCTATCGCTACGCCCAACACGACCACAACCTACACCTGCACCGTCACGAGCGGCAACCAAACCGAGACTGGCACTTGCACCATCACCGTGATATGTCCGCCCACCCACCTCACTGCCACCGTTGAGAACACCCACGACATCCATCTGACATGGTCGGCGGCCAACCCTGCCACCTGTTACACCATCTACCGCAACGGCGTTGAGGTGTACAACGGCATAACGAGCACCTCGTTCACCGAATACAACATGAGCCCCGGCACCTACAGCTACCAAGTCTCGACCCATTACAACGGCATCAATTCGCCAAGGTCGAATGCGGCCACGGCCACCGTCTATGCCCCGTTGAGCCTGACGGTGACGGCATCGGAGACCATCTATGTTCCCAATCCCGCGCCGGGCGGCTGGACGGGCATCTACCTATACGCCAATGCCACAGGTGGTTCGGGCACTTACACCTACAGCTGGACTCCCGCCAATGCGGTCAACAATCCAACCGCACAAAACACCACAGCATCACCTGTGACGACGACCACTTACACCTGCACCGCCACCAGCGCCGGTCAAAGCGCTTCGGGCAGCGTCACGGTCATCGTGGTCACGCCGCCTGCCGAAATGAACGCTGAAATCCTCAACGAGGAAGAGGTGCTCATCACATGGAGCGAAGCCGACTATGCCGACTCCTACAACCTTTATAGGGAAGACGATCTCATCGCCTCGGGCCTTACGGAATTGACTTACATTGACAATTTCCATGGTATCGGAACAGTCAATTATATGGTCAAGGCGAACTACCAAGACCACCTGAGCGAGCCGCAGATGACTTATGTCTATTTCTGCGTCGCGCCCGAAGACGTGACCGCCGAATATGACTGGAACGACGGCGACTATTTCACCCGCATCTCATGGTCGAAGAACCCCATCGTCAAATACGACATCGACAAATTCAGGGTCTTCAGGAGCAGACTCGAAGACGGAGAGTTTGAACTCATCGGCGAGGTGGAGAACGAGGATTATGTGTTCGACTATCAATTTGATGACACCACAGCCCTTGTAGGCTCATACGAATACTACGTCAGCGCCACCTACAAGTACAATGACTGTGAAATGGCCTCGGAAACCGTTATTTGTGAGGTGACCAGCATCACCGAAACGGATGTGGCGGTCAAGGTGTATCCCAACCCCACGAAGGGCGAAGTCACCCTTGAGGGCGAAGACCTCTGTCATGTCCGCATCGTGAACGCCTACGGGCAGACGGTCTACAACGCCAATGCGGAAGGCCAACAAGTCCGCATCGACCTTTCCCAAATGGCCAAGGGAGTTTATCTGATACACATTGAGGTCCAAGGCGGACAGGCCGTCAAGAAGATTGTGGTGGAATAAAAAAAGCAAAACTATGAAAATCAAATTCATCGGTGCGGCCCAGGAAGTAACGGGCAGCAAGCACCTCATCACCACCGACCACGGCAAGAAAATCCTCTTGGACTGCGGCATGTTCCAAGGCAAGGGCCTCGAAACCGACGCGGCCAACCGCAACATCATGGTCAACCCGAAAGACATCGACGTCATCATCCTCACCCACGCCCACATCGACCACTGCGGCCTGATACCATATTTCTATAAGCTCGGTTTCCGCGGGCAGGTGGTCTGCACCGATGCCACACGTGACCTGTGCAGCATCATGCTCCCCGACAGCGGCTTCATCCAGGAGAACGATATGATTTGGTTCAACAAGAAGCGCCGCCAACAGGGTCTGCCAGCCTTGCAACCCATCTATACCGAGAAAGACGCCCGCGCCTCGATGGAGCTGTTCGTCAGCATCGCCTACAACCGCTACTTCAACATCGACAATAATATCAAGGTGAAGTTCAACAACACCGGCCACCTCCTCGGCAGCGGTTGCGCCATCCTCGAAATCGACGAGGGCGGCAAGATGACCCGCATCGGATACACGGGCGACATCGGGCGCGAATACAACTACCTGTTGCGCTCGCCCGAGCCCTTCCCGCACTGCGACTACCTCATCACCGAGGCCACCTACGGCAACCGCCTCCACAGCGACCGCACCAATGCGGAGCAACAGCTCTTGGAAATCATCTACCACACCTGCGTGGAGAAACGCGGCAAGCTCATCATCCCTTCGTTCGCCGTCAGCCGAACACAAGAGATTGTGTATCTGTTGAACAACTTCTACAACGAGGGCAAGCTGCCCGAGAAAATCCCGGTGTTCGTCGACAGCCCCTTGGCCGTCAACGCGACCGAGATTTTCCGTATGCACGTGGACCTCTTCAACGACAACGTGAAAGACGTCATCGAATACGACCCCGACCCCTTCGGATTCAACAGCCTAACCTTCGTGCGCGACATCAACCAGTCGAAGGCCCTCAACGCGAAGAAAGACCCCTGCATCATCATCTCCGCCTCGGGCATGATGGAGGCCGGCCGCGTGAAACACCACATCGCCAACAGCATCGAGAACCCCAACAACAGCATTTTGGCCATCGGCTACTGCGCCCCTACCACCTTAGGCGCCAAGCTGTTGGAGAACCCGAGACCCAAAACGGTGTCCATCTTTGGCACCGAGCACACGGTGAACGCTGACATCTTCGAAATCGACGCCTTCAGCGGCCACGGCGACTACAAGGAAATGATCGACTACCTGAGCTGCCAAGACCCGAGCAAGGTGAAAAAGACCTTCCTCGTGCACGGCGATTTAGAGGCGCAGCAACACTACAAGCGCCAACTGCGTAAGGCCGGATGGGAAAACATCGTCATCCCCGAAGCAGGAGAGGTGTTCGAATTGTAGACTGCGAGGATAAAAAAACTCCCTTTTTTCCAGACACCTTATTTATAAATATTGTACTTTTGCACGCCCGTAGAAGTGTTTTTTACGGGGCGCATAATTGTAACTTATTGTACAACAAGCAAATACATGTATTTGAGATGAAAAACCATTCATTGAAAAACCAACACAAGACCTTTGGCCTCGCCCTGAGCATGGCCTTTTTCCTCTTTGTGGCTTCGGCCTCGGCATTGGCGCAGACCCCGCCGATAATCGAAACCAAGTTGACCATGAATTATGAAGGTGTCGGCCTCAATTTGGGCGGCATCGTGTCCGACTTTGGCGGCAACACCATCACCACATACGGTGTGTGCTGGGGTACTGGGTTCAATCCGACTGCCGTTTCAGGCTACTGCAGTGAAACTTCAGGCTCTCCGACTTTGAACACGGCGTTTTACTACACCAATCCATTTGCGTTGCCGTCATATGTAACCTACCATGCCCGTGCTTATGTGAAGGTGGGTGACGACATCTATTATGGTGACAACGTCACCTTTTCGCGCCCGGGCTACCTGCTCATGCTGCGTAACAACAGTTCAGGCGTCTATCATATCTTCGGAGGCCATCCGCTGCAATTGGAGCCGACTAATGCGGAAAACTGCAATATCCATGAATTCTGGCCTACGGAATGTCTTTGGGAACTGGAAAACAATGGCAGCTATGTCGAAGTGAAAAACACTACCCATAGTGCGGGAACGGCAAATCAACCTTGGTATCTCAACATACCCTCAGGTTGGGTTGCCGAGATTAAAATAACAACAAGCCAAAGCGGCAACATTGTACGTGACAACTGGGTTCTTAGGACAAACACATCAGCTGGTGGTGTATTGTTTGGCTACATGCATCTCGTTTTGAATTATGAGCAGAATCCTGCACATTGGTATAACAGTGCCGCTTTGGATGATAGGGCCAATGTGCTGTGTCCGACAATTTATTTTGGGTATATTGAAAATAACCCCAAAATCGATTCCGATACGGGATTGGATGTCTTCGACGCTCTCACTTCAAGTACTTACACGCATTCAGGAGCCTCATACTACAGTTATTACTCCATCAATGGCCATAATTACAATGGCGGCAGTATCACCAACTACACTTGCTACGCCAAAGAAGGTCAAACACCGACCACAGATAGAAATAGCATTACCCCGTATACCAACTTTAACTATACCTGGTCGCTGTGTATGGACGCAAATGGTACCCCTTGCAATGATTCAGAAATCAGCGTGAATCCTAATACGGGCGAAGTGACTTATGGCACGTCCTATGTTTCAAATGAGACGCGCTATCTATGCCTCACCGCCACTTGGCAAAAAGACGGAACGGTGGTCTTCAAAGACTATCGCCCGATCACCTTTAATGTCATCTCTTTATACAATCCCACCTCAATTACCGCAAACGATGCCTCCGTCTATGTCCACCAGTCTGTAAAGGGCGAGCGCGTGGGAAGCTCGGGCATTTACACACTTATCTCCTCGCTTGGCAGCCCGATTTACCATTATGTGACCGCTACGATTGACCCCAACTATCCAGGCGATGCCGCTTATATCGACATCATCCCTGTGATCACTACAGGAAAGACCACTTTCAAAATCAAGGGTAAAGCAGTAGGCATCGCCCATCTTATCGCAACAGCCTACAAGAAAGACGGCACGGTGGCAGATTCCAAAACTTTCACTGTTACCGTTAGCAGCTCCAACCAATATCCCACGGGCATAGGAAACGAGGAAGAGGATCCAAACCTTCCTGAACACCCCGGCAAACAACATACCGTCTACCTCAACGACCTTGAGGACCACTCTTGGAATTATTACAGTGAAACCTCGGTTGACGGCCTCCGCAGCCTCAACCCCGCCGACATACAGATTACCTATTACGGCAACGGACAGACCGACTACAACATGACCACCGACGACACGGATGACAACCCCACCACGTATGCGGCAAAGGCCACAGGCGTGAAGGTAGGCGTGGGTACTACCGAGGACCAGCATACCTTCGTGTATTACGAAACTCTCGAACGCCAAAACCCCGACGACGGCTCCGGCAACCTGCCCTACACCATGATTGCCAACCCCTTCCAAGTGAGGCCAGTGGAAAGCGAGCACACACAATCCGTTACCCCCGAAACAAGAACTGTTATTCTCACTGGTTATGGACAATATGATGATGGATTATTAATTAACGCTTCAACAGGTACATTTTCTTACACCTATACCAACGAAATAGGGCAGAGGGTTACCAAGTATATTGCGATTTCTGGTACAACTGAAATTACGAAACAAATTAAAGTTTTGGCTGGCACTAAAATCGATTTCGAATTAAAGAAAACTGCAGGTAGTGGATCCGTTTATGGCACAGCCGTATACGCTGAGGGAGGTGACATAGCGAATTTATCAACCACTGGCAGCACCACATATCAATCACCCAGTATCGTTCCCGGCAGTCCCCAACCATTCACTTTCAGCGCATACCGTGGCTTCTACAAATGGCGTGTGAAAAAATTGTCGGATGGTCTTGGCATACGAATCGGCAGCATAACGTATGACAACTCCGATTATGCCAGCATCCCACTCATCAATGCCGACCAGGAAATCCAGTTTGTCACCTCCGACGAATACGGCAACGAAGTGGAGTTTGAGGCGCTTTGGGCACAGGCGTATGTAGCAGAATGCAGTGCTGAAGATTTGAATTTCAACGATTTGTCAGAGACAAGCGCTTTGAATGATGAGGTGTTGAGGGTTCACGTTTCCTGCGAAAGGAACTTCGTCGTAATCACCTCCGATAATACCGATGCTGATATAGAGGTTCCAACACAAAGACCAGTCACCATTTCCACCCGTTACCCTGATGGCACTGCTGGGGCAAGCCTGACATCCGAAATCCGACACAGTTTCATCTGCAACAACGACACCAAGTTCGAATACATTACGTTTAATGGAAGCGACAAATACATTGAGGGCCAAGGTTACAACCTTACCATAGGCCGAGGTGTGGAAGGAAACAGCAGCCATTACTTGGATGCCATACGTGGTTGTGGAGAAAGTAGCAGTACGACGGAAGAAGTAAAATACACCATACGTGTTGAAAGTGGTTGGTTCAGAAGATTCTATATGGCCAATGGTAATGCTGTCGGTCGAAAAGAATATGGATATAAACTTTCTGCCAGAGCTGTTTTGGGCTGCGATTACGACCGTGCCTGTGAAAATGGCAATAGCCATCTATACATGGCTGGCAGTCTATTACCAGCATTGGGGGATAATGAAGGCATGTATGGCGGCTTGGCAATGCAAATGAATTCAGAAGCCAATGCCACCAACCTCACCTTCGACTGGAACATCAAAAGCGGCAAGTTTTACGACGGCATTCTTGGCAAGGCCCAAGGTGGTACACAAGCCATTTACATGGGAAGTTCGCATCCTTCAACTTCAGGTTCTTTAATGAAATACATCGGCAAGCGTCGTTTGGTTATGGAAGGTGGTGAGATTGCCAGCATTGCTGGAGGTATCAACAGTAAGGAGAGTGGTGGTAGCTATAACAGCCACTACGCCAACCAAAAGATAAAAGACATGGTCACCATCCGTATCAAGGGCGGCACTGTTCGCGGTGCCGTGTATGGTGCGGCGGCTTATGCAGGTGCAGCAGGTGGACGAAGCATCATTGCCACGGGCGGTAGGGTGCAGGGTTGGATTGCCGGCGGCTGCAACGGCACTGCTGGAACCGGCGGCGAACTGTACGGCGACACCTATATGTATTTAGGCGGCAATTTCCGCGTGGTGCAAACCGGCGAAAATCCCTACACCACCACCACCCCCTCCGACCCGCTTATCGGCCAAGAATTTGACGCAGGTTCAACGGACGGCACGGGTGCTTATGGTGGCTACATCTTCGGCGCAGGTTGCGGTTTCATGCCAAGGACCTACAATTTCTCCGATCCTAGTGCCAGCATGGGTTCAATTACCGTCGGCAAGGTGTTTGGCTCCACCATCGTGGTGGCCGACGAGGCGGAAATCGGTCGCGACATCTACGGCGGCGGCAACTTCGGCTTCGTGGCCGACAAGGACTTCGGCGGCGAAAATAGCAACACGAACCATACTGCCAAGATTTATATCCTTGGCGGCGAAATCCACGGCGACGTGTGCGGCGGCTCCAACTCGCAAAAGGGTGAGGACGTGGAGATTTACATCAAGGGCGGCAAGCTGTTGGGCCGTGCAAGCCAAAACCCTTACGAAGGTTATATAGGCAACTCCATCAAAGGCTCGGTGTACGGCGGCTCCGACAATTGGGGCACCATCAACGGCCAGGCCATCATCAACATGATCGGCGGCACGCTGGAAGGCTCGGTGTACGGCGGCGGCTATGGTGCTGCAACGCACATGGCCTACGGCAGCAGCGACACCGACCGTTCGGTCATCGTGAACATCAGTGGTGGCCATGTGAAGACCAACGTGTATGGCGGTGGCGAGTTGGGCGAGGTGGACTATTGCACCGAGGTCAATATCACCGGCGGCACCATCGGCATTTATGGCGACACTGACAACAAGAACGACGGCAACGTGTTTGGCGGCGGCATGGGCAACACGGCTGACGTGGTCTCCACTAATGGCAAGGTGGGCAAGAACACCTTCGTCAATGTGAGCGGTGGCGACATCTACGGCTCGGTGTATGGTGGTGGACAAGTCGCCAGCGTGGGCACAAGCGGCACTCCCGGCACAGGTAAGGCCACTGTGGTCATCAGTGGCGGCACCATCGGTGACGGCACTGCCACGGGCGACGACCACCTGCAGCCCTACGGCGGCAACGTGTATGGCGCAGGGCGTGGCATCGCGGGTGCGTCAGGCTCCCACTATCCTGAGAAAACCAACGTGAACGAGACTGATGTCACCGTCAGCGGCGGCTTCATCCACGGCTCGGTGTTTGGCGGCGGCGAGGACGGCCACGTGTTGGGCAACACCCTCGTCAAGGTGAACGGCGGCATCATCGGCGGCGATGGCAACGGCAACCTCTGCCACAACAAGTTCCACGGCAACGTGTATGCTGGCGGACGTGGCATCGACAAATATGAAGTCAGTACTGGCGTTTATGACTTCAGCCCCACGGCGGGTAAGGTGAGCGGCAACGCCGAGGTGCGCATCACGGGCGGTACCATCACCCGCAGCGTGTATGGCGGCGGCAACATGGCCTCCGTGGTGGGCAACGCCATCGTTACTGTCCAAAGCGACGGTTCCAAGACCGTGAAAATCGGCATCGACCCCGACGCCACCTATACCGTCGGCGGCGTCACTTATAGGAACTGGAACGGCTACGTGTTCGGCTCGGGCCACGGCGAGGCCAACCCACAATACAAGAACTTGGCCAACGTGAACAACGCCACCGTCGTCATCGGTAAGACGGGTGTAGCTAACGACAAGGTGCAAATCCTCGGCAGCGTCTTCGGCAGCGGCGATGACGGCCATGTGCTGACCAACGCCACCGTTACCGTCAATAGCGGCACCATCGGCAAGAACGGCAGCGAGGACGACGGCAATGTGTATGGCGGCGGCCGTGGCGTGGACAAATGGACATACAGCAGCGTGGAACGTTTCAGCCCCACGGCAGGTCTCGTCAGGGGCAACACCACCGTCACCATCAACGACGGCTTCATCAAGCACAACGTCTATGGCGGCGGCAAGCTCGCCTCGGTGGGCGAATACATCACCTACGATCCTGTTACTTACGACACTTATGGCTATGAGATTCCTGTGCTTGACAACTATGGTACAATCCAACCCAAATCGGGTACGGGCTTGGCCACCGTCACCATCAACGGCGGCACCATCGGCACTGACGGCAACGAGAACGGCCACGTGTTCGGATCAGGTTTCGGCTATCCCGAAGGTACGGAACTGCAATATCATGAGTTGGCCTTCACGAACCAAACCGATGTGACCATCACGGGTGAAGCCACGGTGAAAGGATCGGTGTTCGGCAGTGGCGAGAACGGCCACGTGCGCGGCAACACCTTGGTGAAAATTGAAGGTGGCACTGTGGGCACCACCGGCATCACCGGCTACGACGGCAACGTGTATGGTGGCGGTCGTGGCAAGGACAAAAACAATAGCGGCCTATTCAGCCCCACGGCGGGTCAAACCTACGGCAACAGTGAGGTGCGCATCAGCGACGGTGTGGTGAAAGGCTCGGTGTTCGGCGGCGGTCGTCTTGCTTCGGTGGGTGTGGCTGGCAATGAGAACACAGGTTGGGCCAAGGTCACCGTCAGCGGCGGCACCATCGGCACAGAGGGCAACCAAGGTGCCATCGGCGGCAACGTCTACGGCAGCTCGAAAGGCTTGGCCGGCGCGGCCTACCATGAACTGGCCTTCGTCAAGAACTCCATCGTCACCGTCTCTGGCGGTAACGTCTACGGTGCAGTATTCGGCGGCGGCGAGGACGGCCACGTGCGCGAGAACACCAAGGTCACCATCAGCGGTGGCGTCATCGGCTTTAACGGCGGTAGCGCCTACAAGGGCAACGTCTACGGCGGCGGTCGCGGCATCGACTTGGACGAGAACGGCCAGATCAGCACAACCGCTGGCAAGGTGTTTGGCCGCACCCGTGTCTACATCGACGGTGGTCACATTTACAACAGTGTGTATGGCGGCGGCAACGCGGCCATCGTCGACGACAACATCGTGGTCAACATGAACGGCGGCACCGTCCACGGCAACGTGTTCGGCGGCTGCCACACCGTTCCTGCGAACCGTGACAACTTTAGCTTCAAGACCGTCAACATGCGCGGCGGCACCGTCGACGGCAGCGTCTACGGCTGCAGCTACTACTCCATAGACGGCGACCCATCGGCGGAACCGACGACGGCAAATCCGCTCTGGAATGCCTTCGTCAACATCAGCGGTGGCACCATCGGCGACTGCGTCCATGGCGCAGGCCACTCCGGCACAGTGAAAGGCTCGGTGAGCCTCCAACTCGGTGCCGGGGCCATCGCCGGATGGAATGATGACACGAACAAGTTCTCGGATTTGCGCAACCCCTTGAACGTCTATTTCAACAATAGCGACGGTGCCCCCACTGTGACGGCACCGAAAATTGACATTACGTCCACGACCACTACGGCCACGGTCGTCGTGATGGACGGCAATCCTACCATTGTTGGCGTGTGCTACAACACTGATGGAGACCCGACCATCTCGGATTCTCACACTGAAATAACCTCAGGCATTGCAGAAGTGAACAGTTTCAATCTCACTTCAAGCCTTAGCGCCAACACCTTATATTATATGCGTGCCTACGCCACCAATGCGAACGGCACCTTCTACAGCAACCCAATTTGCTTCACCAACGCCAACGGTCTGCCCGCAGTGAGAACGAGGGAAGTGACCAACATCACGACAAACAGTGCGAAAGGGCATGTCGAGGTGTCGTACAAGGGTGCTGCAAATGTTACCGCATGCGGCGTGTGCTACGGCACCACCAAGCACCCGACCACGGCAAACAGCACCGTTGGGGCAGGACCCGGCGTAGGCATCTTTGAATGTAACCTCACAGGCCTGGAAGCAAACCAAACCTATTACATACGCGCTTATGCCTCCAACGATAATGGCACTACTTACGCCTACGGCAAGGAGATGATGTTCAAGACGGCTGATGGCCAATCGTTCCACATGGTTTATCCCGAACCTGTGCTGGCTAATGGTATTTTCCCCGTGGCCACTGAACCGCTCCAAATCCTCGGCTCGGTGTACGGTGGCGCCGACTACTACGGCAGCCAGACCAACGAACACGGCTGGGAATACATGGACATCACCGGCCTTTGCAACATCTACATCGACGGCACTGGCTATAGTGCCGATCCTGCATCGGGATTGAATATCAACGGCGGTGTGTTCGGCAGCGGCACCCACTGCGAGTCGGCAGAACTGGGCCGCAACGTGCTTATCCGCAAGCTCGGAACACGCACAGTGAATGGCGACAACGAGATGACCGATGCCTCGCACAGCCTTACCACCATCCAGCGTTGCGGCAACCTGCTCTTTGAAGACGTCAACCTCAAACTCACCGGCCTCGCCGACATCAGCAGCATCACCGACCCGAAACTTTATGGCATCATGCATGTCGATAATGCCATTTACATGGTGGGGGGCAATGCCACACAAGGCGGTTCGGCCATCGTGCTCGGCACCAACGACGGTTCGGCTTACGTTGACTCAGTGAAAATGGTGCGCAGTGTGCTCTTCCACACTGGAGAAAACTATGCCAGCACCATCGAGAATGTGGGCAACCTCACTTGGGACTGGGCAGGCATTAACAACAATGACAGCCAACTGTATCACATTGTCAGCGGCGGAAGTTCTTCTGGTGTATTGACCAAAGCTCAGGAAAACGTCATCATTTTCAAGAACCAGTCGAAGATGTATCTGCGCTACCATGAAGGTGCCACGCAGAAATACGGCGAGTTGCAAGGCTTCTTCCGTGCCCGCAGCACCTACAAGGTTCATGGTTCGGAAAGTTTCGCCTATGCACGACAGAAGTTCTCTGGCACCAATGAGGTCGACGGCGGATTCCTGTGCTACAACAGTGCCAACAACTATTACACATTGTATGGACTTTCCACAGACAATTACACCAACACCAAGCAATATCCATATACCAACGTCAATTCCGCAAGGGCCGATGGTACGTTTTACCGCATGTGGGTTGACCCGACTTTCGATGGCCAACGTTGGTACGTAGACGGAACAGGTACTTGGGGCGATGACGCCAAAGATGGCAAGTATCCCGACACGCCCAAAAAGACGGTAAGTGCCATTCTTGCTACAACAGGAGGTGGCTCTTTTGACCCGACCAAGGACATTATCTATGTGGTGCGTGCCATTGACGGAACACTTGAAGAAAGCGAATTGAATAACGGGAATACGGCAAATCGTCTGGAACTCTACCGTTATCCAGGCGGACATAAGTTGAGTGACAATTCGGATGATGAAGGAATGGTCGGTGCGAATACTGGTGCCATGCTCAATGTGGGCAACAAGAACCTTACCATGACCAATGTACTCATGGATGGTTTGTATGGACACAGTGCGTTTGATGTCACTTACCATTTGATTCCTACTGGATATGACCAAACAACCGGAGCAACAACTAAGGTAACCAGTCCTTTGGTTGTGACCACATCAGGCTCCGACCTCACCCTTAAGGGCGGCACCGAACTGAAGCGTGGCTACAATGGCACCGACGGTAGCGTGTGGTATGAAAATTCCCTCTACGATGGTCTCGATAATCAAGGTGATCCTGACGGTAAAATCCACGGCGGCGCGGTCTACGTAGATCCCGATGCTACACTGAAAGTGGAGGGCAACGTCACCGTCACCGAGAATTACCAGTATTGTTCCAACGTCAACGGAGCGTTCCATAGCAACGTGTATCTGCCCACCTTCACAAAGGCCGTCACCATCACGAACACCTTGGTTCCTGATGCACGCATTGGCATCACCAGCCCCATCCGCAACAATGCCGCGAGTTATTTGAACAACACCTTCTCGCCTGTGGCTGTGGCTACCCGTTCAGGTGCAACCGATGGAATCGCCAATGCAACCATTGACGCTTCGAACGCATGGAGAAACCAGAACATCTTCGACGACTTGAGCCTCTTCTTTGTCAACGGCCACCGTCAGGACGACCAGCGCAGCAACTACTATAGCGAAAACAATCCGGACAAGCTCTATTTCGGCTGGACATGGAACGCCGTCGTGCGCGCACAGCCAGACGGATATACCGAAAGTGGTACCAACGTCACCATTTCAAGTCCTGAAGGTTTGGCTTGGTTCAGTAACCGCGTGAACGGACTCTTCGGTGCTCCGCTCAGCGACTTCAACGGCATGACCGTGACGCTCACTGACGACATCGACTTAGAGGAATTCGTGCTGGTACCCATCGGAGCACGCAAGCCCGAAGCCCATCCCTTCAAGGGCACCTTCGACGGCCAAGGCCACGTCATCAGCAACCTCGAAATTGCTTATTTGGGCGAGGATGACCGTCGCTTCCAGCGCACCAACTACGGCTTGTTCGGCAATGTCAACTGCGGTCACATCGAACGCACCTTCGTGCTGAGCGGTCACATCGACCCCGAGTGCAACGCCAACATCGGCGGCTTGGTCGGCTGGATGGACGGCGCTGATGCCTCCATCAGCAACAGCGAGGCAGCAGTAGACCTCTATTGCTCCAACCTGGTGGACAACGACTGCGCCATTGGCGGCTTGGTGGGCAACATGAGCGACGGTGAAGTGCATTCTTCCGTCGCCATTCCGAAGATCCACGGCAGCAACCAGAGCAACCTCATCGGCGGTCTGGTGGGTCGTGTGAAGGCAGTGGGCGCGGGAAGTGTAGCCGGCGATCCCAAGGTGAACAATTCCTACACCTATCCCTCTTTCGTTGTCGGCCCTGACCACGTCTTCAACATGGGCGGCCTGATAGGCGATAACTACATTGGTGAATCCCAAAACTGCTACGTCCATCTGCAAGACAAGGAGAACTTGAACGACAACAAGTTTGCCCTCTTTGCCTACAGCAACAGCAACGACATCAAGTATTGCTACGCCTCGGAGAGCGATGCCTTCCAGTTCACTCACGGTGACGCTGGTTGGGTCGACCCGCATGTGACTGAATGCTACCGTTTCACGCCTGTCATGGATGCCGATAAGTTCGGTTACCTCTATATGGACAACACGGTGAGTATAATCTCAGATGTATACCAGTTCAGTGACTTGCTTAACAGGAACATCGAATCGGTTTCCGTGTTGCACGACGATACATACAAATACGCCCGCTGGGCACGCCCGACGATTGCAGAAATCAACGGCGACTATCCCGTGCTGCTGATGTGCAACTACGATGGCGACAACAAGATTGGAAACGGCGCCTTCAACGCGATGGCCACCTACGGCGGAACGCAGGCGTTGCAATACACGGGCGTTGTGCGTAATGCCGTCCCCGTCACGAACATGCTGACCAACACCGTGACCACCAGTGACTATGTCTACATCTACGGCGACGTGGCCGAGGTCGCATTGACCGGCAACCAGCCCAACAAGGTCGCTGTCCACGAAGACGCTGCCATCCTACATCCTGGTGTGTTGGGCAACGATGGCGCTCAAGTTTACGTGGGCGTCACCTTCGACAACGATGGTCCACAGTTGTCCTCGTTCTACGGCACAAATGACCTGCCCCGCGACTGGCACATGATGTCCACGCCGTTACAAAACGCACCTTTGGGAATCAACTACGATAGTGATGAGACTACGTACAATCCTTGGAATGGCGGTGAATTGCCTGTCTTTGATTTCTATCCAGCAGGAACCCAAGACGGCTACTTCCCGAGCACCGTTCCGACTGGCTATGAGAAAAACTCAGCAGAGAGATACGTCTATTCATACGACTTCCTCTGCTTCTTGGAATGCACGCAGAAGGCCAGCCCGCAGTGGATCAACTACAAGCGCAACTCGCAAAGCCACTTCCACTACCAGTCGAATCCTGACGGTGGCATTGACCATGACCAAATCACCAACTTCACCAACGAGACCAACCTCATTCAGGGCAAGGGCTACATGATGAGCATCGGCGAGATGGATTTTGCCAAGTCGCGCAAGCACAAGACCTACATGCAGTCGCACGGCAAGTTGAACAATACCGACGTGAGCATTGCCGTCACTGCCAACTCTTCTGGTGAATGGAGTGGCGAAACCTACACTGGCTTCGGCCATAACCTCATCGGCAACCCCTACCATGCCTATTTGGATTTCGATGAGTTTGTTGATATTAACAACTACGTCAACAGCTATTATGTGTATGACGCTAACGCAGGTGGTTACATCACCTATCCCACAAGCGGCTCCTCGGGCGGCGAGTATGCAGGTCGTTACCTCCATCCGCACCAAGGCTTCTTTATTGTTATCCCAAGCACTAAAACTGCAACCTTCAATGAGGGTATGCTCAAGAAACGTAGCGATTTCTCTATCGATGCCAACTTCCGCGACGAGCAACCTGCCTATCCTTTGGTGAACCTTTACGCCGAGGACGAGGAAGGCCGCAACGAGATATTAGTGGTGGAATTTGAGCGTCCCGCGAACGGCGGCGGCAAGAAGGCCAAGGTGCTGCGCAGCGGCGAACACTTGATGTGGGTGCATAACGGCGAGAACGACTATGGCGCGTTCTTTGCGGAGAAGGGCACCAAGCGCGTTCCCGTGCGCTTTAAGACCTTCAAGGACGGCCTCTTCACGCTGAGATGGAACACGCAGAACGGCAACTTCACCATCCTGCGCCTCATCGATAACCTGACAGGCGTCGACTACGACATGCTGACGCACGACAGCTACACCTTCCATTCCTCGAAGGAAGACTATATGTCGCGTTTCACCATCGTGCTGGAAGCCAACGACGTGGAAGAGTTTGTGGAAGAGGTCAACCACAACTTCGCCTTCTTCGACGGCAGCGAGTGGGTGGTGAACGGCAAGGGCCATTTCGACCTCATCGATGTGGTGGGTCATGTGCTCTATAGCACCAACTTGAGTGACGAACAGAACCGCGTCAACTTGAACCAATACGCCAAGGGTGTCTACCTGATGCGCTTAGTGGACGGTGAGCATGTGAAAACGCAGAAAATCATTCTCCAATGACGCAAGATGAAACAAAATGAGTAAAACAAAAAAACATACAACCATGAGCAAGAAATTCATCATAATCTTTCTGCTGGCTATGCTTGCTGGCGCAGTGGGTCACAAGGAGGCTCGCGCCCAAATTTTCATCTTAAGTGAGGAAGAATTCAATAACCGTGCGTCGAGTAGCGCCGGTAACCTGGTGCCTCTACAAGGCGGTGAAAACGACTTGTGGGGAAACAATTACACTCCTTTGGGAAGCGGCTGGCTGTTGCTGAGCGGCTTGGGCGGTGCCTATCTGCTGAGCAAACGCCAGAAGCACAAAGAAGACTAGCGAAAAGAGTATTTTTTGTGTACTGGATGTCTCTGCCTTTATGGGCGGAGACATCCTTTTTTGCGATTACACCCAAATAGAAGAGGCCGCGCCCTGCAAGGGCACGGCCTCTTCCCATTTCATACCGCAGCTTCTCAAGCCTTCTCTGCCCTCCCCTTCCGCTTCGCAAAGCTCCACACGATCATCACGATGCCAACGATGACAAACGGGATGCTGAGCCACTGGCCCATGTCGAAGGTCATGTTGCGCTCAAAGTCGACTTGCACGTTCTTCAAGAACTCGATAAGGATGCGTGAGCCAAAGATGATGACAAGGAAGGTGCCAAACATCAGGCCAGGCTGCTTGTGGCCGAGGTCGCGCTTGTAGTACATCCACAGCAGGATGCCCATCGCCACGAGGCAGAAGAAGGCCTCGTAAAGCCCCGTCGGGTGGCAGGGCAGCCACTCGCTGGGCGGACATGGCGCGTTCCAGGAGAAACAGGGTGTGTAGTTGTCGAAGGTGCCGCAGAATTGCTCCGCGCCGCGCAGGAAGACGAAGCCCCAAGACAGCGAGGTCGGGGTGCCGTAAATCTCGTGGTTCATCACGTTGCCCAAGCGAATCAAGGCCCCAACGAGACACACCGCAATGACGATGCGGTCGAGAATCCAGATGTAGGGTTTCTTCACCCTGCGGGTGTAGATCCATAGGCCAATCAAGATGCCGATGGCGCCGCCGTGGCTGGCCAAGCCGCCTTCCCAAATCTTCAGGATGTCTAAGGGATGCGCCAAGTATTCCTCAGGCTGATAGAACAGGCAATGCCCCAACCGCGCTCCAATGATGGTAGAAACCAGCATGTAGATGAACAGTCGGTCCATGTCGTCGTCCGACATCTTTTCCCTTCGGTAAATCTTCCTCATGACGAAATAGCCGATGACAAAGCCCAGCATCCACAGCAGGCCGTACCAACGGACTTGCAAAGGCCCCAAAGTAAACAAAACGGGGTCGACGTTCCAAGTGATGTAATTCAGTAGCATGACATAAAATTTTAGGCAAAAGTAGGAAAAAAACGCATCAAGGTGTAACTTTTTCGCCCAAACTCCGATTACCATTCAGAAGTTGACGCTCAATCCGAAACTCAGCGGATGGGGGTTGTCAACAAGGTTGTAGCGATACATTGGAATCAGCGCATAGTTTATGAAGAAGCCCAAATTGCGGCTGCCCACGCGCAACGAGGCATCCAACTTGAAGCGGTTCAAGGCATTGCCCATCAAATCCATATTGGTGGTGTATGTGCTTCCATTCATATACTTCACCTTGCTCCAAGCGGCGAAACGGAGTCCACCCGTCACGCCAAAGTCGATGTACATGCGGCGCACCGGCCTGATTTCCACCATCAGCGGCACTTGCAAATACAACAGCCCCAACTTGCTTCTCTTGAACTGGGCATCGGGCGGCAGCGGCTCGTTGGTGACGATTCCGGTTTCAGGGTCTATCGTGGTCATGACAGGATTACTCCAACTGAAGTTGTTCCAGCCAATACCGACACCGGTAAACAGCCCTACTATGTGTTTCTTGTCGAAAGCAATGCCCACATCGGCGATGTTAAAACCGAAGTACCAGCTGCACAACGGCTTGATGGACAAACCAACCGTACCAGAAGGATTAACGTTCGATACAACCGGATTGAGCAACAAGTTCAAACCCACCTCAGGGCCGTTCCAATGGGGATTGAGCAGAAGGTCCTTTCTCTCGGGGCGGTCTTCATCATTCTTTGGAGCCGTTGTATTGTTTTGACAATCATAATGATGCTCTTTCTTGCCGTATCTCTCCTCGAGACGCTCGCCCCATTTTTCCATCTTGCGGCCCCATTCCTCCATCTCCTTTCCCGCGCGTTTCATTTGCCTTTCGATACTCTCCCAATCTATAGAGTCGTACGCATGATGAAGCTCCTCGTTGGCTCGTCTCAACTCCTCGTCAACGCGCTTCCAGTCAATCGAGTCGTACAAGCGCTGCAAATTGCCGTTATACTCACGCATGAGTTTGTCAAGTTCCGCTTTGTCAGGCGTCACAATAATGATGGTGTCTGCATTTTGCGAAACCGTCACCTGAGGGTCTTGCGCCCTCGCCGTTCCGAAAGCCATCAGCAGCAATGCTGCCAGAATCATTTTTGTTTTCATTTCGTTTAGGTTTAGTTGTTAGTCATATTTCTTGTTCCTTTGCCAGAAAACTTCAACGTCTCGTAGTCTCGTGTCAACAAACATAATACGGAGAAACGTGGAAAAAGTTACAAATCAAAGAAAATTTTTTGGACAATTTTTAAACAAACGCCGCCATATATAATGGAACGTATAAAACATGTTCGGTCTTCATAAAATTGAACTTATTCATTATCATCACTTTACCAATCTTATCGGGTTGTTCGCGCAGAGCAGTATCGACCGAGGCATGACGTTGATACTCATTGCCAGACTTCACCTCAATAATGGTCACCTTGTTGTTTTCGGCCAAAAGGAAGTCCAGCTCCTGACGGCTCTTGCGATCGTAATAATATAACTTGTGGCCATGCCTGCGCAATTCGGCGGCAACGAAATTCTCCGTCAAAGCCCCTTCGTTGATGTCAATTTCGCCATTCATCACCTTCAGTTGGATATTGTCCTGCCATAGAGCGCAAAGCAAGCCCGTGTCAAGCAGATACACCTTGAAAAGGCTGCGGTTTTCCTCCTGCTCGAACGGCAAGGCCAACGAATGCAGGTTGTAGCAAAAATAAGCCACGCCCGCATCATCGAGCCACGAGACTGCGTCCTCATACTTCTGCATGGATGCCGTCTGCTCCATGTTTTTCAGGATGAAGCGCTTCTTTTGCTTGCTCAGTTCCGACGGGATGGCGTCGAAAAAGCGCTTTGCCTTGGTCTTTTGTTCGGCGGCGTACTTGGCGATGTCGTCGCGATAACTTTGGATGATCTTGCGCTGCTGCAAAAGCGTTGCCGCGAAATCAGGATTGTTGAGAAATGTGGAAACCACCTCCGGCATTCCGCCAACAATCAGATACTCACGGTAATACTTCATCATCTGTTCATGAACGAAATTCGTGACCGGCGATTGGTTCAGAAACGCTTCCCGCACGCCTTCCACCGCCATGACACTCACGCCTCGCGCCCATAGAAACTCCTCGAAATCCATCGGAAACATTTCGATTTGTCGCTCAAAACCAACGGGATATGAGGAGACATCCTTGTAGTTGATGCCCAGCAGAGAACCTGACTCGATATAATCATATAGCCCCTCCTCCACCAAAAACTTGATGGCCGTGCGTGCATTCGGGCAACTCTGGATCTCATCGAAAAAGACCAAGGTCTTGCCTTTGACAAACGGCCCGTAGCCCATCAACGACAGGTTCCCGATGATGGTTTTCGTGTCGCGCTTGCCATCAAAAGCGGTCTTGGCATTAGGGTCCAACTCGAAGTTGATTTCGACGAAATTCTGGTAGTTTTTTCTGCCAAATTCGCGCACAACGGTGGTCTTTCCGACCTGTCTAGCCCCCTTAATCAAAAGGGCTTCTTTATGCGGCTTTTTACTCCAATCACTTAAAAACCTGATTATCTTTCTCTTATACATTTTTTAGTAACTTTTTGCAGGTATTTCGCTGCAAATATAGTAACTTTTTGCAGATAAAAACAAGTTTTCGCAGTAACTTTTTGCAGGTATTTTCGGCTTTACACGGTAACTTTTTGCAGGTAGAGTATCCTTAGAGTGTACCAGCTTGTACCAGCTATAGAAAGTAGACACGGAAAATAATTTTTATTGATTAATATTTTCCAAAGTAGACACGGGCGTTGTTTTTGGCCCGAATCGGTTTACAAAAGTAGACATAATTTCGTTTTTTGTCG
>Ga0310690_10001334_pt1 | contig 44066 bp, 50 predicted proteins | sample AusTroGonzalo_MG_2_FD_207661 | JGI IMG/M metagenome (GOLD analysis project Ga0310690, IMG submission 207661) | Bovine rumen microbial communities from tropical cattle in Woodstock, Queensland, Australia - Gonzalo_04 (v2) (version 2) | ecosystem: Host-associated > Mammals > Digestive system >... | reverse complement strand
GTAGAAGTTAGTTGCAAGTGATTTGACCCAATAAGGAAGTGAATCAAAAGATTTCTTGTCTCGCATATCATAGAAAGCAATTCCTTTGTAGTTTCTAGGCTGGTCGCCTAAAAGTTTTACACCCTCACAAGTATCTTCTATCTTTGCTATGATATTGTATAAATATGAATAGAATTTATTAAAGAATGTTTCATAGAAATAGTCATCTATCTCGTCGGCCTTCATAGTAGGTTTGAATACTACTACAATCTTACCTGGATAAGTCTGAGCCCGAATATTTCCTCCATAGATTACATCAATATCACAAGTCAGTGTGAATGTATAATCTTTAAGGGTGATTCTATATATTTCAAGTTGCAGGCTGATACCAAAATCAGATTCCTGTTGGAGTTTCTTTATCTTACGATTTTTGGATATGATTCTATCCATCATACCACCAACAAGTTCGTTGTAGTAATTAATATCTCTATCTGTTATGAGTTTTTGTTTGATAACAGGCTGAATATCGGTGATGTGCTCTTGCCTTATTCCATTCCTTATCTCCCAATATCCTTTGACAAACCTTCCTCTAGAATCCCAACTATCATATATTCTATCATTAATTATACAAACAAGATGAGTTCTACGAGAACTGCTTTCATATTTTCCACAGTATATGATATATGTTCCTGAATGAGAATCTGCAAACTCTTCTACAGTAACTCTACCAGTGACTGTAATCATCGGACCTCCACCGAGGGCACTAATAACTTTCTTGCAATTTTCTAAGTTATTGAAAGGATAAATTCTATTTGTCTTACAAGATTCATTTTGCAATTTCCTAACTTTAGGATAATCCATGTTAAATGCTAAAGAAATTGCACGAGTAGTACAGTCCCCTGTAGATGTTCCTCGCGTATTAGCATTATATTTGACTACTGTCGCTGAATCTACGTATCTTTTCATAATCAAATGTTTTTAGCAAAATTATCAAGAATTATTCTTGCCTTATCAAGTGTTTCAATATCTTCGTTGGAAAGTGAATCTGAAATAGCAGGGTCTCCTGTTATATCATCTTGGAATTGCCAAATTGCATCAGATGCTTCTTTAGCAGACTTACTACAAACATCTCTGAAATAATTATACATATCAAAATCAGACCTGACGTATTTCTTCATATCACTTATCCTCTTCTGCAACTTCTGTTATTGGTTTAATTGGTTCTTGAGAATTAAAACTAATATCGAATACAATAGCATTATTGCTTCTTGCTAATCTACTGAAAGTTAAGTAGGTATAATCTGTTCCATTGAGGAGTTCAATTACATCTACCATTATATCGCCAATGTTTACTTCGTCTTTGTAATAAATCCAAAGTTCCTTTTCATCAATTGTGATTCTCTGAACTCCGGCAGTATCTTGCCTACTATTTAAAGTACCTTTGATAACTTCTGCGTCAGCACTAAGTGTGTTGATGTTATTTTCAATATCTGTATCAGCAGTAACTTTGCCGTATATAGCTGTTGATTCTTCTACAGACTCGTCAGGTTCACTCGAACCTTCTGACGTATCTCCGCCTTCTGGCATATCTCCACCGGCAGGCTCATCAAATATGCTAGGACCTCCAGCAGGACCTCCGCCACCACCATATGAAGGAGAAAATACATTTCTATCATCAGGTAAGTCATCAAATTCCTCGGGGCCTCTGACATCGGATTCTTCGACTTCTGATTCATGCTCCTTGGCTTCTTCTGCTAATTTTTCTTGCTTATCTTGAATAGCATCCTCTAACTTAGATTTAGAATCATCATCTAAGTATTCGGAAAACTGTTGAACAAGTTCAGCATTGTAAGGATTTTCAATAGCAGACTTGATTGCATCCTTACGGGTGCTTGTTAAATAAAGTTCAGAAGCATAAATCCTCTTCAATTTCATATTACGAGTTCTCCTCTTCACTTTCTTCTCGTTTCATGTAGATATACGGTTTGTCTACAAAGTTATCTTGAATTATATAACTAAACCAACATATAGCGGTAAGGACCATTTCAGGCTTTGTAAATGTTAAGCGATAAGTATGTTGACCTGCTTTAAAGTCGAGAATATCTTTATTGATGTCAATCCAAGGCCTGTTTTCACTTCTAGTTACATGCCCATCAAAATCGATAATCTTATTATCATTTAGATAGTAAATTCCTGATAATTCAAAATCTCTAGGTAAATTATCGGGAAATTTAACACAGATAATATCAGGAATTTCTGCAGAATTGAACAACTCAGTATACTTCGGTAAATCGTGCATCTCAGATGCTTGAATTGTTACAGTAAAACATGTTTTCATTACACAGTATTCCTTAAAGTAAGATTTCAGAAATAATAAAGGTTAAGTAAATGCCCTACCTCTATTATATTCTGAAATTACTTCAAAATATTATGATTTTGATTTAGAAAAGTTTCTTTGCTTTCTTAACTTTATTGGCTTCGTTATACTTGTATCTTCCACTAACAAGTTGCTGAATAGCCCAGATGTTAAATGCGGTTCTTGCATCTGCATTTTCTCTAACATCATCCCATGTAAGTCCACACGCCTTGAGTTCACCAGTAATTATATCAATATCATGCTGACTTGCAAAGTAATCAAATGCTGCTCCGGACTTATTGTTATCCTGTCTAACTCTCATTGAAGTCGATACAACTCCGAATGTAGGAGAAACTATTTTTCCATATGCGGCCTGTAACCTATGGCTTACACTGTCGGCCGAATAACATCTACTCTTTGCTAATGACTGTAAAGAAGTCATTCCATAAAGATGAGTCTTGACATGAGGATTACTTGACTTATCAATTACATCATTGCACTGTGCAATATAGATATCTTTCTCTTCCTGAGATGCATCGTTAGCAGGTGAAATTCCAATGTAATCTAACTTACTTCCATCTTCTGCTCTCCACTCAAGCATATTCTTTAATGCACTCAAATCCTCGCCATAGTGGAATACTGGCATTACCTTCTCAGGAGACTTCAATTTACTTCTCATATACAGGTAATTTTCCCAAGACTTTCTAGCCGATTCTACATAATCCTCAGGTCTCTTTGGCTGCTGGAACTTACCTGGAATAGTATCCAACTGTGCACAGACATCAACATATTCATCAATACTATTAAGATAGTCGATATAATTATCTTCCCATTGTCTAAAAGTAGGGTCCTTTACACCCTTCTCAGGAAATCTTGCTTTTCCTGTATGTATACTAAATGCACCAGAATCAATGAATAACCATTTGCAGAAACCATCTTGCTTATTCTTTATAGCATTCTGAATTTCTCCTCGGTCTAACTGAGTTACAAGAACATCTAAGGGCTGAAAGTCAGGAAGTGACATGAGTTTATCATGAACAAATGGTCTTACTGAGCCACTAAATACATATTTATCCATTTGGATTCTCCTTATTCAGTATATTTTAATTCAAATATTAATTTTGATACTATAGCGTTTGTTGACATCCTATTATATTGTAAGTCATCTAAACAATCTAAACAAGCCCTAATTTGTGAAGGTTTAAGAATTTGTAATAGATATCTTATAACAATTGTAACTGGTGCTTCAGAATTATCAGGATAATGTTGTAATTTCCACGAAATATTACTAACTGTATCCTTGAATGCTACCATAGTTGATAACGATTCAAAATATGCCAACTTATTAGGGTCTAAGGCAAGAATCGTCTTGACATCTTTGAAACTCTTAGCGCACTTCCATATTTTCTTATCTTCAATAGCATGAAAACTTTCAAAATCTATACTTGTAGCAAATTGTTCTAAATCTGAAGAGGTTGGCATAGCAATATCTACTAAGATACATCTACTTAATATAGTAGAAGGAACATTTCTTATATTTGTACAAGTTACTGCTACATATAAATATTCGGGACATTCTTCTAAGAATTTAAGCAAAGGATATGCTGCCTGAACAACACCATCATCTAGATTCTCAATACACAATACTGCCGGAGCATGGTTGTCTAATAAAGTATCTATTACTGTTTTAAGTTCAGATACAGTAGGATTGACAACTGCTACATCATTAATTCCGAGCATATTTGCCCATTCCTTGACAATGTAAGTTTTACCACAGCCCCTACAGCCTGAAATAATGATGCTGTGTCTGTTAGCCTCTTGTAATTTTTTGAGGTTATCTATCGCCTGTCTTTGACATTGAAAATCCATACATCACTCCAAAACTCGAGTATCAGGTATCTGCTTAAATCTAAGCAAAGCAGCAAGATATGTTATATATAACGAAACATCTGTTGTATATCCGGTTCGTAATTGCTTAAGGGCATTATAAATATGATTAAAGTAATAATAAACATCATATCTTGTCCATAACTTAGCAGCCTTTTGAATAGGAGAGGTTGAATACTTATTATCCAAACATTTGTCCAATTCAATCATTGTACGAAGCATCGTGTACAATATATTCTGAATATCTCCGTCGTAATGTTCCGAAATATAAATCAAAGATGAAAAATCCCTATTTGCTACAGCCTGCATAACATCACTGTCAGAATAGGTTGTATCTAAACCAAATAGATACTTTATTTGATTTTCTTTGAGGTTGACTTTATCTTGAATAGAATACAAGCATCTTGCTATATTCTTTGCTTGATAATAGTCCGAGGAGATTCTTGCTGCAATATTGCAATACTCGTCTGAAAGTTCAGGAAAATCTGATTTAAGATACTTTACTACAAATTTGCTATCAATATGATTAACTATTGCAGTATTATCAGGAAAATACTTATCACACTTATTTATATCTGAATCAGATTCATATACAAGTACGATGCAACCATTTATCCTGCAATTCAAGATTCTTTGAGCAAGTTCTCCATGTTTATCAGGCAATTTGCTCAAGAATGTTTTATCATACCTAATTACATAGACGGAGGGAGGAATAGGAATCAATTGCTTCTTCTCCATAGAAGATACTAAGTCTATAACACTAGAATGTTCTATCTTACTTCCTATCTTCTGTGTTAAGATGTCAATATATTTTTCCTTTATTCCAAATTCAGTTCCGCCTAAGATGTAAAAATTCTTAGGCGAATCTCCCATTACACTTAAACCTAGATTCTGAATACTTAACATTCAAACTCCTGTTCGTAAAACTTATTGAACTCAGATAAAGTCATTATGGCTATTTGTTCATTGTTACACCAGCCCGGAAAATAACTTATCTTATCGTCATTATGTCCTGCTTTGTATAACGATTTTGCGGCTTCATGTCGGAATGTAATAGTACTTTCTGACTTTGCTGTATTTACTAGTCCAAATATCTTAAACACTTTCTCAGGAAGAACTCTTTTAGGTATCATGACCCAAGTATTTTGTGACTTCTGAGTTCCGTTGTCTACAACTAATGCAGGATACTTATTAGTAGACCTTGCTTCTATAGAAATCTTCTCCCAATGTTTTGTATAGAATACAATATTAGTTTGTTCTGTTGTATGTGTTTTGCACTCTAACAAATAGTGTTCATTTTGAACATCTCCTGGCTTGAAAGGTCTAGCCCCACTACCGGAAACTACATTCCAGCCGAGGAATTTTGCTACCATGTCTTCTTGTAATTTTGATGCTTCCTTGTTTGTCATTTATTATTCGGGAAGTTCTTCACTGAACTCCGCTAACTCCACTTGTACCATATTATTGTTGATATAATCACAAAGTTTATTGTAGTAATCCTCGTGATTCTGAAGGTAGTCATAAACCTTTGCAAGGCCATTCACCTTAACAAGGGCTCCATCTACCTCTAACGGTTCTTTTGTTTCAGGGTCACATAATGTGAACCAAGCACCGCTCTTGACTATGATATCATACTGCTTAATAGCAAGGTCAGCATACTCGTAATCAACTCTGAGACCTGATTGAGCAAGTAAGAAGTATGTTGCTATCTTTCTGTCAAACGGTGCAGATTTCTGCTTCTTAAGTGTTACAACTATCTTATAACCTGCAGGATTCTCAGCCTTCTGGGGAAGGTCACCACCTAAGAAATCAACAGGATTTCCAAGTTTAAATGCAAGTCTAAGTGAGCAGAAGAATTTGATTGCTTCACCACCGGGAGTCTGGTCTACATAAGGATTATCCATGTTGACTCTGAGCTGGTTGATAAATATCATTGTGCAATCATATCTACTAAGTAACTGAGTTACCTTTCTGCAGAATACTGTCATCAGTCCTGCAAGAGACGCTACTGTTCTTTCTCCATATTTCTTATCCAATTCGGCCTGAGTAATAAGAGAAGGAATTGAATCGAGAACTAACAGACCTACTTCGTTTGTTTCAATGATTTCTTGAACCTTCTGAAGTATCTGCTCTGCAGCAATATCGGGCGGTTGCATGATTTCAATAGCCTTATTAGTTATTCCTAATGTTTTTGCCCATTTCCTATCAAAAGAATGCTCAAGGTCAATATAAAGAATCTTTTTAGGACCTCTTTCCTTAAGGTCTGCTAGTTGTATCTTATATTCCTTCTTACCTTCGGCTATCTTTTCTTCTAACTCAAGAACTTCTTGGTTATATTCTTCATTGAATAATACTAAAGCGTTCTTGCATACATCAATAGCAGAAGTGGACTTACCACCTCCAGGAACTCCGTAGAATTCTGTTATAGCATTTCTAGGAACTCCTCCATAAGTTGCCCAATTAAGTGATGGAGATGAAAAAGGAATCTTTCTACCGGCTGCCTTATTGACACTTTCCATCAAATCAGGACAAGCCCAATCTTTCTCACATTTCTTAATTATCTCGCTGAATGTTGCCATTGGCGTATCCCTCCGTAACTTTTGTCATCCAACAGTTAGGACATGTTTCACCGGAACCATCCTCTGGCGGAAGTTCCTTGTATTCATAACCGCAGGTTGTACACCTATATGTATGATTCTTTGTATAGATGAACTTAGCCTTCATAATCTACTCCTTTTATGTAAGTCATTGGGCCTGTTTTCTTAATCGGCTTATAATCAGGTAAATCAGGAGTAGTTACTTCGTTTATAGGGTTAGACTGTTCTGTCCGCTTCCTTGCGTCCCATACTTTCTTAGCACCCATTATTAATTCTTTAGAAAATGATATCTGATGCTCTACCTTAGCAATAACAGACGAATAGACGATTGACATCAATTTGTACTCTTCGTCAATTTCTTCTGCTTTCTTATCTTGCTTCCTTTGTTTTATCGTAAGTTTTACAATCTCATTATGTTGTTTAAACTGTGCAAGTGCATCTGAAGCAGCAAACAAATCAAGAGGAAGTGAAGTTATAATCCACTCCAACTCCTTATCAGTTATAGATACATTTATATCACTAAATCTTGTATGCATTTCAGATACTTTAGAGAAGTATTTTGCAAAGTAGTTACTATAGATGTCATCTACAACTTTATCTGCGGCCTTGAAATCTTCATCTAAAGATTCTAAAGCATTTTTTATAGAATCCATATCAATTCCCTCTTATTTTGGAGATTTGCTAGTTAACAAATATGTCATAGCAGTTTCAATCTGATATTGAGTAGTTCTCAAATCCTTATTTAATTGCAATAATACATTAGAAAGTCTCAGACAGATTACTGCATGTGCCTCTGTATATGAAGATAATTTGTCGGCATACTGAGAAGGTATCATAGTTGCCCTAATGTCCTTCATATAGATAAATTTGACAATATTACATAAGAATGAATGAAATCCCTCAAACCATTTTACAAAGTTTGTACCTGAGTTATACACTTCGTCTACTATCTTTGTAGTAGATTCGTTGTCCTTCTTAACCAACGAGTTAAGAAGTTCAAAATAAGTATCATAATCAGGAAGGTCAAGAGCCTCACTTACATTGTCAAGAGTTATATTCTTGCTGAATGCTAAGCATCTATCAAGGTTTGTTAAACTATCTCGCATTCCTCCATTAGACAATCTTGCAATATAATCTAATGCCTCTTCATCATATGTAATTCCTTGTCCTTCTTTGTTCTCTTGTTCAATTACATATTTAAGCCTATCGTGAATTCCTTTTGTACTTATCTTTGAAAGCCTAAAAGTTTGAACTCTTGAAAGAATTGTAGCAGGAATCTTTTCAGGGTTTGTTGTAGCAAAAAGAAATATAGACTTAGCCGGTTGTTCCTCAAGTGTCTTAAGCATTACTTGAAATCCTTGAGAACTAACAGAATGTACCTCGTCAATTATGAATATCTTATACTTCATTCCAATAGGGAATTGAGAAGCCTGAGCCATTAATTGACGAATTTCTTCAGTACTTCCGTGAGAGGCTGCGTCTATTTCTATCGGCTCACCTTTACCTTCGTTCAGTTGATTTGCTATGATGCGGGCTGTAGTCGTCTTGCCCGTTCCTGCTGGACCTATAAATAGAAAGTTTCTATTAGGTAAAGTCTCAGACTCACACATTGTCTTAACAAGTGTAGTTACCAAAGACTGTTCAACAACTTCATCAAATGTACGAGGGCGGTACTTTGAAGCTAGATTCAAATCAAATTACCTCCTTAAACAATAATATCCTCATTATGATATAACGATTCACCATTCTTTACATTTATTGTAATATCTGCAATAATTAGGTGTGCAGTACCTTGTATCAGATACTTTTGGAGGTGCAATATTCTTGTCTACATATTCTCTGACTTCTTTAAACATATGCCAAACTTCCTGCATATCTTTAAGCGATACATCTACCTCGTAACACTTTAATTCACCATATTGTCTATCTTGATAAATCATTAGAGCACTAGTGAGATTTAGTAGTGTACAATAGCATTTAACTTGGTCAATATGATTAGCCTTAGGCTCTGAAAGTCGTTCAAAGCTTTTATTATCACAAGTCTTAATCTCTAGTAGACGAGTATCACCTTCAAAGTTGATTATACCATCCGGAGCAAACTTTACAGGTGGGTCTGCTATCTCAATTCTAGTTTCAAAACCAAGATGTTCGCATGTGTACTTATAAGGAGGATTTGCATTCTCAAGATAAGTTTCAACATCAATCCAATCTGCACCTAAAGCACCTATAAGTGTAGACTGAATAATATGATGACATGCCGTTCCAATATCAGCAGTAAATTTAAGTCCCCTATCTACTCGCTTTTCAACTTCGGGGTCAACTCCACGTAATCTGAACCAACTAACTCGTTTACACCTTATAGAAGAAGGAGCGAAGGTCTGAGAAGGTTTCTCAGACTCTTGCTCTCGTATAAAACTGTCTAAAGAATTTTCATAATAGTCCAGGAAGTTACTGCTTGTTGCAGAATTAAACCTAGCAACTTTAAAATTTTCTATAGGTTGAAATGCCATTTATTACTCCTGGAATGCTAATACTATTGCAAGATTGTCTGTCCAGAAGAGGCTACCTGAAAGTTCGCCTTCGTTATAAACAGGTCCAATCTTAATCTTATCTCCGTCAATACTTGAGAAAATCGACTTGAAGAATGTAGACTTGAAGTCACCTGCAAATCCTTCAATTGTTCCTGTAATAGTTACATCAGACTTGAAGTCACCCGAACCTCTATTAAGCATGAGAGTATTGCCCTCTAACTTGAACGAAGTAGAAGTATCTTGAGCTGTAGCAACGATGTCTGCCTGATTAAGGAACTTATTGATAGGTGCTACATCTACTTCAATGTAGTTTTCAGGTTTAGCAAGTGTACCTAAGATTGCCTCAGAATTGTAACTACCAATGCCTTCATCTTCCTCATATTCAGGAACAAACTGAGAAGTAAGACTATAACCGTCTGTACTTACTGAAAGGACATAACTCTTATCAACATGCTTGATGGTTGAACCTTCAGGAAGGTTAGTGAACAGATTGATAATTGTAGGATTCAAGAGACAAGTAGAGCCGAGGTTGGACTTATTTGAAAGTGTGAAGATAACATTATCAATATCACCAACAACTACTTTACCGTCTTCACCTACCCAAACCTTTGTATAGACCGGGTGAATCATCCAAACTGAGATAGCAAACATCTGATGTTCTTTTACGAACTTCCAATCACCGGACTTCAATTCAATGCTATTACCTTCTGTAGGATTAGCGGGTCTATTGAGTGAAAGGTTATTTGCATCGAGTAACTTAGCAAGAGTAAACTTACTTGAACCGGAATGTAAGTTAATTCCGCCTTCAACAAATTCAATTGTAGTTACATCCTTGTCGAAGGAATCTACAAGCTGACGAAGAAGTGCACAATCAACAAAGATAGTTTCCTCTGCATCTGAATCTCCCGAACCTCTTAACACTATTTCTGTGTAAATAGAAGGAGCCTCGATGTTGATTCTGAGTGTCTCTCTTGTTGCTGTAACCTGAGCAAGACAGCTCTTCTGATTAAATTTAGAAATATTTTCCTTAATAATTCCTAAATCAATCGCGTTCTGAAGGGGTTTAGTTGAAACTGTGAATTTCATTTTGATTTCTCCTTTACGGTTGTTTTTATTTTAGTTATTTAACTATATCACCATTTACTCTATGGAAGATATTATCAACGAAGTTATCAAGAGGTACTTTATACCTGCGTAAATAATCATTGATTGCATCTTCCGTCTCTTGAGACCATGTACCATTTACTCCTAATGCTGCATCACCTAACGGTTTCTTGCCGTCTTTGTCTTTATAGACAGGTAATGTATATTCACATTCAAATAAGTGATACTGTATCCATTGTATTTCGGCCGTTGTAAGATTGCTAAAAGGATTCTCACCTACAAGTGCATTAGGCCTTTGATAAGGACAAGGGAAACTAAGACCATACCATTTATATGATGTCTCTACATCACAGTTAATTGTGAACGGCAAAAAGTTTCCTGCTTCACTCATTAACGAACCTAACAATTCACCGGCTCTTTCAGCATTCCGAATTGGAACTTCTGCAATAAGTTCATCGTGAACAGGGACAAGAATTCGAGCACCAAGTTCATTCCACTCTTTATTGTTAAAGATTTTCAATAATGCGATTTTAGTTAAGTCAGCAGCACTGCCTTGGATGATTGAATTTCCTGTTATGAATACTTTTCCCTCCCTTCGAGCTATCCAAGTATGATTATTAGTGCTTACACACCACACAAGATTACAATGCATTAGAGATTTATTATGTGGATATACATGTGCACGCTGTCTCTTTAATACAGTTACTGTGTAGTATGTATTACGAGTATTAGGAATATTCCCCATGGATTCATACAACTTGTTTTTACTTGTACAATCCATGGGTTCGCATGTAGTAACATTTGTAGCATACCCTGCAATGAATGCTAGATATTGAAACAAATCTGTCTCTTCAATGTTACTGCAACACATGGAAGGTGTAGATTTACTATTACCGTGTAATGTTATTAATTCTCCATGTCCATCGACTCCGCTTCCATCTGCTTGTAACATAGCTTTCATCAATACCTGAGCTTGATGCTGAGATAAAGAATTTAAGAATTCATATGTTAATACACGATTAGGGAACATATTGCAGACTTTAGAGGTAAATTCACATTTTTTAACATATATGTCATGATAAAGTGGGTCATTATAAATTCTGTCTGTATAAGCAATCCCTAAAGCATCCATTGTATCTATCATATCGTGATATACAGTAGCATTCTTGGTTTTACGTGTAGATTGATACAAGAAAATACAATTATGTTTTGTATCAATTTGACCATCTGTGAGTGCCCATCCTATAAATTTAAGTTGATTATCTGTAAATTCTAAGTTAGGCTCAAACTCGTTATCTCCACAACGAAGAATAGGATAATCAGGCCACTTATGCTTATAGATTTTTTCAGTCTCAACAATCTTAGGAGATTCTTTAGATGTACAAACTACCCATCTATGGTTCATAGTACTTACTGCATTAAATGTAGATGAATTAAATTTAACAACTTCATGGTCTCCTTCAGATATTATGATATCTTGAATATGGTCCCGTGTAACTTTGTTCTTTTCTATATCAAATGAAAGTATTTCATCCCCAATAGAAACTTCGTTATACTTCTTCCATCCGGATGTAGTAAGTATTTCAGTTTTATCATCTACGCAGTTAACACATTTCCTTGATGCATCAGTTATCTTTCTCGAATTATTAATTACTCGAATATGTTCCTCGTCTAACCTCTTTGTAGCCTTGACAACCATCCCGTAGTATTTGTAATTAGCAAATTCTTTCTCTAATTGCTTTACAATTCTTTCAGGAATTTCATTCTTGTTTTGAAGTGTTGTAGGGTCAAGAGGGTCAATATCAGGATTAACATATCCCTTTCCTGCTTTGAATTCAAATGGCTTTAACTGCATATCAGGAATATGTCTACGCCGTCCAAGAATGGTTTCGACATAACCGTACTTCCTTGCATCTGCTTGAGCCTTATTCATGAATGCTTTAAGATTCGGGAAGGCTTCAAGAACGGCATCATATACGGACTGAGCTGCCTTGGTCTTTTCCTCGTCAGTCATCTGCTTATTAGCACCGAATAAGTTTTCACCCAATGACGGAATAGACAGACCGTATGTAACACCTAATACGATACCTTTTGCTTGAGACCTTCTTTCCTTACCATCTCGATTAACTTGGTCAGTCTTTTTACCATTTTCATCAAGATAGAACTCACAACATTCTTCATATGGTTTCTTAAATGCAAGAGAGGCAATAGTAGAATAGATGTCTTTACCTTCTTTGAAAGCTCCTATCATGTTAGGGTCTTGTGAAACATATGCAGTAAGTTTTGGTTCCTGCTGGGAGTAGTCCGAAGACATCATTACATAAGGTGGTGTGGTATGTCTTATACTATCGTCTGTCTGGGAAGAATCAAATGATATAGTTGTATTAGGTAAATGATGATTAATCTCATGGATTTTCAAAATGCCCTTAATCGAGATAATCTCATCACCCAGAGATAAATCAATTACATCTTTTGATACTCCACCATTTAATGTAACAGAATCATAACTAAATAGTGTTATCTGAAGTTTATTATCTACAACCTTACACTCAGAAATAATATCCTTTGAAGGAGTTGCCCTAAATTCATGTCTGATATCTAATGCATGAGAAGGTATCTGCTGAAGGTTCGGATTTGAACTTGACATTCTTCCTGTTGACGCACCCATACTTGAGAATGTTGCATGGATTCTACCATCTTTAGCAACCTCACGAGGAAGTTTATCAATAAATGTATTAAGCAATTTATTGATGGCTCTTACCTCTAGTATCTGGTTTGTTATAGGAATATTAAGTTCCTTCAGTACATCTTTCTTTCCTGAATCTACATTAAGATGCAAGAAATTATTAAGCAGATATTTTACTTGCGGAGGACTTGCCTCGTTAAAAGATGCTCCGTTCTTAAAAGGAGATTTAGAGACAGTAATTGCATCAGATTCATCCATAACTTCTTGCACCATAGCAAAAAGTTTATCGAGTTCTTCTTGATACTTTATTGAATATTTTTCTTTCAATAAATCTCTATCTGTCTTATCAAAATATATACCTGTTCTATGCATCAATGCACAAACACGAATCATCGGTAATTCGACATTCCACCACAGATTAGCAATCTTCTCCATATGGCGTTTTGTGCATTTCGGGTGGTCTTTTGTTACATAAGGCAACTGCCACCTGAACAATTCATATGTAATCTTTGCATCGTTCGCTGCATAGAGTTTAGCAATTTCCGGCTTACAATAAGGAAATAACTTTGGATTAAAGAAGTCTGAGAATGATTTAGGGTCTCCTTGTCCTTTCTTTACATATTTCATGTAAAGGGCTTTCAACCTATTGTCTTCTTCGTCTTCCTTAATACATCTCCAAGCAGAAATGACATCATAATAACATACAGGAATTAAGTCTACTTTGAAGTCTTTGTAAATCATTGCCAAGTCGAAGTCGGCGTTAGCAAAAATCATCTTAGTTTTTGCTTTGACAAATTCTTCTAATTCTTCACCGACATCTTCATAGGATAATTGATTTTCATAAGGTACTTCGAATACTGGAGCAAGATGCTTACATGGTATATAGCATTCTACACCGCCAGGATAATACAGCGATGCGCCTACTACAGTATCATGTATGCGGTCAAGTCCAGTAGTCTCAGTATCTATTCCACAATACCCACTTTCAATCGCTTTAACTACATATTCATGTAACTGCTCCTTACTCGTAATCAGTATTGCTGGACTATCTTTGAAATATTCTAATACTGCCTTGGTGGATTCTTGAATTTCATGTTGAGAAGAAGTTACGCTTTTTGATACCTTTATCGGTTTAAGCACTTCTTTTGATTTCTCAGCAATGGCATTGATTTCATCCATCTTAGCTTGACTAAATAAACCCATTAGTTTCTCCTAAAATAGAAGTTCAGACAAGTACAACTTGTCTTACCAATATCAAATTGTCAAGAAATCAAAAATCTACTTTATCTTCGGATAAAGGTTCGTCATCGTCATCATTGAAATCATCAGACGGTACCGGAGCCTCACCATTGACATTAGGAGTGAAGTTAACCTGAACCTGCTCGGTCTCTGAAGGTACTGCCTCAGAAGCATCTACATATGTATTAGGAATGACCGGCTGATATCCTTCTCTAGGAACAGGTGTATACTCCGGCATATTTGATGCAGATTCATTTCCGCTATTCTGAAGCATTGTTGTCAGTTCAGAAACAGATGCATCTTTGATTACTACTGAATAAGCGTCAGGCATCTTTGTATTGAACTTTGCAAGTAATGCACCATAAGGAAGTGATACATTCTTACCTACTGCCTCAATGCTATAAGTAGTATTGATGTCATTCGGTACACCATGTCTAGTGATTCTGAATACAAATTCGGAAGGGTTTGGGAATCTATTGAAGACTGCCTGTTCCATAACAGGTTCAAACTTCATATTTCTATCCCAGAATTCAATCTCATCCTTTTCCATGTTATAAACAGGAATAAAGAGCTTTGTCTGTACTCTAATTCCCTTACCACATGCAGGACAACCCTGACCGGTGCAGTGCACATAACCAGAATAATCAGCCGACTTGATATAGTGAGCCTGAGCGACTAACATATCTTTCATCGACTGATAAAGAAATACTACATCTGCGTGGTCGCCATCATTGACCAATCTGAAAAGGCCATGATACCTGTCGTCATTGAACTGTTCTACGGATTTAAAAGCCATACTGTGTTTTCCTCCTTGATTTTGTGACTTTTGTTTTATTGATGTATGGCTTCCGTATCTGTACTCTTGCACTCTCGATGTTCAACTTAGCCTACATTGTATAACTATGAAGTTATATTCTATATATTATAACGATTCATACTTTTTCTTTCATAGAGAAAGGGAGCCAGATGCTACTCTGGTTCCCTTAGCGGTGAATTGTTCTATGAAGTGATACCTCATACGGCGTAACCTGCATGAAGCATATCGTAGAGGGCCAGGTCAGCCCTCATTCTCTTAAGGGCCTTCTTACCTTCTCTCTTGACCTTCTCGGAATCGCTATTAGCAATAGTATCCTTAAGGGCATCTATCTCACGAATGAACGAATCTCTAGGAGAATCGCCTCTGGCTGAATCTGTGATACAAGGAAGGAATACATCAACATAATCAGCCAAGTTGACTCTCAACTCCTTGATTATCTCATTGTATTCTGCCTTGGATACTGAGACATCCTGAAGAGCATCCCCGGTGTTCTTCGTACGAGAAACACTGAGCGAATCTGTAGGATTGATGAGCTTGTTGACTACCTTCTGAGCCTTAGGTCCCATCTTGTCGATGATGGCCCAAACTGCTTCCTTCGCCTGCCTGACTTCGCAAGAATCATCTTCGGAAGGTTCGAGGTCATAAAGATTGACGATGTTGCCGTCATCTCCTATGACTTCGTTGGAAACTTCCAACTTGTTACGATACTGGTCAACCTGAGGGAAACCAAGACAACTGATGCAGTTAGCAGCAACGCGGTAAATGTAACTAGGTGTGAACCTCTTCGGGTCTTCGACAATCTTTGCTACATTCTTCATGAGGTACTGATTGACTTCGGATACTGCATCCTCCTCAAGAGCAGGACCGTAGGAGTATCTCTCCTTGTACCAAGCGAGTTCAATCTGGTCAAAGAAATTGACAAATAAAAGAACCGCCTTATAATTGTCATCGGCATTAAGCCAAGACTCATAAGAAAGCGGAAAAGTAAAATCATGGACATATTCCATATAAAGGTTACGGGTGACTCTGAACTGTGACATAGTAGTTCCTCCTTTGGGATATTGATAACTTCGACGACTTTTGATATGTGAGCCATCGCCTATAATGACATTATAATTATAATATATAATGCGAAGAAAATAAAGGTGTTTTAGGAATTTTATATTACGGTCTCATTAAAATTTTTGAGAATACAATTCCTCGAACTCCAATCTTTCCAAGTTGTTGATATCTCTTGGTATACTTTCACCTGTCTCAGGATTAGTCAGCGGAGGGATAGGAGCAGCCGTGCTTATTATTGCAACTTTTGACAATTCTTTCTTGAGTTTATTCATTCCTCGATGACCTGCTGAGTCATTGTCTAACCAAAGTACGAATTCTGATGCCCCAATAGTCTTTAATTGATAAATCATCTCTTCTGAACCTGTACCTAATAATGCTACTGCAGGGTGACCATACGCCACGCAGGTCAAGCAGTTGAAGCATGACTCAGTAATGATTATTGATTTAGCATTTTGTGGCAATTCATATATTCCATACACTGACTTTCTTACACCTGGGTCCATGAAGAATTGCTTTCCTTTGATGCTACGTCTGCAAAACCCTAATACATTTCCGTATCTATCTCTTATAGGAAATGTTATGCAAGGGACTACATTCTTAAATCCTGCCGGTTTGAAATTAGCATCAAATCCTACATCATATCTAGCGATAACTTCGTCTGTAAGTCTTCTTTCATACATGTAGGGAACTGTAAGGCGATATGCCGCAAGTTCTTGTTCACTGACATATTTCGGCTGATTAGTTGATTTCGACATTATATAATTGATAGCATATTTATTAGTTATGCTCTCAGACATTTCCGGTGGAATTAAGTAGTCAAAATCAACAGCCGTTTTATCAAATCCGGGAACATTCTGTGAAAGCCATTCAAGGCCTGAACTTGGAATATTCTTATACTTGAGAATATCTGTAATAACATCAGGAAGCATCTTGCGATATCCGCAACTAAAACAATGACACCACCCTGCAGGAAGTGTTTTACCATCACTCACCATTGTATGAAGAAGTACACCACAAGAAGGTTTCTTATCTTCTCCTCCGTTGTGACCATCTCTATTAGGACAGTGGATTTGATAATAGTTTCCTGTAGGCCTTGCTAACTTTAGCATGCCATAATTTTCTAGTGCTTTTAAAGCAGTTATTACTTGTTCTTCTGTCATGGATTAGCCCTTAAACCAAGCGGACCTATTAAATTGAGGTTGAGTATAAGTATTCTTTACTTTAACCTGACCTTCTTCAATTTCATACTCAATTATATCAAACTGATTACAATTATTAACAAGAACGACATCAATAACTTGAGCAGTTGTCAACTTGTTTATGTCGATATTTTCTCTAGTTATGAATTTTGTAAGATAGTCGGTAGCTGCCTCAAGTGTACCAAAATCATGAATAGCCTGAGGATAATCAGCATTACATTCATACACAAGATATGGGATATTAGTTTCACTGTTGATTGCTACATATCTCTTTGTAGAGTAGAATTTGTTGATAGGTTGAATAGCAAACATATTTTATACCTCCCACATACAATAACGATTTGATGTCACCACTCAAGGCCGGAGTCATCATCGTCTGTAAGGTCAAGTCCTTTTATTATGTCAGGAACAGGTCCATTAGAAGGTGTAAGTTCTGAAGTATTGATTTCAGGAGTATTTATCATCGGGTCTTCGTCCGGACCACCGGGCAAGTACTGCATGTTACCATTGTTTACATCCCACGAATATGATAATGTATTATTTTCATTAACTGCCATTCTTGACTTCTCAAGTCTTATCTCAAATACATGCTTATCAAATATCTGCCTAATAGCATAAACCTGAGTAGCAATCTGACCAATAGCATCTGAACCTGCAATATTGTAAATTGTCGGAAACGGAACGCCTTTATCATCTTTTGAATCTTTTGTTTCTCTGTTCGCCTGAGCGGCTAATACTACAGCACAACCATATTTCTTACTTAACTGGAATAGGTCATGACAAATATTTCCATATTTCTCGTGGTCACTAAATCCCTTTCTGTCATCTACCATATAGGAGATACCATCAATAAGGAGTATATTTATGTTATGCTTCTTAACAAATGATGCAAGATGTCTAGGAGATACGCCATCTGGCATATCCTTATCCTCTATGATGTAAAAATCTGCATTTGTCTCTTTAGGAAGTTCCTTAATGTATTCAATATATTCTTGAGTATATTGTCCGGTGAACAATTTGCTGTTCTGATAATGTCCTCTCCAAGTATCAAATCTTGTAGCAAGATAAGCGCTCTGCATTTCTGGCGAATAATATGCTACATTAAATCCGGCTCTATTAGCAGATTCTGCTATTCTTGTAAGACACCAAGATTTACCTACATTTGAACGACCTACGAATACAAGAAGTTCCTCTACTGTAGACAAACCGCCATAACTTAATTTATCAAGTTCTGCAAATCCTGTAGGAATACGAGTCTGCTTACTCCATGCTACGACTTGGTCACTTCGTTCCTGAGCCTGCTTGATGATATTCATCGGTGCTACTGTATTAAGTGAATCTGCTACATCTAACTGCTGAGCCATATATGCCCAAGCATCGTCAATATCCGCAGAACCCATATCTTTCAACTTGTTAAATGTTTCCAAGAATAAGATATGTCTCTTATTTCTCTTAAGTTCGTCTACTAAGAATTCAAGAGGCTCTTCTACAGCAACTATTTGGAACTTAGGGAATTCTGCATCAAAAGTAAATCTGTCAGGAACAGTGCCATACTTCTCCCTATGCTGAAGGATAAATTCTATTTCATCTCCACATACAGCATAGTAACTTGCATCATAACTGCAAAGTTCATCTACTAACGCTTCATCTTGTGAAGTTAGAATCTTTGATATAACCTGTAATTCTATTGAACCTGTCATTTATATTACTTCTGAATTGAATTTGTCATCATTTTCTTTAACTGCCCGAAGAAGATGCCGTCTCCTGCAAGGGCTGTTATTTGTGGAGATACAATAATTGTACTTAATCCATTTGCATCTCTATTCTGAATAAGGGATAAAAGGGTCTGGCACTGAAATTCTTTGAAGTTAACATAATCAATATTAGAGATGATAAGTAACTTTGCAGATTCAGCCCATATTTTAGTGTACTCAGTACTATCATTCATTCCCTTTGTATTCCAACTTTTCTGGATATTATCGAGATACTGAGAAAATCTGAGGTTGTATACTACCATGTGGAGTCTGCTATGCTTCCAATGTTTGCATATTCCGCAATAAGTAAGTAATTCTGAAGCCTCATTAGTATTAGTTGCTACTACAGTAATTAATTTCTTCTCATCACTACTAGCAACTATATCATGATACTTTTGAATAAGTTTTGGGTCTGCATGGAATACATTACTCTTGAGTGAAATTCCGTTCTTCTCCAATAAGTAAGAAGACTCTACATAATCAGGACAAGCTTTATCACATTCGCCGTTTACACAAAAGCCTGTAAAGATACAATCATGCATTCTGCTTCAACCTCCTAATTACTGGATTTCTAGACTGCTTAAATGCTACTCTACTAATGACGCATTGTCTTGCAATCTCAACAGGGTCATATCCTCTCTTAGCATATTCTTCTGCAGGCATTACCAATGTAAGGAATGGCTGCAAGTCTCCATATAAAGGATACTTGAAGTAAGCATTATTGATGTCTCTATCTAATAAATATTTCCTTACAATGTATTCCTTAACATATTCTGCCTGACGAGGAATCTGTTTCGATATATCTAACGAATCCCAAATATCCATTGTCGGGACTAAATCACCATTCATCTCAATCCATCCATAGAAACTAGGATAATCTGTATTGCTCTGAAGTCCCTTTTGATGTCTTGCTAACTTATACAAATGAGGATATTCAATTATACATTTCAGAATCTGTTCATTTGTATATCCTTCAATAGGAATTATGTTACCAAACTGCTCATCTCTAGGCAGCCCAATATCTTCGTACATTGCTTGTGCACGAGTCTGTATAAGATGATTAGGAAATAACTTCAATAAATCAGCCTCAGACATCTTGGTGACATCTGTTGTAGCAGAAATATCTCTTTGTCTTGTAGGAATTTCCGGCAAGGTTGTATACACTACAAGTTTATCAGTCCCGTCAACTCCTTGCATAAATGGTTTATTGAAATCAAATTGAGGGACCTCAGGAGCCTGTAAGTAGATATCAAGAGGGTCTGTTAACTTGACAGAAAAATCCTGCTTAGGTGTTTCATCTACAGGAGTGAATTTAGGCTTCGCAACTGCTATAATATTTGTAGGATTTTCTTTCTTAACAGGTGCCGGTTTAGGCTGCTTAGGTGTTGGTTTAGACTCAATTGTAGGCTCTATACTAGGCTCTTCTACTACTTTTAAGTCCCACTCAATAGCATCAGCAGTAAGATAAATATCTCCTAATACTGCCTTGATTGCATCTTCATCAATATCTGGAACATTCACAAAAGGATTTTGAGGAGACCAATCAAAAGGAAGAGGCTCAGCAGAATATACTGCATAAGTAATTATATTGAGAATTTTGACTACTTGCTCCTTATACTTAGCAGTTCCTTGATAGTGCTTAACTACATAAGTAATAACGGAAGAATGCATCGAGGATAAAGTCCCCTTGAAGGACTTCCTTACTTGATAATTCTCTGAAATGTTTGTAAATTTAATCTTATGCTTATCGGAGTAAATCATTTATCATTTCCTCCTTCAGCAGTAGGTGTAAATTCAAGTGACTCAAGTAAGACCTCTTGGTTATTTATTCTAGTTCTTATTGCATTTGCTAAACCAGGATTATTTTCCTTTACTAGCGATATGACATCCGAACCGTGATAGTCGATAGCATCTAATAACGAATAGTAACATTTTTCAATCAAGATGTCAGAAATCAAGACAGCCGATAATGTAAAACATTCTCTCTTATCGGACCTACAAGTATTGTAGACGCAATAAGGAACTCTATAAGTATTATGTGGGTCCTCTTGTATTTCTTTGCACCAGAATTTGAATTCTTGTTCTAAGTCGTATACTTTACCTTGTTCAAGGTAGTAGCCATATGTTATGATAATATGTGAAATCCACAAAGGAAGTTGATTAATGTTATATCTAAAATCTGAATCTTTAGATGACTTCGGAATTCTTGCTTGGAACCACATATTGATTAATTTTGCACATTGATTAACTTCTTCATAACCAAAATCAATATTTGCACCAGTATTCAATATCGTTCTGTACTTCGACATCTTTGAACTATTAAATTGTTGACCGGAAGTGTGGATATTATCAAAATCGTCTACACTATTTGATATCTGTTGAATTGATTTAGAATTCTTAAGAGAATCAAGATTATCCTCTACAGGCTTACTAAGTTCATCAAATTCTGTATCATCAGATGAAAGCAAAGTTTCAGATTCAATAAACTTATTAATCTTGTCCAAACACTGCATAAGAAGTTCAGCAAGTTTCTTATATCGGATTATAGTCTTCTTATATACTTTAGGCTTCTTCTCCAACATTGTATCTAAATGCCGCAGAATCTTCTTAGCAGCAACTTCGGAAGGATATATCTCTAAATACTTTAACTTTTCTTTTTGCACTTTCTCCCTCCTTTGGAATTTTGATATGAATAACGATTTATGTAAATACCGCTACCACATGTACCTCGAATCAGAAGAGGCGAATGATACCGCAAACGCATCGACTATCCTAGATACATGTGGCAGCGGTATCTGCACTTTGTGATGATACATCTCAGTATAATATAGGTTGACGGAAAAATCAATAGGCGAACTTAAGAAAGTTTAAAAATTTTTTAAATGGTTCTCATTATAACTCCGCACTATATTTCATATACACTTAACCATAACGATTCACCGGGTACATACAGAGAAACTTAATTTCGCAGTGGGCAGTAAAGAAACATATCAACTGTGCGAAAGCGAAATTTGAAAATTGAAATACATATATAAATAAAGAAATTGATACTTAGATTGAATTAATTTATAACTTACTTAAATTTATATTTCTTTTAAATTTCTTTATATTTTTCACTTGATATATTTTATTCATATTTTGTTGCAATCCTGAAATATCTCCGGAATTTTTGCTTCATCTATTCAAGATTTGAATTCATTTATGCCTTGACCACTTTATCAATCTTGAAATTATTTCAATATTGATAGTGATTCTTAACATTGGTTTAGATATTGTATCAATCTTGAAATTATTTCAATATTTGAATTTATTATACCTAAAATTTATTTTATAGAATTGGTGTGTAATATTACGATAATATTTTAAACACATTACGAAATAATCTAAAAATTTAATAATAATTTTCTATGTTTTTACGAAAAACATCTTTTATTTTTTACTTGTTATTATAGAATCTAATTATCTCATTACATATCAATATTTTAACCTTAGTAATTTCCTTTATCACTTTGCCAGGAGGTTTGATATAATATGGAATACGAGTCAGAATATCCTTCTAATCTTGAATATGTGCCAAAAGATGCTCCTAAGAAATTGAGGAATCAATGGATTAAAGACCGCACCATTGAATTGTATAATTTCTTACCTCAAACTACTCTTGAGGAGCGTGACACTTATAAAGATATTCGTAATGAAATCATAGAATTAAATGATAGTTTCTTCTGGTACCTGGCAAGGTCTAAGATTATTATGAACCAGTCGGTTACAGTATATGATAAGTACCAATCGGCTATACTTCATTTTATGAACAATCGCCTTTGGGCTAAGTTTATGTTTTCTCCTGAGCACGAGACAGAATCAAATAGAGGATATAGAACTGACTTAGCATTCACTAGTTTCTTCAAACCTAGAATAACAGAATGCATGGAACGAGAATTAGGAAATGTTGGATGGTCACTTCGTCGTTCTTTATGTATGAAGGCCGGAGAACAGTTAGGCAAGAAAGGTTCGGAAGTAACATACGAAGATTTAGCGAATGTTCATCTACCTTATAATGAGATGGAATCTCTTATGTCAATATTCTGTACGATGAATAATGCAGATATTAATGACATATCGCTTTACAAACCGGCAAGTACTATTGTTACAGATACAGTTGAAGAATTATATAATGACGAATACGATTCTATTGAAGATTTAATTATCCACGAGATGATTGAAAGAGAGAAAAAGTTAGAAGATTCCTATCTTCTCAAGATGTCTCAGTTATATGGAATTCCTTTTGATGAATTAGTAAAAGCAAGGACAACAGCCGAACAAAGATTAAAACACGAATTAGAGGATACAATAAGTGTCCAAGAAGCATTTAACTTTAGCAATGAATATTTTGCAGAGTGTGATGACTAATTAATCTACTTTGCGATTTTATTGATATAAAAAGACGGTATCAGATAACTGATATCGTCTTCGCTTTTTGCATCAATAAAATCTCAAAGTCCTTCAGGTATTATAACTTATACACCGTTTGGTAATTTTGTTCTCTTATCACCGGTTAATTTACCATATTTGAATACATTCCTGATATGTTGCCACATGAAGTGTCCTTTTGACGGAGCGGCTACAAATTTCTGCCATAATTTGCTAGGTACATCATAGTAAATGTATATATCATCAGGACCGCCATTTGCACCTTTGAACTGAATCAACATATTACCTTTGTTGTAGTCCTTTGGTTGAAATGCATAACCCCAGATATTAGATGATTTGACTCTAATAATCTTCTTCATGAAGTCTTTTGTAGTGAAGTTGTCTGCGGCTATGATAGGTTTTCCATTTACTGTTATAGATGAATCTATCGGAGATAACTGTACACTTGCAATATTGTGATTAGCAAGAATTTCTTCGACAAGGTCTATAAACTGAAGTGGGTTTGTTATGTTGCTCAATGTTTCAACATTTATAGCATCTTCATATACACTCAATTCAACTTCATTATCTTTGATTTCGCAATACATAATGAGTTGAGAATTGTTTCCTTCATTGATAGTTTCGATTCTTCTGAAGAAATCCATCTCAAGTGGCTCAAAGCCCATCATTTGAATGGCTTCTAACATTTCACTTAAATCAAAGATTTCTGAATTCTTCATAAATATTTTCCTTCCACTTTATGCCTAATGATTCTTTGTATTCTAATCGTCTTCTTTCTAATCCTTGATACATGTATGCAACTGTAGCCGAATTCCTTAATGGGCCTGTTGACAGTTGCTTTAATACACTTTTTCTTATAGGAAGATATGTTGACCTGTCTAACTCACTATATTCTGCTTGAGTATAAGCAGAAGTAGGTATTTGATAAGAATACTTATCTGCATATACTTTCATTATTGCTTTAGCAAGATTTATCCAACAATCTTCAGTATAAGGGGCATAATATTCATTTTCAGTTAAGCCTACTCCAAGTGTTATCATATCAATACTTCATACCCTTCGTAGTGTTTTTCTATTACTTTCTTTACATATTTAACGATTTTTTCTTTGCAGTAAGGTAAACTAATGAGGTCCTTCGGCTCTAATCTCAAGTAACCAAGAGTCTTTTCATACTCGTCTAATTGAATGACATTCACTCGAATATACTTTACATAAGTTGTAATATTGAGATAAATATTCATTTCATAAATATTTTCTTCTATGCCGTGGAGTTCATCAGGATATCGCTTCATAGCCTTTCTAACTTCGGGGTCTATCTGATACAAAATAGTAGTATAGACAATGTATTCATTCGGAGGTTCTTTTACCTTGTAGACGCCCTCAAGGTGGTCTTTGAGGTACTTACCTAATCGCTTTACTTGTGAAGGCAAAGGAAGTCGATTGTAATATTCGTCATTTTGTTTCTTTGCATATATCTTCATGTTATCACTCGCTTATGTTTACCCAATTTGTTCCATCAAATTTTCTTATAGGTGCTTTGTTGTCCCACTGGTTCGATTTTGTTTTATCATACCACCATACATAAGGTCCAGTATCACTCCAACCGCTTGCAGTATACTTATGAAGCGGCAGTGCAAGCCATTTTGCATAAATATGTGTATTGTCGGCAGTTATGTCTATATTAGTTGTAATCTTATTTACAAAAGTAGATTCTCTGTACCAGCCTAAGAACTGATATCCTTTACGCGAAGGTACAGGCAAGTTTGCATATACCAGTGTAGCATTTCCATATTTAGGATAGAGGTTAAGATTGTTTGTCACTGTTACATTGCTCTGTCCTGAGTTATATACTTTAGAACCTCCGGCTGTTGTAGCATATCCAACTATTGCTCTTGGTAAAAGGACTGAAGGTGGAGTTCCTGTTCCTCCGTTGTATTCATAAATTACTTTGAAATTGTTTTGTCCTATTGCTCTAAGTGTAGTTGTAGCGTCTTGCCAGTTTGCAAGCATTGTACAATTCGCATTTGTATTGAATGCCCCGCCTGGTTGGTAAGTGTTGATATCTGCGGTACATTTCCAATACAAAAACGACTTATACACTGTATCAGTATATAATAGTGTAGTTCCTGCTTCGTTGTAATATTTTATCGTGTTAGGATACACAGGAGTTATGCTTGAAAGTGTAAGTGTTTCTGTGCTTACTTTTGTCTGAGATTGAGGTGTTGGTGAGCCGCCTGTAGCATTGTAATCAACTGTGTAGAATTGCTGGTATTCAGGTAATCCGTAATTCTGAGAAAATACTTCTGTAAATGCTACATCTCTATAACAATATTGGCCGCTGTGTTGACAACTATTCTTGCCCATTACAAGAATTCTAACATTGGCTTCATTTCCTGTTGTACTAAATGAACCACTAGCATCTGAAATAGATACATGATTCCACCAAGAGGAACCTGTAGTGTTGTCCTTAATCATGATAGGTTGAGGGTCTCCTCCACCAACCTGAAGATAAACGAATAACTTGTATCCATAAGTTCCTGAGGTAGGGTGTATCCAGTTGCCCATTCCATCAGTATGCCAAGTAACTGTAGAACTTCCTGAATCCCTATCAAAGTATATTAAGAAGTTAGCCCAGATATCAGGATATGAACCGCAATTTGCTACTCCGGAACCATGTATATGTCCCGTACCTCCTGAATTAGGTCCTATACTGTAGATAGTAGTTGCCATTTATATGATTACCAACCTATTCCAATGTCTCCTGCTCTCATACCTGATGTAGGGGCAGATTCTGATATGAATAATCTCCTACCGTTAGAGAATTCAATAAAGTTTGTACCAACCTTAATAGATGCTCCGTTTGTAAGTGTCATTAAACTACTTGTTAAACCTGTGTAAGAAACTGAAGTAGTACCTAATTGTACGTTGTTATCTTTAAGTGTTACTTTAGATGTTTTTACTTCGCTTACAGGGCTATTAGCAGCAACACCAATTGTATGAGCATTGCTTTCCATCTCTTGACCAAGTGATGTAAGTGTACTGCCTAAAATATCCATCTTCTTGCCTTGTGTAAGTGCAGAAAACATATTATCCCAGGTATAGTATCTATTTGTTTTATTTGTACCTGTAGGATTATACTCACCAGAAGTTCCGTCTGTTGTATAAGCATTTCCACTTGAATCTGTAAGAGCAATAAAATCTGCTTTTGTATTTCCTACAACTAGTTCTGCCTTAGGTGCAGTCTTATAAGTTAATTTAGATGTGCCTGACCAAGTTGTAGGGTCACTTTGACCTGGAGTTACAAATGAAAACGTTTTCTCTGTGTTGTTATAAAATACTGCGTAAGTATTAGGAACTGTCTGAGTATAATTATATGCTACAGTTGAATTATTAAAACCCTTAACAGTTCCGGGTGCAGCTACATCTACAGGAACTAATACTTTACCTGTTCCAGAAGAATCAATCTGAGCAGCGTACAATGCGGGAGGGAAGAACTTACTTCCGTCTACTTGAGCATTGATAGCTGTTGATGTCATTCCAGGATACCAAGCAACTAATTCATTTAATTCATCGCTAATACCTAATGCCAAATCGCTCACATCTTCCGTAAGTGTAGAACCTGTGATTGAATTATTATTATAATAATCTATTAGGTTTATAGAATTGAAATCAATGAAAGAATTTGGTTTGACTGTAGCATCATCGAAATCTTTTAATGTATAATCAAATAACGTCTTGGTATCATGGTCGTAATTCGGATTAGTGATATCTGTATCTGCAGGTATTGTTCTTGTTAAAGAATTTGCTAAATTATATGCAGAACTAGGTACGCAGAATACAATCTTAGTTGCCCAAGGAATAACCTCAGGCCCAAGCATTCCACCGTCCGGCCAATTGTTGAGATTAACATCAGTAGAACCACCAACGCTATGACCACTGCTCTCTGCAGCATATCTAGAAACACCTTGCAAGATTCGCTTATTATTGAATCCTGTAAGAAGTACTGCTACTTCTGACTTGATTTGTGAATTAATGTAAAGTCTTACTGATGTGCTTGAATTATTGAAATCGGGATTGATATCTTTTTCCGGAGGTTTATTTCCGGCATCGTTTTCAATCCACTGAGCAGTTTTTGTAAAGACAATACCGTCTGTTATCTTCGCAAATTCTGATACGCAATTTCTATAAGTAGCTGTAGAATAGTTAGTATTTTCGGGAACAGTTGTGTTTCTATCAGGAGATGCTACATATGTATAATTAACTATGATATTATCTGTTCCAGAAATAGGCGCAGCAGAATAAGTAATCACGATATCCGATTGATTACTGGGCGCAGTTACAAATGTAACTGTCCTACTATCTGCGTCTAATCCATAATCTTCTTCAGGAATAACAGTACCATCAACTGTAACAGAAGTTAACTCAATAGCATATGCGGATAAGTTAAAAGTCTTTGTGGTGCCATCACCTTCGAAACTATCGTTCTCTTCATGGATTAAAGTAATTTTATTAATCTCTAATGTATAATCTGCAATAGATACGCCGCCTATAGTAACGCTATCTACAGTTGAAGGAGTATTAGTTAATGTAAATGTTGATGTAACTCCATCCCCACTAAAAGTATCTTGCTGATTTTTAGAACCGTGAATATTTTCTATGAGTCCGCCATATGAAATTATCTTTTTAGCCCATCCAGATGTTGAATCCCACTCACATGTTCCCATAAAAGGATTCGCAATTATTAATCCTGAGGCTGTGAGATTAGAGCCACTCGGTAAATCTACTTCATAGATACCTTCAGAAGTATTGGCAGGAACTTTCAATATCATTGAAGCACCTGCACCTATCATTGCGGTGAGCCACTGCTGTTCGTTAGGAATCGCACTTTCTGGAACACCGTTTGCAAGAGATGTCTTAGCGAACAACTCCCAAGCCGATAATCCGACTACTCTACCTTCGTTATAAATCTGCTGTTCCATTTATATTACTCCTTCTATCAAGGATGATATGATAAAATTACATCAATTATTGTTGTTGCTGTCCAGTCACCTGGGGCAAAATCACCTGTAGTACTTACTGCTGTACACTTGTATAATTTGTATCCATTGACATCTTCATACATGCAGAAATCGCCAGAAGTATAAGTTTGAGTAGAATCATATATACCAGCGATTACTGATACATCTAATTTACCGCTAGAAACTTCACCAACTCTTGAATCAACATATGTTTTTACTGCACCAGTTGTAGGCAAGTAATTTGAATTATATCCGGGGTCAGGTTCAACGTATGTAACTGCAATGTTATCTGTACCACTTGCAGGTGCCGAAGTAAATGTTATCTCATGCGTTGAACTGTCAAATGTATAATTATTAACAATTGAACCCCCAACAAGAATAGAACTTATGGCTGTTGATGTATCAGGTAGTGTGAACTGTGTAGTAGAACCATCACCGCTAAATGTAGTGGTTGTATTCCTTGAATTATTAAGCGAAGTTCCAATAGTTCCTGTAGATGCATCTCCCAGTGTATAACCTTCATATGTCTTGTTAGTAAGCGCTTGAGTATCTGAGAGGTTAACTACTGCTTTGTTATTACTATATAATGTATTATTATCAATATATACATTAACATTAGAATAAGTCTGAGGATTATTTCCTTGAGCCGATGCACCTACAAGATAAAGTAAATTTGCTGTATCATTAGTTGCTCCAGCCGTATTCTTTGTATCTGTTACTGTTGTCCAAGTAGTTCCGCCATTTCCTGAATTTAATGTTGCATCATATTGTAAGAACTTACCGTCATCTGCTGAAGCAGGGCCAGGAACAAGACCTGAGGTATCTGTAGTTGCTATTCCGCCCCAAGTAGCATCTCCTTTGAGATAACTGTCTTCTTCTCCGGCTAACGCAGCAGGAACAAGTCCGTGTACACCATCTGCTAAAGAAGTAGCACCAACATAATCTGAAGTTGTTACTGTTTGCCAGGTATTATCATCTTGTAAGAATTTACCTGTAGACGAAGAAGGTGCAGCAACAAGACCATCAACTCCTGCACTGAATGTAGGGTATTGAGTATCAGGAATTGAAATATCAACAGTAGTAATTCCGTCGCCCTTTGTAAGAGTCAACTTTTGAGTATTTGTATCATAGCTGCCGTTTGCAACATAAGTAGAAGTAATTACATTACCGTCAGCATCTTTAGCTGCTTTATCTGCGGTAGGCATTGTGATATTATTCAGGTTAATCCAACCGCTACCAGATAAGATTACACCTGTAGAATCAGACAATACTGTTGTTCCATATCCATTAACAAGTCCCGAAGTATTTTGATTGTATACTGAATATACAGTATCCTGAATATATACTTTTTGAGGAGTAAGATTAGAGTCTCCTAAATTTATTGTTAATGTTGTACCTAAATTTTGATTCGTGAAATCTGATTCAATACTGTGGACATAATATTGTGCAATCGGATTAGAATTTATATCGTTATCTGCAATTGTTGCTTCATCTGCAAGGGCCGCTGTTGTTGCTCTAGTTGCAGTATCTGCATTACCTTCAATATCTGCATGAACCTTATTACTTGTTGTTATGTAGATATTAGGATTCTTAATTAATGTTCCAGGTACTGTGCCTTGTTGACTTTCACTTGCTACTAAATATGCTTTTGTTGAAGCTTTAGATACTGATTGCACCTTGAAGTCATGACAGTTGTTGAATATTTCTCTGTAATCGTCATCATCAATGCTCCAAACATATCCGGAGTACGAATGGATTTCATTTTCTTCCTCATCGTATACTGTACCCTTGTCCATGATATAGATAGTTGTAGGTTCTTCTGGGCGAGCACAAGGGGCCCAGTTAGTAGACCCTGTCCATGTTCCAGGAGTCTCAACAGCTGTAGTACAGATATATAATCTATAAGGAATATCATCATCTTCTCGATACAGTACATAATCATCTACATCATAAGTCGAACTATCGCTGAAAACAGGAGCAATTACATCAGACTGTTTTTCTAAGCTGCCAACAAATTCAATACTGCTTGCTTGTCTTCTTACCACATTTTGGCCAGTGCCTGCAGGATTTCCTACATCATAATAGAACCCATTAGTATCATAAGTAGCGATTACATTTCCCTCTTTAAGAGGAATTGTACCCAAGTCTGCATATAGAACTGAATAATATTTTCTTTGATAACTTACGCTTGATGGCATAATCTATACCTCTCAATATTAACATAAAAATAGTTGTGCAAATTATATTACACAACTATTAAAGGTTGTTAATTCTTGATTTATATGTTACCAGTCCCCGAAATCAGGAGTATTCTTACTTCTTGAGCGTTCTATTTCATTTATCTTTGACTTAAGTGCAGAATTCTCTCTGACTAAGTTTGCGTTATCTCTTACAATCTTTTCATTGTCACTTTCAGAAGCAAAGAGCTGATTCTTCAAACTGTGTATTTCAAAATGATTCAGTAGTCTAGTGATAATAACTCCGAAGGCTATTCCTATAACTACAATTATAATATCTCTAATCATTTGAACAACTCCTTATAGTGTTCTTGCCAAGGAAGTAACTTCTCAATGGTTCTACAGATTGCAAATACTGTATCGTCACAATATCTGTTTCCAATTACTTGAAGACCGATAGGAAGATTATTTTCACCAAATCCAATAGGAATAGACGCTGCAGGAGTTCCTATCATGTTTTCAAGGAATGTATAGCCGAATCCGATGAGAGGGTCAATTGCTACACCCTTGATATTATCAGGACCTTTAGTATCAAAATCGTCTGCATTAGGAACAGGCATACAACCAGATATAGGGGCTAATATAATATCATAATTATCAAATACATCCTGATGTGCATCGAGGATATCTGTTCTTATCTCATGGAATTTTCTATAGTCCAACATATTAGAGCTAAATGCTATATCATTCCACTTAATAAATACATCAGGCAAATCTTCCGTATGGTCTCCGATTAAATCAAAACCTTTCTCCTTGTCTAATTCACAGTCAATAGAAGTATCGATGCTTATTCCTCGTAACCATGCATCTTCCATTTCTTTCTTAGTAGATTTGAAGTTAAATGTTACCGGTTCTACAGTATGCCCATTCTCTTTAAGGATATTTATCAAATTCATCATTGCAGATTTAATTTCATCCTCAGGGTCAGGAAACAAGTTAAAATCAAATGTATAACCTATTTTGAGTTTAGTAGAACCCATAGAAGGTACTCTAGAAATAATATTCTTAATCATTTCAGGAGGAGTAGGAATACTAAGCGGGTCTCGCGGGTCATACTTTATCATAGCAGACAGAAGATTTGCTGCGTCATCAACAGTTCTTGTTATAGGACCTCCACAACAATAAGGGTGCGTTGCTGTCCAGGCATCCGGTCTACAAACACTTGGAATTAATCCGGCGGAAGGCTTGAACCCGAAACATCCGCACCAAGCAGCCGGAATTCTAATGCTTCCACCCGCATCGCCTCCTTCGGCAAGACCTGCCATTCCTGCGGCTATAGAAGATGCACTTCCTCCGGAACTTCCACCTGAATTATATTCTGTGTTAAAAGGAGTAGAGGTAGGTCCATACAATTTATTATCTGTTGTGCCTCTAAATCCAAAAGCAGGAGCATTTGTCTTACCAATAACAATAGCCCCAAGTTTCTCTGCAGCTTTACAAAATTCTGAATCATATTCATCTGTTGTTATAAGGCATTTAACTCCTCCATGCGAAGCAGTCCATCCTTTCTTTGAAGGTAAGAAATCTTTTAAAACAACAGGAACACCAGCAAAAGGGCCTACATATTCATTTCTTGAAATCTTATCCTCAATTTCTTTTGCTCGTTTTCTTGCTTCATCAAACTTTGTATAGACAATTGCATTTACTTTAGGGTTTATTTCTGCAATTCTCTTTTCATATGCATCAAGAATTTCAGTAGGCTTGATTTCTTTACGATTAACCATTGCACCTAATTCAAGAGCAGAACAATAGAAAATATCAGTCATAATGAAATACACCTCAACCTATAATATTCTTAAATAACGAATGATTTGCAGTAAACAATGGAAGCAAATTCTTGCCTAACATATCTTTGTAATTGTCAAATGTGCATTTCTTGATATAATCAATCAATTCAGGGAGATATGTTTCAATATTCAAGTCGTCAGAAACTTCTTTGAGATATTCAAACTGAGCAACCTTTGTTGCCTTCTGCTCTTCAAACTCTTCAGATGTTGCCGGAGACCTGAACTGCACTCCACAACCAAGTGCCCAGTTTCTCCCATACTGACTGATACTGATAGAAGTAGAGCCTGCACTATTATGGAATACTCTTGTATGAGGCATTCTGCAAGTAATACTTCTTACTGGGTGAATCTTGCATCTATAAACGCCGTCTTCTTTCTTGAAAAGATGATAGCAGACATCTCTTTCTTTCTCAGGGTCTTTTGTATCTACTATCATTCTCTGCTTTCTTTCGGGGCAGATATAGACAGTAATTTCTTTTCCATTGATAATATGCTTAGTGGGAACGATTGTATTCTGCAGATTATGCAAATTTTCTACTTGAAGACCATAATCAATGAAATCCTGGTCTGTGTATGCCATCAATCTTTCATACTCCTTCTGAGTCAGAAGAAGATTTTCTGTGATACAACAGCATTTACCGCAACTGTCACAACCGTCTACGTCAAAGAAAGTAGCAGATAAACTCAAACTCTTTCTAGGAGTATCAAAAACTTCGTCATCAATAGTAATTGCCTTCTTTGACAGAGGAAGCAAATACTGCATAATCTTACTTAGATTGTTTACACTCATAAAATTCCCTCCAGCATGTGTGAATTTGTATTCATAATAGGCATGATGTCTTTGCCTAAAAACTGCTTATGATTTTCAAATGTTGTACCTTTGATATATTCAATCATCTTCGGCAGATATGTTTCACAATTGAGGTCGTCTGCTACTCTTGATAAATATTCAAGTAAAGCAATTCTGTCTGCCTTTATCTTATTGAACATTTCTTCTGTTTCACATTCTTTGAATTTGATAGGACAACCGACAGCCCAGTTCCTGCCGTACTGACTAACTGCAAAAGAAACTGTACCTTTGTTATTGTGAAATAATCTAACATGAGGAACTCGACAAGTTATACTTCTTACCGGATGGATTCCACATCTATAAAGACCTTCGGAATTTTTAAAAAGATAATGACAAGTTTTACTGTCACGATTCTTATAAGGATTATGAATAGTTTGCAATGGTTGAGAACATCTATAGAGCTTTATTTCTTTACCATTAATTATATGCGATTCTATCTCGATAGTATCTCTAAAAGAATGTAAGTTTTCTATAGGTAAATTGTAGTCTATGAATTCCTGGTCTGTGCATTTCTTCAACTTATCATATTCATGTTCAGTTAAGACAACCATCTCAGGAACACACATGCAGCATGTACCACAGCAGACGCAATCATCAATGAAGAAGAATGACGGAGAGAATGACAACCTCTTTGCCTGATTGTCATATACCTTGCCATCTACCTCTATCGGTGCTTTGCACACTGGAGAAATGTAGTGAATTAGTTTACTTATATTATCCATAAAGTCCTCCTTTGACTTCTATAACGATTCTTACTCAGTGAAATAGGTGTAACCTAAATAGATTACACCTACTATAACGATTTTGATTATAATAATTTTAATATGCTAGATGCTTAAACAACGATACTCGATACATATCTTGTGGAATACTGCTAAGTAAGTCATTGAAATAATCTTCTAACTCATTATACTCATCAGGAGTTAATTCTCGTTCTGTTATGAGATACAAATCGGCATTGCCTTCGTTCCATTTATCGCCGTCCATCATCATTTTCTTTTCAAAACCAATTATGATGTCAGAAATATCAGGTAATCCAGATTTGATATCGTTGATATCAAGCGGCTCTAGAATATTCTGTGCTTCAACAACATATTTACCTGACTTTTCTTTACGGAAATTTCCGGCATGTATACGTATGCTATATCTGCGCTTAGCTGTTTCACCATAAGTTTCTTGTTTTGCTTTATCAATCTTATCTACATCATACCCGCCGTAACTACGGCCGTTTTGTAATGCTTGCATATAAGAATACTTATTAGAAAAAACATCGAGACAATCATAGTTATTAAGAATGTAAACTGGGATATTATTATCTTTAGCAAAATCTGAAATAAGTTGCTTTAAATCATAATCCTTTTTAAGAGGGAATGTATTTCGCTTAAATCTCAAGCCTTCTCCCGTTCCAAATAAGCCTAAATACTGGATTGAGTTAGCTCGCTCATTTCTACTTTTAAGTCTATAAGGAGATTTATCCCAATATTTTCTAAGTTCTTGAATGAATTCACGCCTTAAGTCTTCACGCTTATCAGAAGATTCGGGGTTCTTTGAAGTGCTATCCCAAAACTTATTTCCTGATAATTTTGAAAGATTAGATGCTCTTATGTATCTTTTCATCTTATACTCCTTCAGGTATGTATTTCATCTTTTCAAGCTCATTTCTAGAAAACACAGGAAGCATATTATCTGCTCCAAACATACCAACAAAGTATTCATCGTCTTCTTCATTGATATATTTAATAATGCCCCAATCTCCGGAATGAATGCTATCTCCGATGATTTCAACATAATCACCGATTTTAAAAGTTTTCTTTGCTGCTGATATATAGACTTTCATTAGTTTAAACTCCCAACATACATAAGATAACACTCGGCATCATACTCACTCATATCATTTACATCTACGCTGCCTCCGTAGGTAGCATACAAATCAGCGCCGTGGTCAAGCATAGCCTCTTCGGACCAATCTTCGTAGTCTTCGTAAGAATCATCTTCAGGTTGGCTCGGCTTATTAATGATACTATCTACATAATCAAAATCCCAAGCAGAAGTAATTCTCTCAATATCCTGGGTTACATCGCGTAATTCGTTTCCAACTACTATACCAATAAATTCTTCTGAAAAAGGATACTCAGCAGAAGGGGCAATATATAAAACTTCCTGACAACCTTTTGATGCTAACATTTCATATAATTCAGGAATATCAGGGTCTGCTTCGTACACTCCACTGATTGTATAATCTTCGTAACCTTCAGGAAGAGTTTCAGTTAACACCCACTCGTCATACTGGTCACTGATATCATTGTAATAGATATCAAGTAAATCTTTAGCATCCATATGGTTATTCTCCTTTATTCATATTGAGTGAAGTAAGGGTCATCGGTCTCACACTCATTAATCCACTGTTTGATAAGGTTGAACCAATTAGAAATATTCCCATCAGCTGATTTATAATCACATGGTTCATCAAATGTAGGGCTACCATTTAATTCAGAACCATATCCGAGAACTTGGAAGATAAGTTCGTTGTTAATATCATCGCAAAATACTCGATAAGCATTTCTATCTATTCTGAAGATATATACATATCCGCCTCTACCGAACATATCCCCAGGACCTCTATAGATTAAACTATCTCCAAGAAAATCAACTATCTGATTATCTAAATCAGTAATATCTGTTGAACTGTGAATGTATCTTTTCATAATTATTCCTCTTAACAGTGATTTAATGATTAAATAAAAGGTTTTACTAATATTATCTTACACTTGAAAGATGTAATTCTTGTACTTTGCTTTCAATTTCTTTTCGCATTTCAGGGTCACTACGAAGTTCAGGAGTCATAAATGTTGCATCTGTTTTACCGGAGCTGTGAATTCCTCGAGCACTAACGCAACCATGGTCCATTATTGACCTCACATAAACTTGTTTACTTCCTGTTGCAAGTTGAATACATTCTGCAATATCAGCATTGAGTTTCTCTTGAAGCTGAAGTCTTCTAGCACACATATCGACAATTCTAGGAATCTTACTAAGCCCAATTACTTTATAAGGGCTATTTGGGTCAGAAGGGTCAACTCTTACAGGCATGTAAGCAACGTATACACAACCATTATACATCAGTGCCATGTGATGTTGACAAGAGCTGAAAATATTACTGCATTCTTTGATTACTACTGATTCAAAACTAACATGAAAATCTTTTGTAAACATTTCTGCTATTTCAGCATTAGTATAGTCTTCGCCTTCAAGGAGTTCTGCCCAATACTTTGCTACTCTTCTAGGAGTTTCTTTCAGCCCCTCTTCCTCAAGGTCTTCGCCTAATGCTATAAGAAGATTTTTAACTGCATCTTCTACCTTAGGCATATCTATTTTCTTATAACCCATCATTATACTCCTCTCTGGTCTACAGGCCAGACAAATTTGTGTATCTGAAGTTGGAATCTTACATTTGTCAGATTATTATCTAAAAGATACTCGACTATTTCTTTTGGTTCAATCTTCCCAAATATAGGACTTACAAATACTTGGGCTCTAGTTAATTTAGATATTCTCTTCATTTCGTATAAATCTTCAGTAGAGCCCACAACACATTTAACTACATCTCTTTTACCTAGTATACTAAGATTTTCACTAATCATTTTATCAGTCATGCCAGACGAAGGACATTTCCAGTCCATAGTTATTGTTATAAGAGGATTCATAAAATCCATAGGATATAACGGAACTGCACCATTAGTTTCAATCTCAACACTATATCCGTCAGATGCAAGTCTATTAATTAATTCATATGCATCTTTTTGGATAAGAGGCTCACCACCTGTGAATATAACTCTATGACAGAGATAATTGGAAATTTCAGATAAAATTTCGTCTACTGACATCTCTTTATAATCATCACCTTCTACTGCATACATGCTATCACAGTAACTGCATCTAAGATTACAGCCGAAAGTTCTTATAAAGATAGTAGGAAAACCAGAATTGATAGATTCTCCGCTTATAGAATAAAATATTTCATTGATAAGCATTAGTCAGGTGTCCTTTCATATGTAGCAATATTTCCTTCGCTTTCTTGGACATCTACTCTACAACAATACCCTACTTCGCAAAGTCCATCTACCTTATCACATATCCATTTTGCAATATTTTCAGCAGTAGGATTGATTCCCGGAAGCAAGTTATTAAGGTATCCATGGTCTAAGAATCCGTGAATTTCTTTCTTAACTTTAGCAAAGTCTACAATCATTCCATATTCTGTGATTTTATCTGATTCACAGTAGACTGTTACTATCCAATTATGACCATGTAAACCTTCGCATTTTGATTCATAGGGAAGAGATAACTGATGACTTCCTGCTATTTCCATTCTTTTACTAATTCGCCACTTTTCCATAGATTAATCCTCCTCATATGCTATAGGGTCTTTAATTCCATTTGCTTTAAATGCATTAAGCCTATCAATACAGGTTCCGCACTTTCCACAAGCCTTTTCTCCTCCATTATAGCAACTTGTAGTCAACTGATATGGAGTACCTAGTTCTAGACCCATCTTCACTACCGCAGCTTTATTCTTATCAATGAGAGGTCTTACTACATGAATTTTTCCATATGTTCCTATGTTGATTGCTTTATCCATTGCTTCTGCAAATTCAGGTGAACAATCTGCATATGCTTGACCGGCAGCATCATCCGCATGGGCTCCGTAGAATATTTCTACTTCTTCGCCAGGGAATAAACTATCTGCGTAGGCTGCTGCAATTGATAAAAAGAGTCCATTTCTAAATGGGACATAACTACTAACTCTTCCCTCTCCATTCTTTGCAATCTGGTCTGCATAGCTCTCAAGTGGAAGTTCTTCTTTTGAATCTTTCATCAAAGTGCAAACCTCTCCTGCATATTTCATTACGCTAGAGATGTCCTCCTCAATATGTCTTACATTATAAAAATCTGCTACTGCTTGAGCACATTTCAATTCTTTATCGTGCTTCTGTCTGTAATATAATGAAGCAGTAATAACATTATCTTTGCCATACTTATTCACAGCTAAACTAACAAGTGTTGTAGAGTCACAACCTCCGGAACTAAGTACTAATGCTTTCATTCAATTCTCCTTTTCATATATTTCAGGAAATACTAACCTGATTAAATCTTCTATATCCCAGTATACATCGGTTTGACCATAATAACCGGGCTTATATCTTCTATGTAAATGATAAACTGCTGAATGCGTTTTCTTCTTGATACTATAAGGCTTTAACTCTCTAGGATGATACTGCGGAGTGTCGTCACATGATTTATTATTTCGTATGCGTGACCGATTAACTACTCTAGAGATGCTTCTAACTTTACCTGTATTAGATACCTGATACAAATCTTCATAACCAGGAATTGGTCGCCATTCTTCATCTATCTTTGAGGTCTCTCTATGCTTCTTTGAAAGATAGGGAACCCATTCTAGATTGTCTACTCTACTGTTCTCAATATTAGAGTCTATGTGGTTTACGCATTCAAAATTATTTGGATTAGGTATCCAAGCAGAAGCAACAAGTCTATCTAATCGATAATATGTATTCTTCTGATGAGTAGAAAGTGATACATACAGTATACTATAAGATTTATTAGTTTTGTGTACAGATAATACCTTTCCGGCATGGAATTGTTTGTTATTCTTACCATACCGAGTGCATTCTACATATCTATCTACACTTCGTATCCTACCAAGATTACTTGCTTCGTAGCCTGTATGGTTGGGTATAGGTTTCCACTCTTCCATAATCAAATCCTCGGCCTAGGTGTATGATGAATTATTTCAGTCATCAATGATACCTGCATTGCTTTCTTCAAATCCTGATGATTTTCGTCAGCATAGATGCTATAAGGCAAGATTGAAATACCACCACGACTGTTAAAATCTGCATAGACAGATAAAAACTTAGGCTCAAGAAGTTTAACTAAATCTTCCATAATCATATGACAACAAGTTTCATGGAAGTCTTGATGAGTCTGATATGAAAACAAATACAACTTAAGTGACTTAGATTCTACAAGATATTTGTTAGGGATATAAGATATATAAATTGTACCGTAATCTGGTTGGTTAGTCTTCTTACATCTACTTGCAAACTCAAAACAGTCAAGGTTGATAACTTGTTCATCATCCTGCAAAGGAGTGAAGTGATTTTCAAATCTCTCTAATATACTTGGGTCGTATTCAAAGAGGTACTTTGTGTTCTGATTACCTAAAAGTGTTACTCCGCTGAGGTCTTGTGTGTTACTTGGCATGATTTTTCTCCTTATAAAAATATAGAGTGTAACCGTGGTTGTTGGCTACACTCTATATAACGATTTTGTATTATTGTGTAACCTTATTATTTTTGTTTATTGAGGGGCTGTCAAAGGTTGTTACAAAACCCTCTAATTTAATTACTTCTGAGGATGAAGTTTAAGATATTCTTCGCCTACATTGTTCTTTTCCCATCCCTTAACAATTTTGTATCCAAGAGGTGTAAAAATTACTTCGCAAAGAAGTTCCATCAATCCTCCAAATACAGCTGTGCCCAAACAAGTAAGGATAGAAAGAGGCTCTGTGCCCCAGAATATAGGAGCAAATACTACATATACACCTGCGATGAATATGAAGTTATCAATAGCTTGACCTACAAACGTTGAGAAAGCACTTCTTGTGAAGAACTCAATGATGTTTGTTTTTCCTTTGAAAAGTTTGCCTACTGCTACATTTACTAAACTATTGATTACGCCAGATACAACAAATGCTACTGTACTACTGAGGCAGATAAACCATACAGCACCAAATATATAATTGAATTCAGGATAAGGTTCAGCCGTAGGAATTGCTGCTACAATTGCAAGGAAAATAACTGCAAACAAGTTTCCAGCGGCTGATAATATGTTAAGCAGTATAGCTGCCCTTGCTCCAAATCTCTTAGCAATGCAGTCCATGCAGAGAAAAGGGACAAACGAAGCAATAAATCCGCCTGTTACAGCAAATCCACCAACATTTACAATCAACTTTGCTGCTGCAAAATTCATAAGTACTGTTGTGAGGACGAAGATTGTAGTTACTAATGCTGGAACGCTTCTTAATAGCACTTTATAGTCCGCTATCAAAGACTTTGTTTTTGAAATCATGGTCTGATTTTCTCCTTTTTATTTTTATTTTATAACGGCAAGGGTGTCAAAGGAAAGTACAAAACTCGCCGGTTATATCTATTATATAACGATTTGTTAGATTGTTATTTCTTATTATACCTCTTGAGAACCTGAAAGAAAATCTAAAAGAATTCTTGCAGAATCTAATAACTCTACTTCTTCGTTTGAAATAAATTCTTGACTATAATGAATATCTGCATTCTGAAACTGCCAAATAGCATCTGCAGCTTTCGCTGCTAATTCTTGGGCTTGCTGTAATTCGTCCATAGTGAATTTTCCTCTCATGTTAAACTAAATCAGTCTACAAATAGATAAGGTTTACCAATTTACTGCAATATCTATACCTTCAGGATATGTATTAATGAATTCACCTGTATCAACTACAATGCCCCAGCCTAATGAAGTTTCTACTATTGTACCGAGTGGTCTGATACTCCAATTTGCTGCTATCATTACATATGGTCCGAGCATTTTTGCGCCGTCTTCTCTAATCCAGTAAGGATATGCCCGCTGTGTGAAGCCTAACTGCCTCATTTTCTTTATACAGTTCTTCATATTGAGATTGTAGTAGGTTTCTCTACCGGAAGGTCCCATGATACAGCCTTTTGCCTTGCTTAATACTGGACCGTCCCATTCTGTAGGGAATTGTATATAGGGTACGGCTTCTACTAATGCTTGCTGATATTCATCTAAAGCATCTGCCATCTCAACTGTGTACTGCTTGTAATAATTTAATTCTTCTGCTTGGGCCGCAATTATACCTGCCTGCATAGCATTTTCTTCTGTAAGGATAATGACTTGTTCCTCAAGAGCTGCGATTGAAGTGTTGTAGTCGATTGCCTTGGCAATATTGTGAGATTCCAACTCATTCACCCTATCTGTAAGAAGGATGATATTATGCTGTTGAATCACAAAGATTGCCGAAATACAGAGCAGAATGCCTAACATTACATAGGTACTGATGTGTGTAAACACAGTTTTAGCCTGTGCCAAGAGTTTCTTAAATTGTTGCATAGTGGGAAAATACCTCGCTTGAAATTGAATAATGCCGAAGTATGAAGACCGGCAACTACAAGATAGTAGAATATTACGCCGGAAGGCATTATTGGGGTGTATATTTTCGGTATGTAATCATATAAAAGGTTACACATGTTTTATCATAACGATTGGCGTTAATAAAGAGTCTCAAGATATGCTCTCAAGACTCTGTTATACGATAGCTATCAGGTTACAATATCTAACCGCAAATATCAGTTCTTATTGTTCTTTTCAAAATTCTTCATCATATATCCGCAGTTAGGGCAATATTGAGATTGACCTGTTTTCCGGTGTACGAATCCTTTACAATGCGTGCATTCCCATCCTTTGATTAGGATAGAACCACCTTCAGGAAACTGTTTGATATAATCTTTATAAATCCATTCAGATTTAGGCCATATTGCAGATATCATAAATATACCTCCTCTAATTGTCATTTTATTAATCATAATAACGATTAGAGGAGGTCAAAGTGTAATATCGGTATAATTCTTGTTATACCGAATTTACTTCTTGAAGTGCTTTGATAGCAATATCGAGAGCCTGTCTTTCTTTCCGTGTTGTTCTGTCAAAACCATTAAAGACAATACCTTTCAAGACCTCGATAACTTCTTCATTTGACATATATTCTGTTGTCATTTCATTATTCATTCCGCACCGCCTTTCTATTTTGCGAGCAAGGTGCAATAAATGCACTTTGCAATATTCAACGAATGATAGAATTCTAATTCTAATCCGTTGCTTTCGTGGCATTTCGGATAGTATCTCATTCCATAACTCGTTGAATGTCATTTGTTACCGCCTTTCTATTTTGCCGAATTATCGTTTTTTTGTAATGGTCGGGCAAGGATTTGCACCTTGCATAGTACCTTGAGAAGTCGTAACCCTCATACCTTTTTAGTGTCTACCTATTCCACCACCGACCATTTTATTATGTAACCTCGATATAAGCATAATAATAAGTTACAGTTGTGCTATTAATTGAAGTTTGCGAGGAGTTGCCGTTCATAAAATGCAAATACCAAGCCGTTGAACCTTGCGTACTTGCGCTTGAATAGTCAATGAACGGTATAACGCAACCGTTGACTACATTACACCACGCACCGATAATGATAAATTTGCCTGTTCGTGTTACACCAATATTGCCGTTTGCTGATGTTGTACCGCTACCGCTATCAATTTTTATTTCCGCCTTGCCGTCTTGTAACGCCTTAACCGCATAAGCCGTGCTTGTCGGGTCGGTGAAGTCAGTGCCGAGGGGGAGGTTACCCGCATCTGTTATCGTGCCACTAACTAACACCTCGTTGCCGTTGCTATCTATGTATATCTGTTTAGCCATTGTGAGCCTCCTTTTTGTTGATAACTATTCCTTTGTCAACAATGTAATTACCGCCAGATAATTTAACTTGTTCTTCTTTTGCATTTCTCGTTGCTATCTCAAACGGAGTAAATGGATAAAAATGATAGTTGTTTTCCATTGTGAGCCTCCTTCTTTTTATTTATAGTCGGGCAAGGATTTGCACCTTGCATAGTCCTTTGAGAAGTCGTAACCCCTCGAACCTTTTTAGTGTCTACCTATTCCACCACCGACTTATTTTTTAGCCTTGACAAAGGTAAACTGTTGCAAGTATTACCGTTCCACTTGTTGCCGTTGCTATCAATATATATTTGTTTTGCCATTGTGTTACCCCCCGATTAAACCATTCTAATAGCCCCAAAAAAGCAACCTGTTGTTAAATTGTTATATGTGATTGCTACTGTGCCGTTTGAGTTACTTGCTATTGAAAAACCGCTATCCTTGACAACCTCTTTGACACTCATTGTTGTACCCGAACGGTTGCATACAAGTACACAAGTGGCATTTAAGGTCATTCGTTGTCCTACAATTAACCATACTTGACCGTCTCCCACCAAGTTGGGGAAATTGCCTACACCTGTTGACTTGAAAAAACTACTATCCTTTTTATCTGTAACAAGTTCGTTGATAGCACCTACAAGGCTTGATTTTGTCGTTGTGGTTAGGTTTGCCAATGTGCCTATGCTTGTTTTTGCAGTTTCCACCTCGTCATATGTGCTTGTTGCTCCCCCGTCATAACTCAAATTTTGAGCCGTTGCGTTGAGGTTGGGGGCGTCGGTGATTACATAGGTGGTTAGCGGTTGTAAATCTCCGTCAAGAACGAGCTGGTCATACTCCGCCTGTGTTACCTCAATAACTATCGGCTTGGTTACCCACTCGCCCGAGCCACTATCAAAGCGCAAACTGTCGCCCTCGGCTTTGCCTGTCGTGTCAACGTCGTTGAGGTCGTCAATTGAGCCGACTGTCG
>Ga0310690_10001333_pt1 | contig 44081 bp, 68 predicted proteins | sample AusTroGonzalo_MG_2_FD_207661 | JGI IMG/M metagenome (GOLD analysis project Ga0310690, IMG submission 207661) | Bovine rumen microbial communities from tropical cattle in Woodstock, Queensland, Australia - Gonzalo_04 (v2) (version 2) | ecosystem: Host-associated > Mammals > Digestive system >... | reverse complement strand
TTTCAAAAGAACATTGTTCTTAAAAGTAGCTAATGCTTCGTTTTCTTCAGTTAAAGTTTGAATAGTTGACTGAGCATTTTCAAAATTACCCTTAACATCATTAAGTTCATTTTCTACGCTTGCTTTTTCCTGTTGTAAAGTAGCAATTGTAGACTCATGCTCTTCAATTTTCTGACTAAAAGTTTCCTTTTCGGTTTCAAGATTAACTTTTTCTTCAGTTAAAGTATTTACATTTTCCTGAAGAGAAGTAAAGTTCTCATCAACTTTCTCGTAAGTGTCGCCATTCATCTGGTGTAAGATTTCAAGCGCACGCTTTTCTTCATCATTTACATCAACAATGTAGCAAGCCTCTTTCTTATCAATAGAAAGAGAATCACTAGCATCATCTTTAGTATAGTAGGCTCTCTCATAACCCTTTGTTTCAAAATTGAAAACTACAGCATATTCATCATAGATATCACATACTGCATAATCCATAATGTAGTCGTTCTCTTCATTAAATCTTGAGTTAAGGAGTGACCAAATCATGTTATACTTCTGATTATCAGAAAGTTTGAAATTCATCTGTTCTTCTCCTCCTACGTTGAGTTTAGATTGTAGTTCAAATTGCTGCATTCTTTCAGCTAGTTGCTCAACCATTAAACTATAAAAACCAGCACCTTCAAAACATGGTTCAAAATCTTCACCAAGCGCTTGAAGTCCTAAGAAGCATCCATCAGTAAATACAAAATACTTCTTACCATTAATATACTGCCAGTCTCCTTCAATAGCATCCGCAAATAACTCCATAGACTGCGCACTTTCAACTATATCTAAAGCTTCTTTCTGATAGATGGCGGTATAGAGCAAAACATCAGTACAAGCATACTCTCTTTCTACCCCATCTTTATCCAGATGTTTCTCCCAAGCGAAATGGTTTTCTACAGGCACTACCCCATAAATTCTACCTTGATAGCGCTGGGTACCATGGTCTGTGAAGTCTTGCTCCATAGAATCATAGATACCCTTTACCGGCGCATAAGGTAAAGACGCAACTAGCTTTTCAGCAAACTCGTCTGTAATATAAGTCCCATTTCTATTGCCACCCTTATAAAAAATGCGGCATCTTGCGAGAGACGTAGTTTTGTTATAGGCGGTTACATCACCATACAGAGAAAGAGAAAAAGTAGCTAATTTCTTCTTATCCATTTGTGCTTGAACCTCCGCCATCTAATGATTTTTCATTAGCAATTGTTTTCGCACTCTTTTGTTCAGCTGGCAATTCCGGTCTACCCGGACTATTACCAGATTCAGTATAAGCAGTGCTTAAAGGAATTAACTTTTCCTTCAAATCTAAAACATCATTTTCTAAATCTTTGATATTACCAAGCTCCCTCTGCGACAAACCCATTGCTAATGCAGGTAAAACGAAACTGTAACCTGAATTTGCCATTTTAAGGGCATCTTCACAATATTTTCGTTCATTATAAAAAGTTATAGGAAGAATAGTATATTTAAAAGTAATATTCGAATTGCCGAACTTATCATTAATAATGAAAGTCATAAGTTTATCGAGCTTTCGCGCGAAGGTCATCATCAAAGCCATATCATTATTGATTGAAGTCTCCAATGAAAGGTTGGACTCTGTACCAAATAGCTGCGGGCTTGAACCAGCTTCTGAATAGATGTTGGTTAAAGCTTTCTCAATACTGCTTGTGGCATTATCGTTAGAAGTTTTTGAGACAATTGAGTCCACATCGGCATAAGTTGTTAATACAGATACATTCGGGTTACCCCTCATCATCTGTACTGTACCCTTATGCATAACTTCAGCTTCATCCGGTTCGAATAGAAGCGCTCCATCTTGTAGATGTGGAATCTTCTGAACGATAATCTTTCGAATTTCTTCTAAATCTCTTTCTTTATTAATATCTCTTGCTTGGTCATATTCAATAGCGGCAGGAATTATGTTTAAGAATGCAGGGAATCCATCCAAGAATGGAAGACAAATACTCAATTCCGCTGGTATGAATACCCATTTTTTAACTTTACCTAACTTATATTTCCTATACCAATCAGCAACCTTTTTTGGATAGAGTTGCAACGCAGCTTTTCTATCTTCTTTGTCCGTAATGGTATCAAAATAAGATACATCAAATTCAATTAAATCTCTTCCTAATTGGTCTTTAAAACGTGTTTGACAATAAAACACTGGTAAATCAATTATAGAAATTGAATCTGCTTCTACAGAACTAATAATTCCATAGTAACATCCATCGCGCAAAGCAGTAATTGCCATTTTTGTAAACAAATCTGGTAACTGCGCCTTATCAACAAAATTAATCGCATTAAAATACTTCTTCTCGATATACGATTCGGAGAGAGATTTACCAAAACTTGGATTAGGAATTAATAAACCTGTATATTTAAGAAGAGTAGCATAATGAAGTAGAATTCGTTGATAAAAGCCTCCCTTATGGAAGTAAGCGCGTGATAGTTGAATTTGAGAAGCTAATGAACCAGATTCAATAATTTTCTCTATTTCTTCTGGTGTGTAGCTTTTGTAATAACGTCTCGTATAAATACTTGAACTATATTTTGAACCATATGCAGTCTCACTGGTTGCTATCATGCCCTTATAGGAAGATGAAAAGTTAGCTAGAAACTCTTTATTATCGTTTCTATCCATTTGTTCCTCCCGTAAAGAAAACTAATTTACGACCCGCCGCGCGACGACGATGGCTTTGACTATAGGATTCTTCTTCCAACTCCTTAATCCGCCATAGCCCATAGGAGAAACTTGAATATTTATCCTTTGGGAAACGGCTGTTAATTCGTTCAAGTACTATGTCTAAGCTAGAGCCGGTACGCTTCAAGCGTAAATTACTCATTTCTTCAAACAATTTAGTTGTCATTTCATGAGGCATAAGCCGCATTACTCGTTCTTCTGTGGTCATTTTTTGACCGATTTTAGTAGCAAGAAGCGCACTCTTTGCGTCTTGTTCTTTTATCAAGAAGCGCACCATCCCACTAGTTAACCTAGAGTAACAGTTACCATGAATTTTAGAGTTAAGAGATTGATTTGCCTTAATTCCATAAAGAATTTTCGGTGCATCTTTTGGCTGAATTTGTTTATAAACATCATCATTGATAAAGCCATAAGCAGGTAAGTAATTGCCCATCTCATCATAATGAGGTTTAATCATTTCATCAGCTAATCCAACTCCCAAACCATTAGTATCAATTACGACCTCGCGCGGATTAAACGCAAGAATAATCTTTTTGAGGTCAACAGCTTGTATAGAAAACGGTTTAGTTTTTGGAGTGCGTCCAAGGACTATTAAATTTACAAGAGTTGAATAAAACTTTTGTTTTACTACGTTAACTCTAAACACAGAAACTGCCGTTTGGTCACTAATACGACCTACGTCTACTGATATTAAGTAGAATTGTTCAGACGTGGGTCTATTAATTGCGTGCGTTTCTGGATTCTTTATTTTACGATATTTTGTAAGTTTATCATATGAGAACCATGCTTCTTCGCTAGAACCTTGCCAAAGAGACAAATACTCAGTAGCAAATGACTCTGCATTGTAAGATGGACTCATTTTTAACTTATTAATATATTGTTTATCAATAAGTCCATGCATTGCTGGCAAGCGCCAATCGCATCCAAACATGAAAGAATGTTGTGGGTCAATTATTGCATTTTCAAAAGTATCAATTAAACGCTCATAAGCAAATGAAGTTTTGTTGCCAGCAGATGTGGTTGCGATGATTTGTTGGTTAGGTTCTTTATCGTTAACTGTATTGTTTGGAAGACGGCGGGATACGTTTACAAGTGGAATTACTACAGAGTTTATCGCATCCTCATCACCATCACGTATCTCGTCTATTTCTCCCCCATGGCGACGTCCACCACGGGCCGCGTCACCTGCGAGAACTACATCGAAAATAGAGCCATTACGAAACTTTAAAGTAACGTAGTCCTTTCCGAAATTTCCTGGATAGTCACTAAGTTCCCAACCAATTATTTCTTTCTTGAGAAGTGGCCAATGGTCATAAATCTCATAGATTTTTTCTTTTGTGATTTGTGCAGCCTGTTGTTTCGTATTCGCGCACATGAACACTTTGCGGCCCGGTATAAATACACATTGTAAGAAGAGCGCAAGAATTGTTATGAACGATTTACTGAACGCACGGGGCGCGGTAATAAATACGTCTTTAAAGCGCATTAGTATGCGTAGAGTAAATCGTTGATAGAAGAAAAGACTAAACTCAGAATCGGCTGGCTTAATTATATCTAAGTAGTAATCTGGATAGGCTGTAAATAGATTAATCCATTTACAAAGCTCATCATAGTGTCTAGTCAAATACTCATTTGTTAAAACCGCGCCTTTATCCAATTCAATGCCTTCGCGCTCTGCTCGTTCGACAAAATCTTCGGCCATTAGCTCTTGTCTGGAACTAAGTATAACCTTTCTTCGTTTTTCCTGCATTACTCACCCCCAGTTAGCTCGGCCGCAAACTCCTCATCGGAGAACAATTGTTCGAACCCTTCATTTTCATAGTTATCATAATCATCTACACCAGGGTCCACGTCATAATACGATTCAAGCTCAGCCGCAGTCTTAAGTGCTTGAATACGTTGACTTATCTCATCACCAATTCCAGATTCATTCGTATATAAGCGTTGATTCCAACTTTGTATGTTCTTAATTGTCTCATCAACTATATCCCGCGTTTCTCCATCATAGAAACGATTAACAAATCCACGCTTCTCAAGCCAGCGGCATAACTCGCCCATTGATTCAAAGTCGCTTGCGTTTTTAACGTTCTTCGGCGTAAACTCTCCCGTTTTAACTAACTTATCATAAGAAGCTAACAACTTATCAAAATCCGCGCCCTCTCTAATTCTACAATCAATCTCATAGGAAATCTTACAAATCTTAAGTGCTTGGTCGCCTTGGAGCGCGCCGTTAATATTTTGAGTCAAAAGCAATCCATCATAAAGGTTTTCTAAATAAGCTAAAGCTTCTTCATCATAGTTATAACCCCATTTCTCTTGAAGTTTTCGTCTTTCCTCATCCGCAAGCCCCGGTACCGCATCAACTAAAGCACCGCGCGCTTCTAGTTCTTTATAAGCCTCTTGATAAGAAGTCCAATCAATTCCTTCATATTCATCACTACCCATCTGCATTGCATAAGCCTGTAATAATGCCGCGGGTGCATTATCTTTCTTTAAAGATTCATACAACTCAATCTTAAAAGGCATATCAAGATATTGGCAAATCTTATCCATTACCTCCCAAGAGTCATCAACTTCAAGTCTCTTTCCAAGACACTCAGTACAGATATTTGAATACCCAGAAGGAAACATGAAGGATTTGGTTTTTAAATAATTTAAAGAAGTTTTATATTGGCCGCAGCATTCACATTTCTTATCTTCAAAGTCAATTTCAAATACAGGTCTAACTGGCATGACTATCTACCTCTCGTGGCTGGTCGAAGTAGTTTCTCAAGGTTACGACGGCGCACTCTATTCATTGAGCAAACCTCGTTAATAACTTCTTTCAATAAAATTTCGGCTGGGCGCACAACTACGTCGGAATTACGTTCTATCAGCTCTTCCTTTGTAGGTAACTTCGATGTTTCGCGGCCTTCCAAAATTTCATCGCTTTTTTCAACGGGTGCAACCTCATCATACAACCTAACCCCTAACAATTTACAAACCCCAAGAAATTCTTGAGGTTCTAATTTACTAATCATTTCAACTAATTTTTTTACACCCTTTGGCGCATGTTTATTCTCATCCATTCTTTATCTCCCATGGCAATAAAAGTTGACCTCGCGCGTCCACTACGTACAACACGTCTCAATTCTTCTTTCTTGCCTTCTTCTCACATCTCTTACACTTGTTCTGAAACCCATCCTTACTTCTTGCTTTTCTAACCCAATTCCTTGGGTCTAACAACAAAATCCTTCCGCAATCTGGACATTTCCTAAAGTTCTCTGGAAAGAAACAATTCTCAATCGTATCTCTATGAAGTTCGGCCGCTTCATTAATCTTTACAATTATCTTTTGTCGGAATATAGTGCTAATATAATTTGCCGTATAGCTCTTCCCATACTTCTTATTAATATAATAAGCAATGTCTGCGTTCTTGTCCTTCTTCTCCTTCATTCGAAGAATTTCTAACTGTAAATCGGTTAAGTCTGCAATTGATTCGTAAAAGTCCAACGTATTTATAAGGCTAAGCTGATTTGGCTCAAGTTTAGATGATAGTTTATCCTTTTCTGCCTGATCGAGAATTTCAAACTTATATAAGTAAAGCTGGTAGACCGCTTCCAAATTCCGGAAGTCAAACGCCCCTTCTGGATTGACCTTTTTCTTCGTCCAGACTAACTTGCTAATTTTTTGTAGTTGTTCTTCGGAGAAGTGCGCGGGGTCAAAATTCCTATCAAAAATAAGTTTTCCTGTAGATGTATCTGCTAGTCCAAGCGGCAAAACTTCAACGTCACAATCGAAAACGGTTGAATTTGAGCGTGGCGCGAAAATTGATTGGGTGACGTTAAGCGTTGACCTATATGAATCTCTAATCGTAAATTGTTCGCGGCGCAGGTCTATAAGTTCGTGCCTACGTTTTAAATACGTGTATTGGTTGAGTTTTTGGGCGCGCGCACGTATAAGTTCGACCTCTTCGTTAGTAAAACGTTTGAGAAGCTCGTCCCTCGGTGGTTTATCGCGTTTACCGACGTGTTCTTCGTAAAGGTTAATTTCGAGGTCAATTTCGTCGATAAGGCGCCAAAGGTTTTCGAAGGTTTCGAGCAAGTGGGGTGGGACCTCTTTACGGGTTTCAGCTCGGTCAAATACAACGCGCGGTTTTTTATAGATTGTAGCTTCGTTGAGTCCGCGAACGTAAATGTGGGACGCGCTGGGCGATTCGAGGACTGCGTCGAGGCTATCTGGTGAGTTTTCTTCGCGGGACCATTTCGTTTCAAGGTCGAGGTCAACTCCAACGGCTACTCCGTTCGTATCCTTGCCCCACAATAGGTAGTTCGCAATCGTATTCGCTTCTGATGCGCTGATATTGTCTAACGTCGTAATATATTCGTTGATGAAGTCCGAACGTTCTTGTGCGGACTCGAGTGTAAAGTCTAATTTTAATCGGTTCATTCTTTGTACCTCCATTTATATTATAACATGGGAGGGGTATAAAAGTCAAATTTTGGGATGATTTTGGCGGATTTGAATTTTTACTTCGTGGATATTTTGTTGCAGCCCCGGCAGTTTGGGGGTGGCAAGTTAGTCCCCTCTAACCGAAAAATATCCCGGACATAGGGCATTAAGTAAAATTTAAAAATAACATAATTTTATTAAGGTGTCCTTAATATTTTGTAAAATCTTTCAATGCCATAAATGATACTATACCATATAAAAAAATCTGTTGTTTCCTTAAAAAGTGATTGACTATGCCAATGCTATTTGATATATTATAGGTAACTTAATAACACGAATGTGTTCCTTGTAGGTGAAGCGTGTCGGCATTTTGCCCGCCAATATAAGGAAATGATTGTATCATGGAGAGGGCACAATTTGTGGGGATATATCGCACTAATCCGAATAGTGAATGATATCCGTAGCAAATAAATAAATCGCTTTTTAGGCGGTTTTAAATACTTAATTAGTAATATATATCAATTAAGTATTTAAAACCTTTTAAAAGGTAAAATAGACACTATATAACACTATATTAATTGAAAGGATAGGGTGTATAAAATGAAAAATCTGCCTGATGTTATTAAACTTGCTATGAAAGTTTGTGAAGAGTATGAAAGTACAATTAATAGTACTTATGACCGCAAGCGTTTTAATACTATGTGCGAGTTAATTGATATCAACATAGAACGCTTTTATAATGGCGAGCCAATTGATAGTGGTATCTATGGCAAAGTATTTGAACTTTCATTGCATCGTAGTGAAAGTACAATAACAAGAGTTCATAGCGTTAAATATAGTTATGACTTTTACATTAAGATGTCAGATGGCAAACTGCTGAAAGCTGAAAGTAAAACAAATGGCGGTCGCATCGGATGGATTGACAATATGCCAATACATGAACGCAAAGCAAAGGCTATTATTTATAATCTTGCTTATGTAAAGCCAGCTGGAAAGCGTCCGCGCAAGGACGGAACTTATGCCGAAAGTGAGTTAAGATATATCACTGTATGCACTACAATCTATGACTTTGTAAAAATACTCGAAAGCACAAAAGCTACAAAGATTATCGGGCACAATGAGAGCGATAGAGAATTGGCTATACAGTGCGACAGCAAAAAACTGTATAATGAACTTCTTAACCACAAAGATATTAAGTTTGACCGCAATAGAGCTTATACAAAAGAAGAGCTTTATGGATAAACACAAGCAAAGCCCTTTAAGGGCTTTGCACTTTTTAGCACTCTGATATAAAGAGTGCTAAAAAGTGCAAAGCACTAAAACACTAACACTAATAGCTAAATAGAAAGAGAGGAATAAAGCTATGTTAAAAAGAATTGAAAGCCGTGAGGCGCTGAATGATAAAGTGTTTGAAGTCAGAAAAAGAGTTGAAGCTATGTTGAAAGAAAAAGAAGCACTTTGGGAAAAATGGGAAACAAAGTGCTATGAAGCTGAAGCTGAAGTAGTAACTTGTGAAGATTTAATTTTTTTCTATGACACTCCTGAGATGTCCAAAAGACTTAAAAAAGCATACAATAAAGCACGTCACTATAATTACATTTATCGCAAAGTAGCGAATGAATGTGAAGAGCTTGAAAAAGCCTTAAACGGACTTGAAAAAGCCGAATATTGGCTTTAAGAAGCCGAGCCGATATAATCGGCTCGTTTGTATTAGCACTCTCAATGATAGAGTGCTAATACAAGCGATAGACTTGAAGTTAAAACACTATTATATAAGCCAATACGGCAGAAAGGGAACTAAAATGTTAAGATGTGAAGCTGAAGTTATGGATGTTATTGATGCTATGCTTATGGAAGATGAAGAGCTGATGGCAGAGCTTGAGGCACAGCTTTATAATGAAGTAGAAGCCTACACAGAAGATATGTTTGAGTCTGAAGCTGACTGGGATGATTTCAATATTAATTGTATCGAAGATGCTTATATATTCGAACACAAATCAATCTTTGAGATTCTTAATGAGTATAAATATAATTATAGCGTTAAGAATTATGTAGACCGCTTTAAAAATGATATATGCACCATTACAATTAAAGCGGTTGAAAATGATAATATTCATTGGATTCGTAAAGCCTTATATAATATTGCATATGATAGTGGTTATTCGCAATTTTATAAGCATGACGAATATACCTTAAAGGATTGTACAATATTTATAAAATATGGAGAGGCGGAATAATCCGCCTCTTTTTTTATTGCCTTGAAATGAACATATGTTTGTATACAATTGTACTTGTATACAATATATCTATTTTTTCGTACGTGTTACGTACGAAAACAAACTTGATTGTATACAATTTATGTGATATAATGTTATCATAGTAAAGGGGGATTATGCCATGAAGATTAAGACCAGATTTTTCGCCATCACTCTGCGCGCTCGCCATCTTTACGTGCGCCTGGGCAGCCACACCTGCGGGCTGGAAGCTCGGCTGTCCCAGCTGGGCAGCTATTGCCGCTGGAACTGGGGCTGTGCCAGCTGGCAGCTCGCTGCGCGCACCCAAAATTTTATATAAAATTCGCAGCTACAGCTACGCAGCTATTTTTTTCGTACGTGTTACGTCCGAAAATCTTCTTGACTTTTTTAGGAAAATCGTTTAAAATGTAGGTACATCAAAGAGAGAATTGAAAGGAGAACCCAAAATGTATACAATTTACTTCGATATGGACGGAACTATCGCTGACCTTTATAATGTAGAGAATTGGCTCCCAAAATTGCGCGCTGAAAATCCTTCGCCTTATGTGGAAGCTGAAGCTATGGTAGACACAGGAGAATTACAGCTGTATCTTTCAATCTTACAAAATAGAGGCTGCAAGCTGGGAGTTATCAGCTGGCTCTCAAAAGGTTCCTCAAAATCTTACGATAAAATGGTAAGACAAGCAAAAAAGAATTGGTTGAGAGAAAATCTTCCCGAAATTACTTTCGACGAAACACATTTTGTAAAATATGGTACAAGAAAAGATTATATCGCAAAAGATAAAGACGGAATATTATTCGATGATAGTGAAGAAGTTAGAAACAATTGGCGCGGAATTGCCGTAAATCCAAATACAGAAGATATTATAGAATTTTTGAAAAAGGTAAAAGAATTGACTGAGTAATCAGTCAATTTTTTCCTTTAACTTATTTTCGTACGTGTTACGTTCGAAAAAAAATTTGATTTTTTTAAAATTTTATGGTATAATTAATTATAAGATAAAGAAAGGAGAAGTTAAAATGAGTATTGAATATTCCTTAAATTATTGCAAAGGTTGGGTATTTGATGAACCAACATTTAATAACTTCCGAAATATTCTTAAAAAAACTGATGATTGGTTTTATGATGAGTTTTCAGAAGAATATATTCGTCCTATTAATGGTTGGGGTGGGTATGATGAAGGAGTTTTTATAGGGGTTTGTGAATATTTAGGAGAAGATAGTTTCTATATAAGTATTAATCAATTAAAAACATTTGATGAAAATTTACAAACAGATATAAAAAATTTTTGTGAAAAAATTAGCGGGCACAAAGAAATCATAGAATTTTTACATAATTATTCTACCAATACTTTTATAATTAACTTTTGTTATTAATTATTATAGGGATTATTATTAATCCCTCTTCATCAGTTCGTACGTAATACGTACGAAAATACTCATTGACATTTTTCCCTAAATAGTTTATCATATAATTGTCAAGAGGAAAGGAGAAAAGAAAAAATAAAAAAGTTTTTAAAAACCTATTGACAAATATCACTTTATCCTTTATAATTTAACCATAGTAAATAGTCACTCAAGAATTTAAAGAAAGAAGAGGTACATAAAATGACAAGAAGAGAAAGACTCGAAATGGTAATTGCTAACAACATCACAGAAGAACTCATTGAAGAGTGCAAGGTTGAACTTGAAAAACTCAATGCTTCCAATGCTTCACGCAAGCCGACCGCGCATCAGGTCGAGAACGTAAAGATTGGAGAGGACATTCTCACAATCCTTACAGACGAACCAAAGTTCGTTGAAGATGTACTTGCCGGACTTGACGGAAAACTTACTCGTCAGAGAGTGAGTGGTATCCTTACCAATCTTGTCAAGGACGGAAAGGTTCATTCCGAAGATGTCAAGGTTAAGGGAAAAGGTAAGAGAAAAACATACACTCTTGCATAATTGAAAAAATTCTCCCAAAATTGGGAGAATTTTTTCTTATAATTTATTTTCGTACGTATAACGTCCGAAAAAATACTTGACTTCTTTTTCCTAATATAGTATTATAATAACAGAAAGAGAGGTACAGATCAATGACAAGTAAACATTATAACAGAGATAGAGTTGCAAGAGAAAAACTCATCAAAGAAATCGGACTCGGAACAGAAATTAAGACGGTAAGAGTTGATAAGGGTCATCCAAACGGAGCAGAACTCCACACAATTACAACAAATGGAATTGTAATTATCAGAAACGAAAGAACACACAAAATGGTTACAAAATTAATTGCAAGACCAAATCAGATTAGAAGATACGGAATCGAAGATAAGAAAATTATAGAAATTGCAAGAATTCATCAGTCACTCGGATACAACATGATATAGAGGTAAGAGAAATGGCAAAGAAGAAGAAAATCGAAAAGGTCGGAACTATCAAAGCAATCGACATAATACACGCATCAAGACCGATACAAGACATTCCGTTCAGAACTGGCGCGCATGAAAATAAAAAGTATAAAAGAGAAAAAATTAATAAAAGAAATTATGAAAAATATCTGTAATACAGATATTTATATCGTTTTTTCGTACGTAATACGTCCGAAAATTAACTTGACATTACCCTCTTCATCAATTATAATATGAATAGATAAAGAAAGGAGATAAAACAATGGTTTGGACTATTTTCACAATTTGGGTACTTTTTAGCACAGTTTGCGCAATTGCAGAAGTTAAAACAGAAAATACTTTCTTCATGTTTCTGTTCTTGATTTCAATTCCGTTTATGTTCTATGTTCCCTTTATGCTTTGATGTTTCAAAATAAAAACTTGACTTTTTAAAAATTTTATGATATAATATATATAGAAAATAAGAAAGGAGAATTTACATATGGCAATAGCAAGAAAGATTGAAAGAGAAATATTGAGAAATGATTATCTTCAGAAAGTAATTGATGCTTTTCTCGAACTTGATGAAACAGTTTTGAGAGTTAAATCAAACGAGATTGCAATTCCGGTTGTAGGTTGCGAAGGTAATGAAGATTATATCGTTATTACTGTAAAAGTGCCTACAGGAGCAAACAAAGGTCTGGAACCATATGACGGTTTCGAAATGGCAAAAGATTATGAGATGAAACTCGAAGAAAAAGCAGAAAAGGCAAAGAGAAAGGAAAAAGAAAAACAGAAAAAGATAGCAAAAGATAAAGAGATAAGAGAAAAGAAGAACGCCGAATAGGCGTTCTTTTTTATAAAAGTTTTTTCGTACGTAATACGTTCGAAAAAAACACTTGCTTTTTTCTCCTTTAATGCTTATAATGTATATATCAGAAGAAAGGAGAAACAATTATGGACTTTGCAATTAATCGTGATAAAAATTATATTAATTTCCTTGCTAATGGCAAGAAAAAGCCTTATGTTTTTGATATTAATACAGGAGTGCTTTATTCTTTACAGTCAAAACCACTTAAAAATCTACCGCCAAAAATGAAAGGTTGCGTTTATGAGTGCAAAACAAAAGATATGGTTTTTGCTCTTATGCACAAAATTATGGATACTCCATATAATTATAATGGCAATTGGAATTTTAATTTATCATTGTTTACCACTCATTCTGAATTATTCAAAGTTGCTGATAAATTAAATAGTTTAGGATATAAGTATAAAAATTATAATGATATAAATATGAATAACTTAACCATTATCAATGAACATTTTAAAGCATTTGTTAAGTGTTTCAATGAAAATAATGAAATAAGAATTTCAGATTTTGTAGAAGAAATATATCCACTTCTTTGGGCGCGTGAGCATAATATAGAAATTAATGAAATATTTACTCTTGATTTTATCAAAAAATTACTTAACGGTCATTTTACTACCGAACAAATAAATTATATTGTTCATTGTATGTGTCGTGGAGTATGTTATTATTTCATTCGTGATGATGGTTCTTTGGATTATTGGACTATGATGGATAAATTTAAAACATATTTTAATATATGCGCACGAATGGACTTATCTTATGAAAAAGACTTTTTCCGTTCTTATATCAATGCTAATCGTATGTATCAAATACACAAAATGCAGTTAGACAATAAAGCAATTATTGATAATTATGAAAATCGCAATTTATTATTTGAAGATGAGAATTTCACTGTAGTAATACCACAAACAGTAGAAGATTTTAAAAACGAAGCAACACAGCAGAATAATTGTGTATATAGTTGTTATCTGCGCGAAGTTATTAACCACAAAACTAATGTTGTCTTTATTCGCAGAAAAGATAATATTGAAAAAAGTTATATCACTTGTGAAGTTAATAACAATGGAAATATTAGACAATATTTGTTAAAACACAATCGGAGAGTAGAAGCAAATACTCTTGAGCGCGAATTTTATTATAAATACGCAAAGTGGTTAAAAGAAAATTGGGTATAATGCCCAATTTTTTTAATATGTATATTTTCGTACGTATTACGTTCGAAAAAATATCTTGATTTTTCCCTCTTCATCAGTATAATTATATTGTAAGCAAATAAAACACTTCTCAAAAGAAAGGACGGAAACTATGAATATTGTAATTTTTGACACAGAAACAACCTCCCTTGATAAACCTTTTTGCTATAATATAGGATACATTATAATTAATGTAGAAACTTCTGAGCGTGTACTCGCGCGCGACTTCGTATGTGAACAGGTATGGCATAATCCAATGCTTTTTAGTACGGCATACTATGCTAATAAGCGTGATATTTATGTTAAGGCAATGCGCACGCGCAAAACTAAAATGGACAAGTTCGGTTATATCTGTCAGCAGATGATAAGAGATTTTAAAAACTATGAGGTTCATTCTGCATACGCTTATAACAGTTCATTCGATGAAAAAGTCTTTAACTTCAATTGTGATTGGTTCAAGTGTAACAATCCTTTTGATAATATCCCTATCTATGATATAAGAGGTTATGCACATCATTATATCTGCGATGACATTTTTAAAGATTGGTGTGAAACTTATAAAGCATTTTCCGATAGTGGTAACTATTCTACCACCGCAGAAAATGTATATAGATATATCAGCGGTTATGATGATTTTGTTGAAGAACATACCGCACTCGCAGATAGTGAAATCGAAACAGAAATACTTCTTTTTGCCATTGATAATGGTGCAGAAATCGGTATAGATTATAAGGCTTTTAAATCTGTTACCCGCCCGCAGAAAAAAGTATTCACAGTAAAGAAAAATAGTGAGGTTGTTTTTACTGATGAGTGCGATACAATCAGATATATGAAAACAAATAATACAATTCTTCTCAAGGGTTAATCCCTTGAGATTTTTTTAACAATCTTTTTTTCGTACGTATAACGTACGAAAAACCATTTGACAAACAGTTATATAATGTTTATAATTACATTGTAAGATAAAGAGTTAAAGAAAGGAAGTAACAACAATGACACTAATAGAAAAAATTATAGTAGAAACTAATAGGGCACTTTTTCAAAAAGCAAGAGAAAATAACACTTTAAATACTCTTATTGTTGCTAGTACAATGGAAGATAAGGAAGAAAGAATTGCTTATCTTATTAGCAATAAAATTGTAACTCCTGAAGAAATATCTGCCGCACTTAATGAATAAGCCGAAAGGCTTATTTTTTTAAAAAAGAATTTTCGTACGTGTAACGTACGAAAAAAGGGGTTGTAATATTTTCCTAAATCATTATAATTATAATTGTCAGAGGGAAAGAAAGAAACAGAAACAAACGCGTGGACACAGAAACATCTTTCCCTTGACCTCGCGAGTATAAGCGAAAAACATAAAAAAACATAAAAAAGGTATTGACAGATTAAAAGAAATCTGATACAATATAAACACAGTAAAGAACAACGGATTGAGAGCCGACACTCACTAAACGGAGAAAGGAAACCAAAATGACACAGAGAGAATTTTACACAGCAGTAATCGCAGAGACACAGAATGACGAACTCAAGACTTTCGCCACAGATGCAATCGCTAAACTCGATGCACGCAACGCAAAGAGAGCGTCCACACCATCCAAGACACAGAAAGAGAATGAGCCAATCATCAAAGCAATCGCAGAGGTTCTCACCAACGAGCCAATGCTTGCAAGCGAAATCGCAGAGAAATGCGGACTCAAGGTGCAGAAAGCAAGCGCACTCGCTAAAAAGGTTGATGGTGTCAGCGTTACCGATGTAAAGGTAAAGGGCAAGGGCACACAGAAAGGTTACTTCTTCGCTGAGTAGCACAAATGGTATAGTGGGCGCCATAAGTCCCACCCCACTTTTATGACATGGTAGCCTCCTTTCAAAATAGTGTTGCGAAGAAACCGACCAAAAGTCGGTTTTTTCGTTAAGACGTTTTTTCGTACGTGTTACGTTCGAAAAAGTTGTTGCAATCCCTCTTCATTATTGTTATAATTAAGTATCAAAAGAAAGGAGATAGAAAAATGATACTGATAATTTTATTCGTCATTATAATGATAATGTTTCTTCTTTGTATCTTGTCAGATACAGAAACTTTTAAAGCAATAGATAAAAAAATTGCTAATAGAATAGAAAGAAAGGAGAAATAAAATGTGGACATTTTGGTTTTATGATGAAATTACAGGAGAAGAATTCTTTGTTGAAGCACTCGATGAAATGGAAGCAACAGACATTGCCTACCATTATTTTGAAAAGCCAATCTTTCGCGAAGAGGTTTCAATGTTTGAAGCCGAGTGTATGGGATATGATACATATTAAAAAGGAGATATAAAAATGGATAACATTATAGAACTTAAAACCAATCCAACAGTAGGGGAATAATAGAATTACTTAAACAGTATGACCCTAATAAAATGTTGCATATTGCTTATAATGATTGTGATGGAGATATTATTAACTGCATAGATGAAACCGAAGCCGCAGTTTTTCTCGTTGCGATTACTGATGATTATTGATACACTCGCGCGATGTAAAGTTTCCTTGACATCGCGCCTTCAATGTATTTTCGTACGTATTACGTCCGAAAAAGTTGTTGACAAGTCGCGCGCGGTCGTGGTACAATTAGGTATCAAATCAAGGAGGTAATTTTATGAAGATTTCCAATAAGGTTGAGCGCGACATAGCGCGCGAGTCCGTTATTTCCAAAGCTCTTGAACTTTTCGCGTCTGAATATGATGATGTTATGCTCATTGAGTCTAATCAGTTTTGTTTTCCTCTCGTAGGGGTTAATGGTACTGAACTCTATGGACGTGTCACAATCTCAATTCCTACGGGAACAAAAGGCGAGCCGTTCAATGGTTATGAACTTGCACAGGATTATGTGTTCAGATGTGAGGAAGCCGAAGCCAAAGCAAAGGAACGCGAAGCCGAAAAAGCAAAAAAGATTAAAAAAGAGGAGTAATCCTCTTTTTTATTGTATGGTTTTTCGTACGTAAGACGTACGAAAAAAGACTTGACCGCGCGCACTTGCTCATGATACAATTACCTTGTCAATAGGAAAGGAGACAACAAAATGGACAGAAGAAAAACATACTATTTAACAATTGATACCGAAACTTGTAATGATATGGACGACCCTCTTGTATATGATATAGGCGGAGTCATTCACGACCGCAAAGGAAACGTAGAAGAAGCGTTCTCTTTCATAATCTATGAGACATTTATCGGAATGTCCGATGTAATGACAAGCGCATACTATGCGGACAAAATAGATAACTACTGGGACGACATCAACAACGGACTCCGCAAAATGGTACAGTACAAGACCGCAAAGACATACATAAAAGAACTTTGCGACAAGTACAATGTAAAGGCAATAATCGCTCACAATATGCGTTTTGACTACAAGGCGACCACAACAACGCAACGTTATCTCACAAAGTCCAAGTATAGATATTTTCTCCCTTATGGTATTGAACTTTGGGACACGATGAAAATGGCAAACGATACAATCTGTAAAGAATGGGGATATCGTACATGGTGCGAAATGAACGGATACCTTACAAAAAACGGACAAGTCCGCAAGACCGCCGAAATTCTCTACAGATATATCTCAGGTGAACACGAATTTATAGAAAGTCACACGGGTTTAGAAGATGTAATGATAGAAAAAGAAATATTTGTGGCTTGTATGAACAAACACAAAAAAATGACAAGAAAAGCGTTCAAGTGAACGCTTTTTATTTTGGACAAGTTTTTCGTACGTAATACGTACGGAAAAAATAGTTGCATTATTTTCCATAAATGTTATAATTAGATATCAAAAGGAAAGGGGGAAAATAAAAATGACTAACAAAGAATTTTATGATATAATAATAGGAAATAACTATCGTGAAAGAATATCAAAAAAGATTTATGCATATGAACTTTATAAAGATTATAAATATATTATTGCCTTTTATTCTCCATCGCGTTTTTCAGAACCATATACAGCAATGCATGGTACTAATAAAAAATTTAAAGCAATGCGAATTGCTTTTACAGAACACTTAAGAGATGGACTTGAATGGGTAGTAATTCAAAACTATTAGACGGTTTAACCGTCTTTTTTATTATCTGAAGTTTTCGTACGTATCACGTACGAATAAAACACTTGCATTACTTCTTAAAATAAGTATAATTATATTATCAAAAGAAAGGAGAAAACGAAATGGATATTACAACAATGACAAAAGAAGAACTTATCGCTCTTAAAAAGGATATTGTCAAAGAACTCAATACCCGTATTAAAAAAGATTATGATGAACTTGAAAATAAACTGATTGAACTAATTACAGAATTTGAACGCAAAACAAACTATTGTGTTGCGGTTGACTGTGGTGATTTCAATGATAGAGCAACCAACTTTATTAAAGGAATGTTTTATTATACTGATGAATATATAGAACCATACCAATAAAATAAAGAGGATTAAAATCCTCTTTTTTATTGTCTTGTTTTTTTCGTACGTGTCACGTACGAAAACACCATTTTTCAAGTTTGTTAATTTTTTAACGCACATCACATGCGAAAAACTTTGTTAATAATTTATTAACAATTAGTCACCTCTAACTTTTACCGTCCAAGTTCTGCGGCCGTCCGCCTGTCAAATTTCAATTATGTGGGAGCTGCGAAAGAGCTGCAGCTGCGCCAGCCCGGGAGCTGCGGTTTGGAGCTGCGTTGGAGCTGCGTCAGGCAGCTGTGAAGGAGCTGCGTTCTTTCTGCACAAAAGGAGCTGCACTTTCCGTGGGAGCTGCACTGGAAATTTGACAAAAAATTTCAAATTTTAATAAAAAATTGAGAGAAAATTTGACTTTTAATTTCAAATTGTGATATAATTTTAAAAAAACGATAAAATTTTTTAAAGAAAATTTGATTTTAAAAGTCAAATTTCCACCACACAAATCCCGAAAAAGCTGGCGCGCACGCACACGATTGACCAAATCAAAATTTGAAAAGTTTTAAATTTTCTGTTATAATATATATAGAAAGTGAGGGAAGAAAAAATAAAATCCCCGCTCTCGCGCAGGAAAAGGCAAATGAAAATTTGAAAAAATCTAAAAATCCTGCTATAATATATATAGAAAGTGAGAGAGAAAAGTAACTTCTCACTCGATAAAAAATTCCAAAGTAACTGGGTCGCAACCTAATAGCGAGAAAGTTGGTACAAAATGACTAAGGTTGAAGCTTACAAGGCAGTTATCGCAAGAGAACTTACTGATGAGGTAGTTGAAAAGTTCGAGGAAATGCTCGCGGCGCACGAAGCTGAGGGCGAGAAGAGAAAGTCCAAGGCGGCTGAGAAGAGAGCTGAGAAGTTCGAGTCCGAAGCTGCACTGGTAGATGCAATCGTTGAGTTCCTTGGGGACGAATTCGTTACTGCATCTGACATCTGCGAGCACTTCGAGGAAATCAAGTCTGCGCAGAAGGCTACTATCCTCGTTAAGAGAGCTGTAGAGGACGGAAGAGCCGTTACCGAGAAGGTAAAGGGCAAGTCTGGAAAAGTCAACGGCTACAAGAGAGCCTAGACATAGAAAGAGAGAGCTGTAAAGCTCTCTTTTTTTTAAGTTGTAGAGAGAAAATTTGACATTTTAAATCAAATTTGTAGAGTTACAAACAGGAAAAACTACTTAAAATAAAAAAATTTGACTTCTGCATTTGGCTGTGGCATAACCCACACTACCTTCTCTACCTCCTCGAAAACTAGTCCGAGACCCCTCATCCACCCTCACTACCATTTTGGAGGTTGGCTACGTATACGTAAACCGTATACGTTGAACTTACGCCTTTGCCCGTTGTCGTTGGGATACGCCTTTCGCCGCGGTTCTGCGCCCGAATTTACGCCCTTTACGTATACGTTTATATATACGTTAAGCTTATCTGGCAACTTGTGTCCGCCCATTGTACGTTTATATATACGTTATACGTATACGTTTATATGTACATTCAATGTGTGCGGTTTACGTAGTTAAAATCTTATATATGTATATGTTATACGTATACGTTTGTGTGGGCGGCTCCCTCCCTACGGGAGCCCGCCCCACACGGTGCCTTCGGCCTTCGGCCGTTGGAATTATTTAGATTGTTATTTAGATTGTTATTTAAATTGTTATTTATATATATTTATTATACGTATTTATTATACGTATTTATATACGTATTTATATACGTATTTATATACGTATTAGTATATGTATAAGTTGTTCTTTTTTGTAATAAGTAGATTATTTCGAGAGACTCTCTAAAATTTTGTGACGAGAAATTTTCTGTCTTTCGTTTTAGTGCGCGCCGCCGTGTTTGTGAATTGTCCTGTGAAATCTTGGAAAATTTTGAAAGCGGTGAAATCCTAGAAAATTATGAGTTGAGCAAATTTCTAGAAAAAGTTGAGCCCATGCGAAATCCTAGAAAAATCTTGGAAAATATTACCCCTATAATTAACCGCCCGTATAGGAAATCCTACAATTTTTCCGAATAAGCTGGATGCAGAAGTTCCTGCGGCCGAGTCAACTTCCGAAAAATATCAGTTGAACTAATTCTTCACGAGACCACCCGCGCGCGCAACCTGTGCGAATTTCTGGAAAATTTTACATAAAGAAAAAGCCTGGTCATTGACCAGACTTTCAGAAATTCTTTTAATCAAGATAAGGTTCTGGAAAAAATTTCCAAGCCACAACATATGGGTTAACTTCATTTTCTACAATCCACACAGAATCAACCCGCCATCCAGCTGTCGTATATCTATATGGAGAATCTCCATGGTCATCACATATAGATACAATAACTTCTTCTTGCTCTGGCGGAAGATCTACATCTATAGGAGTCCACTCAGAATTCTGCAATTTTTCTTCTAAAGCTTTTTCCAAAATTTCATATTCTTCGTGCGCGCTCTCATAACCTTTCCAAAATCCTTCCATATAGTATCTATAATTTTTACCCACATTTCTTGGTTTTTCATACTGTTGCGCGCACCAGCTCACAGTTCTACCAAATTCACAATCATTACAATCAATTATATCAGTTGGACATTTTACCATTTCTTTTTCCCCTTTCTACTTACTTATTCTATCAGCTATTGTACTAGCTGTCCATGCGTTTGGCTTAACCTCACACTCATAACCCATTGCATGAACCCATCCAACCAATGAAGTAATCAAATCTTTTGTCTTTCCATAAGGAGCATTACCTGCATCAATGTGGATTGACAATGGACAATTATGGAAAACTTCTTGGAAATTTTCTGTGTCAAGTAAATCAATAAGCTGTTGTGCAATCTCCAAACTCCTATTAGTTTCAGTTTCAAGCTTTATCTTAACGCTTGGAATCACATCCACGTACTCTATATTGTGAAAGAAAATACCTCCATGACCTCGACAAATAATTGAAATAACCGATACAATCTTCGTATATTCTGTGCGGTTTTGTGAATCCGTTCCAATTGTAATCTCCATAGGCTCCCCATAGACGAGATGCGCCTGATAGAATTTCATTAGCTTCTCAGGAATTTCTTCAATATTCAATTTTCCGTAAGTTATAGAGTTCCATTTCTTTCCCATTACATATCAATCCTCCTTCAATTTCTCTCTACATTTAAGTTGTAAATTATATATGTGACTTTTAACTTTCTCTTTGTCTACAAACCATTCACAATCCTGCGCGCAAGGGCAAGTCCAGGGTTCTGCAAGTTCACATTGGTTAATAGTTGCGCTCATATCTTTAAAAGAATAGTGCCAGAAACAATCTTTTCTAATTTTCTGCATTATTTTTCTCCTCAGTTTTATTCTCGAAAAGTTCCTTGAAGCAACGCTCACATAATTGACCCAGAAACTTCACACTCATTCCATCTTTATCTTCAATTATTTTATAAGGTATAAGTGATTTTGCACCTGTACACTTACATTTTATACACATATATTTATCTGCCATCATTTACTCCCGCGCGAAGGCTTAAATTTATTTCATGAAGTTCATTAGCTACGTCATATAAAGCACTCATAATACTTCCGAGTAAAGCTACATTAGCATCCCCACGTAATTCAACTACAGTGGCAAGCACCTGCGCAGCTTCCTCTCTTTCTTTATCATAATACATATATATTTTCTCCTTTCTCCTTATATTATAATTATACCAGAAATTTTAGAAAAAATCAAAAATTAAAAAGACTAGCCACGCACACGCGCGGCCAGTCATTCCTAAAACTATTTCATATCATTTAAATTATACATTATTTCCCCATTTGAAATAACCTGAGGAAGATGCCCGTCCCATCGTTCAATATACTGCTGCTTCAATACACCATCAGTAAGTGATTTCTGAAGAAATCTATTGGCTTCAGCTTCAGCTTCAGCTTCAATTAGTTTAGCTTTAGCATCTGCTTCTGCTTTTTCAACCTTGGTCTGGTTTTCTATTTTCTGTGTCTCTGCCTTCTGCTGCGCCGCAATTTTATCATTAATTACTTCACGAGTTTTCTTATCAACTCCAACATTAATAAGTGATACATTGGAAATAGTAATACCATAAGGCTCAAACTTTTGACTTACATAATCTGTAATAGCTTTATTAACCGTAGCTTTTTCCGCGCCGAGAATATCAGCTACATTATACCTAGCAATAACTTCCTTTGACCAAGAAATAATATTAGGTTTAATGAATGACTCTTTCACTTCCTTACCGCTCTGTCCTTTAAAACGAGTAAATACAGCAGTTACATTCTCTGGCTGATACTGATAAGTATAAGTTAATTCAATATCAAGGGCTTTACCTTCAGCCGAAGAAGCTGAATAACTTTCATCTTTATCGCTGTCTCCACGGTCGTCCTTAGTAAGATATGATTGTTCAATACCTACAGTATACTTTGTAGCGTGTACGGTTGGAGGAATGAAGTGCCAACCTTGAGTTAATACTTTATCTTTAACACCTCCATTAAGACTATACTGTACTGCTACATAACCAGCTGGTACTCTTACTGAACACATAATCAATAGTATAATTGCGATTGCAATAGCTACTCCAGCAATAATTGCACCACGCCTACCTTTACTATTTCTCATATTTTATTTTACCTCACATTCTACATCTACATCATCATCTTTATGTATTCCCATTTCAATACTTTCGTCAATAAAGTTTTCCGTTTTGGTAAATATGTCTTTCCGCGCGAGCGCAAACCAGATTCCAATACCGACAATTATTACAATTATTATCATAGCAGGATTCATTATTCAAAACTCCTTATGTACTGATATTCTTCAACTGTATACTGCGCCGGCCTGAACTCTACGTTAGGAAGAGCTTTTTCCAAAAGATTAATTACCTCTCCTACTTCTTCCAAGTCCTGACAATCAAATCTCTGTGGTACCCATTCTTGCCTATATGTATCCCATTTCTCTACGCCATAAATATAAGCCATCCTATTCTCCTTTCTTTTCTTCTTTTATATGCTGAATCTGAATATTATCAACAACCCCACAGTCAAAGTACATATAAACCAAATCCTGACACATAAATAAATTATATCCTTCTGCAATTTTCTCACCAGTATCAATATTATAAAGTATAAATTTTTCCATAACTACTCCTCATCATATAAATTTACCAATATATTCCAAATTCCAATACCTACCATACACATATAAAATGTATCTATACTAATAGATTTAGCTGATAAGTTTATCAGCAAACCAATAATAATCAATAACATCCACAAACCATGCACAACTGACAAAAAATTAAACTTCATTCTAAATCCTCCGGCCGCGCCCAACTACAATCAACTTCTACTTCTGGAATATATTCCCCAGTTGGCGCCCAATCCCACATAGCATCATCGTATTCCAACCAATATAAAAGCGTATCCAAATCATAATCAAACTGAGGATATAAATTAATACCCCCAGTATCAGTTCTATAATTTTTTACAAATCTATTATATATATCTCTATAACTAAGCATTTGAACTCCTAAAACTAATCGTACATCCTTTCGCATTAGCACACGCAGTCGCGCGCGAAGCCATTTCATTCATTGATATAGCTTCTCCTTCAGCAGCACACTGTTTACTCATCATTTCTACATCATCATTATAACATTTGCAATTCTTACAATCTTTAAAAATGCCATTGTATTTGCATATATGATAAGCAGAATTAGAGCTGTAGTTTGAGTGCCACAAATCATTATCATCACGTATCCATTCACATTTAACAATACGACCCGTAGGCAGTATCTGTGTCATATTAATAGTGTCAAAATGTGTTACATAAGCACGAGTTATCTTTTTCATGTTAACCTCTTACTATTACAAAGAAAACCACTACCCATACAAAAGCAATAAGACCAATTATATAGCTGACAAGCAGCCCTTTCCAAATGGCTTCTTTATCTATTGGCTTATCTGCAGTCGTATGTTTAAGAAAATGATAGCCAACAAGTCCAGGGATTCCCGTTAAAAAAGTATAAAGAGTAAAAATACCCACCGCCGCGCAAGTCTTAATAAAATCTGTCATTAATACCCCTTTCTAAAACCAACCAATAATCTTTCCATCTGGATTAAAATCAAATTCAATTTTTTGATTATCTTCTCCTATAACTGTTACCCAATGAGTTCCAGTAATAGAATTATCATTTATATAAAAATCATCAATATCAATTTGATTAGGATTAACCCAAGCATTAAGTACTTTCATAAACATTTCATAATCAGTCATTACAATATCTCCACACTTATAGAATTATATACATCATTAACAACGGCCTCATACAGCTCATCTTCTGTCCAGTCGCCGTTATCTTCAATCTCATATTCTACATAATCATTACCAATCCATACTCTCACCAAACGTTCCATTAGCTTTAACTCCTTTCTGTTCAAGTTCTTCTTCAGTTATTGGTCCTTCTTCACATTCATCAGGTATCATTGAACACCATGGCCATTTCTTACATTTATTACATTCTTTAAAATTCTGCATAATCATAAGGTTCTCCGTAAAGTTCATTATGATGTTCCTCCTCAAGTTCTCTTTGAGTTTCCGCGGCCAGCCATTCTGCGTAAGCTTCCTCTTCAGCTTCAAACTCTTCATATTCCTCTTCATAGTCGTATGCTTCATTCTGTTCACATGGCGCCCACTCAGCTGGACCTTCATAGTGACAATATTCTTGGCTGATTGGAGTGCCTTCTTCATCGCAATCTGCCCACCAATAACCACAAGGACATATGTTCATATTACCAACCCATTCCTTCCTGTTTCGTATAAATAGTTTCGCCACTAAACGAATCTGTATAACCATCATACTTATATTTTAAATAAGCTTCATAATATTCATATTCTTTATCGCTACCATCTTCACAATAAGTAGCTCGTTCTTTTAAATTGTGTAATTTTTCGATGTCCTCATAATATCCCATATTTTTCTCCTTTCTATTTAACAGCTTCAAACATTATCGTTCTATCATATAGTTCATCAAGTTCCTCTATCCACTCAATTGGAACTGATAAACCAGCTTCAGAATAACGCTTCATTGCAGCTATGATTTCTTCGAAGCGTTCCATTTCATGCACCCAACGTGGAGTAAGTCCAAGAGGTGGTTTTTTTATATTATCCATGTATTTTCCTTTCTATCCATAAATCCAGCCATTAGCTATAGATTCTTCAAAACTATCTCTAATCTTATCAACCGCACTTCTTTCCTGTATTTGTCTATCAAGCCAATTTTCATATGATTCTACGTCTATCTCACCATCTTCATAATTCTTGTTAAAATAATGCATGACTTCCATAAATGTGCCTTTGTAGATTTCAATTAACTCATCAGTCTCACATCTTGTAATTGCCCATTTATTCATGCGCTTCCATTCATTCATATGCTTCCCATCCTTCCGCTACAAACTGCGCCGCGGCCACTACGTCATGAGTACAACCTATAAAATTTTTATCTTCATATAACTCATATTTACCGCCGCACATGTTACCAATTACTACTGCGCGCAGCTTACCTGTGTCATCATTTTCAACCCACTCGTTCCAATCCATTTGAGTGAGAATTTCAACAAGTTCTGCAAAAGTTTTTGGGTCTGGTCTTGTTTCGTACATAATAAATTTTATTTCCTTTCTTACTTTCTATAATAATTATATCATATTTTTTTAAAAAAATCAAATTTAAAAAAGAGGTAGTCAATACTACCTCTTCTATCTATTCCCTAATCATTTCGAGTAATAAAATCGTATAATATCTCTGGTGATGTGATGCGCCAAGTTTTACCTTCATCGTAAACTTTACAATAATCTTCTTTGCGGCCAAAGTCGGTTTCAAAACAGAACCAAGCTAAGTCAGTACCCATATATTCATCTTCTTCTAATTCGCAAAGGTCTTCAATTAATTCATAATATCTGTCCATCCATTCAGAACCTTTCCATTCTGGACCTATATCAAGAGCATTGACTATTTGTTTCTCTTCCTCTACCATCGTTTGGTAATTCTTGACTGCCGTGCAGAACTGTCTTTTGTTCAACTTCATAAGAGCTGTCCTCCCCGCACATATCGTGCCAGATTTCTTCGGATATTTGAGTTATACGTTCGATTGGATTCATTGGAATTTCTCCTTTCATTATTTATATTATAGCAGAAATTTGAGAATTTTGCAAATTTTATTATCCAAACATAAAAGACGTTTTTCTAATACTATCTATTGAAGTTCCTAAACTAACATTAATAGTAATATTTTCTAGAATTTCTTCCCCTTTTTCTTCTCCCACCTCATTGGTGCTACCATATCCAAATTCTGTTGGTCGTAATTTATGAACCAAAAAACTATTTGATTTAGAACCCACTTTAACATTTCTTGCATCTGTTGTATTTAAATTTACAATTACTAGTCTTGAACCTTGTGTTAGTTTTAAATTTGCTGACTCTCTTAATTGGTCAATTGCTTGTTGTATTAAATCTGCAGTACGTTTTATTCTACCATTTAATAAATAAAAAATATTAGATGCCCCAGAAATTACATCTATTTTTTCTCCTTGTTTTGCAATATTCACTCCTAATAAATTAATAACTTGACCAGCTAATAATTTTTCTAAAGTACCTTCTAATTCTTTTTGAAAATCTTTTACACTTACTTTATCAATTTCAAAACCACTGGAATCATGACTAACAACAGAGCCATGATATTTAAACCATAAATTATTAGCCATAGCTTCACTAAGAGTAGAAAAATCAAAATCATTTAAATTCATACCAGACTCTGATAAAGATAACCCCTTTAAAAAAGTTAAAACTTCTAAATCTTTAGCTACCATCCAACGAAAACCACCTATTGGGTCTGTCGTATCTTTAGTAAAATAAGAAGCTAAGTAACTTTTAGATTGCGCTCTAGCGACTTGTCCAGTTTTTGTATTAATTAATATTAAATCTGTTAAAGATTGTTTACTATCTAAATGATGCGTCATCATTTTAGTAATAGAACTATTGTGTCCCATTTCTTGTAGCATTTGATTTACTTTTTTTACTAAATCATCTTCTTTTTCATTACCAACAGCAATAGAAACGGTAACTGAATTAGCAGCCTTTAAAATACTTGTACGAACTTCCTCTCCTATGCTACCTCTAACATTAGATTTATCTTTCATTTTCCCGCTATTATATAACTCAATTAAAGCATTTTGTAAAATTGGTTTTAAATTATTAATAAAATTATCTATATATGGGTCTAATGGTTTTCCCCCAGAACTTGGACCATAAATAAACGGAACTATTTCTGGCCCAAGTTCTTGCATTCGTTTTTTCAATTGTAAACAAAAAATACCAATAGCTTGATTATAACCCTGAGTATGAGTATATGATGTATTATTAATGATATCTTTTATTAAATTTCTAAAAGCTCCAGATTTACCGGTAGTTAATTGAGCAGCATGAAAAATATGATCCGTTAATAAATCTGCACCTTCTTTACGAAAGGTGGTTTGTATTTGTGATATATCAAATAATCCACCTAATTCTTTTATAATACTAGTAGCTTCTGTGACTTCAATAACGGTCCGCCCCTTTCCTAAAGTGCGGGCCAACAGAGTAGCAAATTCATTAACAGTTATATCATTATTTTGTTGTAGTTGATTAATTATTAAATTGGCAATTGTTGATTGCGACCCTTGTAATTTATTAATTAATTCGGTAGATTTAACTCTATTATTAAGAGTTAAAGCATTTGCCAACTGTGCACCACTAGAACTATATAAAGCTTCACCTGCCAATTGGACCAATAAATCACTAACTCTTTCACAAGTATTTTGAGCAAAATCAACACTATATCCACGTAAAAAATCATCAGCTAAATCATTTAATTGATCTCGTATAGTTTCTAATTTTTTAATAGTAGATTCAATATAATAATCTCCTTCTAATCCTTGAGCACCAGATAGTAAATCAATATTTACATCCCAATTATTAACATTATCAGCATTAGAATGAACATATACACTACTCATACTTTCCTCCAAAAAAAATGGGCGTATCCTACCGACCGCCCAAGAGATATATATAAAATGCCTACTCTATTAACGAGAGACATGGATTCAATTGTCAATTAAAAGTAGACACTTCATATATTTGCTCTATAAATTTGCTACCAAATTACTTTCGCGCCGAGTGTACCCTTGACATCATAAAACATATCAGCTACATCTGCTTCAAATTCAAGAAAATTGTCTGGTGAAAAAACTCCTATAGTAATTTCTTCTATATCATCTTTCCCATAATGGTTTTCCACTATATCTATAACTTCCTGCATTGAATCTGCTGGAACAAAACAAAAATTCGTTTCCATGTTATCTTTTAACTTAGAAAATTCATTATACCATTTAACTTTAACTGTGTACATCATAATTTTAATTCCTTTCTACCATAAATCTTCACTCATCAGTCTATCAATCCGTGGTTCTTCAGCTGTTTCTATTAACTGACCACATTCATATGCATGGTCTGCAGCTTCCCAACGGTCAAGAAACTCACCTTTATCAGTAAGAAAGCCTTCTTCGTCAAGGAAAGGTTTATATCCTAAAAGTTTTTCTCCAATAATTATACGGTCTTTATGCCTATGAACAGGAATACATACTTCTGAACCCGCATAATCATCTAATATAAGTTTTACTGCTGCACTGACTATCATTTTAATTCCTTTCTATTTCTTATCGTTATATGTAGTTACTACCGCACGAACCATAGGCTCTTTATGCTCATTAAGTCCATATCCCACCGATTCCATATAGCAATCTACCATTACTTCTTCCTCATTTACGTCAAATGAGTGAGCTATAATAGAACGTATATCATTAATATCTAAATGCGTCATTGTTATCATAAGCCTTTGCTCCATTTCCAATCTTCAAACTTATATTTTATATCTCTATATAAGCTACCAATCCTAAACCACGGAGTTCCATAATAGTCAATAATATGAGTTTTTTTATAATATTTTAAATCTACTCCATAACCAAAAGCAACTTTATATTTATGTCCGCGATATTTCATTGTGCATATATAATAATCATGAAACCTGCGCGGGCGCACTATGAGTTCAACAGTATTATCTTTAAGTGAACGATGGTCAATCACATATGACCGCTTCCAACGGCGCCATCCTTCAAATGACTCGCTGCCAAAATAAAATATCTTATCACGATAATTAATATCCGCTTTAGGGCGATAAACACGCATTGTACTTTTATAAAATCCAACGGTAAAATCCTTATCGCCTATATAAGCAAAACAATTTCCATCAAGTTTATATTTACCATTATCCGTCCAACCAACCATATCTTCCATTGGAGTGAACATATCAGTTGAAATTAACTTACCATCTTTCCAAACGATAGCTCCATAATCTACCATTGCCATAGAAGTTCTCCTTTCTATAAGCCTTTAAATCCCATCTCTGTCAATACTTCAATAAGTTCTTTAAACTTATCGTCTTCCACATAAAACATATCATTTCCATAGGCGCGCTGAAGATTATTCATCAGTTGCATAAAACGCCAATCTGGATATTCATTCCAAAGAGCTTCTACAGCCACCATTACCTCATGAATTCTATTAGGGTCTCTCATAAGAAACCTCGCTTTCCATTGGTTTAATTGAAGCAGACATAAAATATATTTGTTCCTCAATGTCTTCCATTGCCATGTCATAAAGGGTATCTTCATCATATTCTTCCTCAAGATAAGGAATTGAAATTGAATGTCTCACACCCATGATTTCTACTTCTACAATTGCTACGTATTCTTTATAGTCCATAACTTATTCCTTTCTATCTACAACATAATTTATTTCTATTTCAGAACTTACTTCATATTTTACATCAACTTCAGTAAAATCAGTATCATCTAATAACCATTTCCATCGCTCTTCTAATTGAGCTTGTGTTAATTTACTAATGTCCATATCTTTGTTTCCTTTCTATTCTGTATAATTCTCTCTATAATTTATAAGTTCAGTGATTTCAAGTACTTTTTCAATTTTATAAGTAACCTCATGAAGTATATCTATTTTTATAGTATAATATGTATGTGTATCTTTATCATAACATTTAAAATATTTATACCCATTTTCTACTGCAAATTTAAATATTTCATTATATGTATTCATAAGTGTTTCTTTTGTTTTTACAAAGGCTTCTCTTTCTTCTTCTGTCATTTCAACTGTAATTTTTTCTGGAATGGCTACTTTCATAATAAATCTCCTTTCTTATCTTATATAATAATTATATCAAAAATTTCTAAAATTTTCAAATTTTTATTTTCGTATACGCTGCGCGCGGTCATAAATTTATCCCAAAATAATACCGCCGCAATCATATGACTACGGCGGAGAAAGGAGGGAATAAGCCATGAAGACTTACTTAATTACTTTATATCTATCACTACAAATTGTTTCAATCATCAAATCATAGCCCGTCTTACCAGTTATGACCTGCTTGAACAAAGTAGGACTGCACCCAGAGCAATATGATACTCCAGGACCAAGGTCAAGGAAAGTATCTTTTGAAGCATTTACGTTCCAATATACAAGATTTGGCATCTTATAGCCAGCGCGCGTCCACTTCGCACGAACACTTTCCATTTCTGTCATTAGTTGTTTATTAACTTCATTACCACGACCGTACAGTCTACCACAATTGAACTCAACTCCTTGGTCTATTTGCATATCACTTATTACAACAATAGTCTTTGGAATATCAGATTTCTTAATCTCCCAATTAGACTTAATTGTATTAAGTAACATATCAAATACAGCCACAAGATTGGTATTATCACACAAATTTGTCTGATAAATACGATAAACCTTATCACAGAAATCAATACCTCTTGTTTCAATAAGCTGTGGTCTTGAGGCAAAGCTAATGTAATGACCTGCAAATGGGCCTTTCATGCGTTCAGCACAATATAGTCCAAGTGAAATAGCTACATCAATTGGAAGCACACCCTTACTGCCCCAAGTCATAGAACCCGAAGTATCTATAACACACATCATTGAAGCCTCTGCACCATTGAAATAGTCTGGAAGATTTTTCCAATACTTATTTATCATCGCACGGTCAGTATCATCAAGTCTAAGCATACTAGTCCATCCACAACGAGAAGTAACTTTATTAACTACTTCATATGGATAAAGAGTAGCTGCATTAACTTTTGTAGTCTTGTCTTTTGCAAAACGCTCATACTTTTTTGCAATAATATCTCTGCGCGCAAACGCATTCTTATAAACAAGACCAGCCTTTGATGGGATTTTATCAAATTCAATCTCGTCCCATCTATTCTCACTCATCAAACGCTCAACAATATTGATACGTTTACGAAGAATAGAAAGAGCCTTACGATACTGCTTTGGTTTACCACCAAGCGAATTAATAATGCGACGCGCCAAAGCACGAGTCTTATAACTTGACGCGTTCTCTGAAGGCATCCACTTAGCCAAAAGAGATGGAGTTTTTGAGTCAAGGTCAAGAATAAGCTGCTTATCAATAATATCAAGCATTACTTTTTCTACTGGTGTTGTAATGGCACAGTAAATAAGGTCGTCCCAACGTCCATACTCACTTACATGTGGAAGCAACTTACGTGCATGACTTGAATGCTCTTTGCAAAGCCATTTAAAACATACACGGAAGAAACGTCTCTCTCCCTGACCGCCGCGGCAGTCACGAAGATAGAAAAGACACTTCACTGCAAGAGTTGGGTCTTCTTTGTACGCCTCTTTAAAAAGAAGAATACAATCTTCATCACTACGCTGACGATATGCGCCACCCAAAGCGAACATATCATAGACTTTTGAACGAGTAGACTTGTGAGCAAGCGCGCCATTCTGTGTGCGGTCATAGTTATACTCATCCTTTAATGCGTTCATAAAAGTATTTGTCATATTTAATTTCTCCTTCTTTCTTTATAAATTTCAAGTCGCTATAAATCATTTCGCCTAAGAGTACAATTGATTTAAATTGCTGTTCACGACTTAAGTGGTGGGCATAGTCGGATTCGAACCGACACTGGATGGATTTTAAGTCCACTATCTCTGCCTGTTGGATTACATGCCCATATAAGTTGAGCTAAGCTCAACTTTATTTAATTAGTGGTAATGTATGAACCACTAATTATATGAGAAGCTGATGTAGTATAAACAGTATCAGTATTAGTACAATAATAAATTCCATCTTGAGGCTCAAAAACTCTTTTAGCCATATCTTGGTAAAGAGTAGAGCAAACTCCATGAGCATCACCAATATCATCATTATAATATTGTACTACTTCTTTTCTAAAAATTACATAAGTAATTGGGTTGGTAAAAACGCCTTCAACAGTTACAACTTTGTTACAAATAGGATTGTTATAAAACAAATCTTCAAAAACTGTACCCCTGCTTTTTCTTGCTGTTAATTTATTAGCTGGAACTATATTAATTTCCAATTCAATACTTCCAAAAATTTTAACGGTTGGGAGCACTTCTCCCATAGCATCCGCTTTGGCTTGGTTTTCTACATATATATTAATAATTTGGTCCATTTCATCATATACAATATGAACCTCTTTATCTTCTTTGAAAAGTACACACAATTCATTATAATATATATACCACGGTGCTGATAAAATAAGTTTTGCCATATAAAGCCCCCTTTTCTAATATTCATTCGTTAATTTAAATTTATCAAGTAAATACGTAATCAATCCTAAAATCATTCCAGTCACTGCAGCCAAACTCATTCCTTTTAGCTGACAACTTCCCAAATTAATTGCTACTCCCGAAAGACCAACAACAAATACTACTGAAGTCATCATCAAATTCTTAGCTTTTGAATAGTCAATTTTAGAATCTACCATTAATCTAATACCAGAAGCACCAATCATTCCATAAAGCAAAAAGCTAACTCCACCCATAACTGGTCCTGGAATTGTTTGAATTAGCGCCGAAGCTTTACCGATAAAAGCAAGAAACATACTAAACGCCGCAGCACCACCAATTACCCAAACACTATATACTTTGGTAATAGCCATAACTCCAATATTCTCACCATAGGTTGTTGTAGGACAAGAACCACAGAATCCAGACAAAGCAGTTGAAAAACCATCTGCAAACATAGAACGATGAAGTCCAGGGTCTTTAAGTAAATCTTTACCTACAACTTCAGAAGTTACAACCTGATGTCCTATGTGTTCTGATACTACTACAAGAGTTGCTGGTATTATAATTAAAATAGCTTGTAAACTCCATTGAGGAGTTTGAAAAGCTGGTAATTCGAACCAACGCGCGGCTCCAATTGTGGAAAAATCGACAAGCCCCAAACATAAGGCTAAAATGTATCCAACTACAATTGAAAGCAAAATAGCAATTGCGCTTGCAAATCCCTTGTAAACAACTCCACCAAACATTGCAAGTAAAAGAGTTACAAGAAATACAGCTATAACTTTTGGGTCTAAATCAGTTACCATTGACCCATCACTATTCATAATTCCACCTGTTTGCGCGGCGCTACCCGCAAGCTCAAGACCAATTAAAGCCACAACTGGTCCCATTGCAGCCGGTGGAAGAACTATATCAATCCATTTTGTACCTACAAACTTAATTAATATAGCTATCACACACATCAATAAACCAGTTACCACAAAACCACCAAGTGCATATCTATATCCCAAAGCCTCATTAGTAATTACAAGTAAGGCTGGAGATATAAAAGCAAAAGATGAACCAAGATAAGCTGGCGCGCGACCCTTCGTAATAAAAATAAATAGTAATGTACCAATTCCATTCATTAACAACGCAATTGATGGATTAATTCCAAGTATATAAGGTACAAGGACAGACGCGCTAAACATTGCGAATGTATGTTGAATAGATAGAGGAATACCTTTGCGTAGTGGTACTCGTTCTTGAATTTGAATTATTTGTTTTTGCTCCATAGGCATCAACCCCTTAAATTATATTAGAATTAACTTGTAATGGTGGAGCAGATGGGAGTTGAACCCATTTCCAAGGACTACACTTCGGTTTTGAATCCCTGTCGAAACCGTTACTGCCCCATAAATTGCCTATGGAAGTTTTTTAGAAACTCTTATAAAAGTATCCATATATTCATTATACATATGCAATTCTTCACTTGCATATTGTAAGTAACTTACAACTTGTTTAATTAAATCTACAAGCTGTTCGTTGCTTCGCGGCCGTTCAATAAATTGTAGAATAACATCTGCATATTCAAGATGCTCACGTTCTATTTGTCTTAATTTTTCCATATAAGTAAAAACTGGTTCATTAACTTGGCACTTACGTCCTTGATGGAGAACCAGGAAGCCATCATTATTATAAGGAACACAATATGGGTGGAGGGCAATCTCAGAGTTGAACTGAGTCTAATGGCTTTGCAGGCCACTCCCTCGCCGCGAGGAAATTGCCCAAAACGAGTCGCTTTATTATAGCTATTCAGATTAAAAGTCCGAGGCAATAATTATAGTTGCTGTTTGCGACTCTTGTAGTTTTAAGAAAGAAGAAATAACAAGTCACTAAAAGTCTTAAAGTAGGATTCGAACCTACGTTGCTAAATTACAAATTTCAGTGTTTAACCTCTAAACTATTTAAGAATTTTTTAAATTTGCTGTGAGTGACTTTAAATTTCAAATTAAACATATTCCCAATGGTATTTAGCATGAGTTTTTCTTTCTCCTTGACATACTTTAGGTATATTATTTTTAGAAGAATTAAATGATTGACTCTTACCATTATCTACCAACCATTGCGCAGCCTCTGAGGCACAATTAAAAATTAAATCTTCTTCAACACAACGTACTTTACGATAATAATTAATATTAGTTATTTTATTACTTTTTTGTTTATAATCTTTGCTATAATAAGGTAAATTATATTTCTTACACCATTTACGTATAGTATTATCTGATACTCCAAATATTTTACCAACTTGAGTAAAATTACCTTTATTCTCCCATAAAATTTGTTCTAACCTTTCTTTATCAACAGGAATTTTACTTTGTTTTATTGGTTTTTCTTTAATATAACGAGGATCAAATTTAGATATATGTAAAGGATAAGAATAATTATCATTATACCATTGTCTACCCGCATTAATAGCTTGAATAGTATCTTTAGATACACCATAATCAATAGCTAATTGTTTATGAGATACTATTCCATCTAAATCATTAGTCAAAATTTCAATAATTTCTAAAGCCTTTTCTGGTGTTAATTTACACATATGTAATACAGTATCACCACCAGGAGTTTGATTATATCCATGATTGTAAGAATCATATTTTATAATCCAGCTCATTTCCTTTTCATTCAACTCATGGCGTTGACATTCTTCTAATATCTCAAAAGAAAAATTATCTATCCCATATTTTCGAAAAGCTTTAGATAATGGGTAATTATAACTTGCATGGTTCGTATTAAATGCAGCATTTCGTTCATCTTCCCATCTTTTATAAATATCTATTGACTGACCAACATAACACTCTTTTGTAATTAAATTTTGAATTTTATAAATACCGATTTTCATTTCTTTTTCCCCTTTATTTATTCTACTTATAAGTAACAAAATAAATAAAAGAATCTATAAAATTGGTTGCGGAAGCAAGATTCGAACTTGCACGAGCATCTACTGTCTTTGGGGTATGAACCCAACGTGTTGCCTTTACACCATTCCGCCATATGGCTGGGGTTAGAAGTAACGCTCCTCTCATGTCTGGGCCAAAGCCAGATGCGTTCGCTTGTTCGCCAAACCCCAATATTATCAAATTCGGTTTTACTTTGCGTCCTTTGGTATAGCGTTTCCCACTCCTTCATGCCACATACTTACTACAACTCCCAAAGGGTCGAATTACGTAATAAGTGGTAGTTTAAACCGAAAAAATCCATGATAACGCTTTGCCATCTTAAGGGCGATGACGCTCCCTTTTCGGATTTTATCGTTGCCCGCCAACCTCAGGCCCTTACGTCCTGCATCAAATTTGAATGGCTACCCCACCAAGATTCGAACTTGGACTGACAGGATCAAAACCTGTTGACCTACCATTAGTCTATGGGGCAATAAAAAGTGGTCTCTCCGTTAAAGACCGGTGTCTAATTTAAACCTTTGACCATTGGTTGATTATTATAGCTTTCCACCCATTCTACGGTACTCCATACATCTTTCCGAAATTAGCGTGGGTAGCTACTCCCACATTGATATTGTTGTATCACAGCCATTGACTGCTGCTTGTGACCTGGGACTTCAGGCGGTGGTCTCACACCCATTGACTAGTATAAAGTGTGTTGCATTGCTATAAGTGTAGATTTCTATACGATTTTTCACCTTGAAAGGGGTTTATATGCAATCTACAAACAGTTAACCTGGAGTGGAATATGGGATTTGAACCCATGATGATAGCTTGGAAGGCTATAGTGTTACCGCTACACTAATCCCACATAAACGCGTGACGGTTTCGGCATGCCACCGACAAGCAGCAGAGATTTGACTACCTAGGATTCGTTGAATCTGCCACAACGCGACTTTCCACTACGAGCTTTCACTTCTTCACTCGTTTTCAAAGTCTTATATGTCATGTATTTGTTTTTTCTAACGTGGTCTACAGCCCAGACACCTTAAACTGTAGTAAACGCTCACACTTATACGCCGCGTGTTGCGCGGCCCGCACTTTTCGCTGTGCTCGCTTCGGACTTACGTAATTCCTACACTATTTACCAATCGTTGTTTAAGCGGACTTGGTTCTCCGCCAACTTCGAAGTTTAATGCCTACATACATTGTTAAAGCGGCAACAGGCGTAGAATCCGCTCAAAAGAGCCAACCGTTGTTATGCAGACTTGGCGCTCTCTGCAGAGGTATATTTTGGTAACCCAGACTTCTATACAAACTGGAGGATTTATCGCAGGTGCCATCGGTAGAGCTCTCCTGTCTACAAGGGTGGGCATTTATATTAGACACCGCGTTTTATCCCACTCCGCGGTCGCTCGGTCTGTTGTTTTATGTCGTCCGACCCAGCTATCTCGACGACTTACCACATTTCTCCATAAGACCTAACTAAAGTTGAGAGATGGATACGGCCCCTGTGGCGGGTGCAGGTTGATTTTCTCCTATATTTGAAATCGCTGAGGAAAATCACAAACATACGATTTAACAAGACGGATTATAAATTACTTTACGCGCCTCTTCCAATTTGGGCCACCCTCCCATATGGTGGGAGGGGTTAGATTCGAACTAACACATACGGGTTTTACAGACCTAATAATTAATAATATAATTTGCTGTATCCGTCTTAAATGGCGGTCTATAGGAGAGTTGAACTCCTGTCTCACGGGCGACAACCGTGTATAATAATCCGTTATACTAATAGACCATATACAAGGCACATTGTGTTTTCTGAACTACCCACTGTTCTATCTGCAAAACTTGCGGAGTTGGACTCGAACCAACGACATAAAGATTACCTTTATATTTGCTGTATGTGCCTTTTAATTAAAATGGTGGAGTTGGAGGGGTTCGGCACCCTCATTTGCGGCTACGAAACTGCTGTCTTTTCTGCTGTGTTATACGTTCACTTAGACGACAACCCCATAAAATATAAGGTCGAGAGCGATTCCAAGACCTTAGGAGCGGCGTTCTCTCTGTTTTTCTCCTTTCCTTACCTTATATATTAATTATATCAGAATTTTCAGAAATTTTCAAATTTTTATTTGTCTATTTCCACAACGCATAGAATTGCTCCACATACAGGACATTTATATATGAGGTATCCATCTGAAGTAGACTGCATATAATCTGGAGTTTCCCAATCACATGAATATAATGGTTCACCACATTCTACACATTCTACGAATTCTTCATCGCGGTCATAAAAACAACCAAATTCTTTCTCTAAAGTAGAAGCAAATCTCCAAAAGCTTGATGCTGACATAAATTATTTTCTCCTTTTCTCACTTTCTATATTTATTATATCAGAAATTTTAAGAAAATTCAAATTTTAATAAATGGGTCCGTAGACAGGGATTGAACCTGCAAAACCACGAGTCACAGTCGTGTATGTATACCATTTCCATCACTACGGACATAATAAAGGCTACTTACTCGTCGACTATAGCGGAGGCACCTTCCGAAATTGAATTTGACGCGGGCGTCCAATTCTTTAACGGGTTCACCCGTTTATATTAGTGTATTTAATCCTCACTTTCCTGGTAGGACTCCTGGGATTCGAACCCAGAACATTCGGAGTTTGAATCCGACGCCTCTGCCAGTTGGACTAGAGTCCCATAAGTCGCAATTTTCACTTCAGGCTCTATTGTTGCGACAAAACCAGAGTCTAGGTTTATTGGTACTCCCAGCAGGATTCGAACCCGCAATGCTTGGTCCGTAGCCAAGTGGTTTAGTCCGTTAGCCTATAGGAGTATAAATGAGCTTTTCGCCACCATCTGGATTAACTCTAACCTAACTTTACGACAGGGTAGTGCGTATTCCTTTACGTACGCGGGTGCGCGGAATAAACCCACGAAATGGTACGGGAAAAGGGACTTGAACCCTTACGTCCTAGACACTGCATCCTAAGTGCAGCGCGTCTGCCATTCCGCCATTCCCGCATAAAGTGGAGTTATTCCGGACCTCCACTAACCCTATATTTTACAAGTGGGGTTATGACTTGATATATTATTGCAATTATATACTGGTGGGCCACCTGGGATTTGAACCCAGACTGTCATGGTTCTTAGCCATGTTTCTCTGCCAATTGGAATAGTAACCCATAAACTAGTCACCTGTCAAGCTAGCGACTTGAACCTTTTACATGGAGCCAGAAAATAATTGCTGCAAGTGACTATAAAATCATTAAATTAAACCTGTTCCCATTCTTCGTCTGTATACTTTTTAATTTCTGAACGCTTACGTGGTAAATTAAAATTATCACACCATTTACGAATCGCATTATCACTCAAATTAAATTGTTTACCTATATTTACAAAAGAATTAGAACGAATCATTTCTTTTAACTCCTCTCTTGTAACTGGTAATGACTCTATAAATTCTATTTTACGTTGTTGGTTATGACACGTTTGACAATACTTACTGCGTTGGTCTATTAGTTTACCACATATAGGGCAAGTCTTTTTACCTGCACTAATATTACCAGTTATATAAGTTCGAGAACGTAAAGGATATTTTAAATCTTCTATTACCCATATCAAACCACGATTAATTTGACTAATAGTAACTTGAGATACCCCATACTTGTCTCCGATTTCAGTTTGAGATAAAGTAGTATTTAGCAATAATTGTTGAATTTCTTCTACATCTGTATAAGAAAGATAATGTGAATAAGCACTTTGACCGCCTAAGGTCATATTATAACCTTGACAATCCTTAAAACCTAAATAGCTTTTATAATGTTTAATCCAATATTTCTCTCGATTATTTAATTCATCTTTAGAACATTCTTCAATAACTTCAAATTTAAAATTTTCTAAACCATATTTACGAATTGCCTTATAAAACACACAATTATAATCGTGTCCACAGTTATTTAAAGAATGGCTACGATGTATTCTCCATCTATGAGCAATATTATCAGATTGCCCTATATAAACTTTATTGTTAATTAAATTAGTAACCTTATAAATTCCTATCATAACTTTTCTCCTTTATTATCTTCATTCTATATATAAGTGGTAATTTAGATAATAAAGTATGTAAATTTGGTTCAAAAATGGTGAGACCAGGCCGAGTTGAACGGCCATAAGTAAATTAAAAGTTTACTGTTCTACCCTTAAACTATGGTCCCATATACATAAGCTTTTCGTACAAGTTCTGCGGCCGAGCCAACTCTCGCGATTTTAAGCTGAACTAATTCATAAATGAGTTGGACCGCCGCGCAAGTACGAAAATCCTCATAATTGGTACCCCAGATGGGATTTGAACCCATGACCAACGGATTAAGAGTCCGCGACTCTGACCAGACTGAGTTACTGGGATTTATTGGTACTCGCACAAAGAGTCGAACTCTGATTTGTAGACTGAGAATCTACCGTCCTTACCATTAGACGATGCGGGCATATACCGGCGGGTTTAGCCTGGTACTTAGGGCGGCCGGTAAGCCCTCTAATTTACGCAAACCAGGAAGCGTGTGTGCTTTTTGCTAGCGCGGTTACATCAAACACACCACCGCAATGGTGATCCCAGGGGGAGTTGAACCCGCCCTTTGAAGGATGAAAACCTTCTGTCCTAACCGATAGACGATGGGACCATATGATGGAGGCCCGAGAGGGATTTGAACCCCCAATCTATTGTTTACAAGACAATTGCCTTACCATTGGGCTATCGGGCCATATGGAGTGGATAACGGGGCTCGAACCCGTGACCTCAACCTTGGCAAGGTCGTATTCTACCAGCTGAACTACATCCACAAAATAATTCGTAGGGCGTATAGTTTCAATTACGCGCATCTGCAGTGGATTGCGTAGACTTTATTAATTTATCACCTTGCGGCGCTGTGTTCACCCCACAGACGTTCCCATGCAGCAGTTATTTTCTTACGGCTTTTAATGCTTGCCTACCTACGAATTGACTTTAACGTCAGTCAACGACATATCTTTGTTTAACGGAGCCTTTTTGTTATCTCTGTGGTTGGGAGCCTGGGTATTGAACCCAGCCAGTCTGTGACACTTGATTTACAGTCAAGCCCGCGTCCTTAGCGGTATATCTCCCATTAATTAGTATAGACTCTTGCCGAACTCAGCCGCGCGTCGTGAACACATCTATACTGGCGGCCTCGGAGAAGTGGGATTTGAACCCACGACCTTCCCGTCCCAAGCGGGGCGCTCTACCAAGCTGAGCTACACTCCGATAAATGGTGGAGTTGGGGAGAATCAAACTCCCATTTCTAGTGTGCAAGACTAGAGTAATGCTCATTATACGACAACCCCATAAATTGCCCTAATTTCTTTCTTGATGAACACGCGAGCCGCCAAATATCAAATGGTCGACAGACTGAGACTTGAACTCAGAACCTCTCGGTTATCAGCCGAGTGCGCCAACCTATTGCGCCATCTGTCGATATTAATGGTGGGCCGTCAGGGATTTGAACCCCAAACCTATCGGTTATGAGCCGATTGCACTGACCGTTGTGCTAACGGCCCTTATAAGGATGATTCAAATTATTCATTTGCATGTGCATTATATCATGTTAAGCAAATCATCCTTATCTCGGTTTTAATGTAGTTTAATGACGTCTAGGAATACCGAAAACCCTCGCACAACCATGCTTATTTTACTTCGAGTAGATCTTCGAAAATGCGGAGCACAACCTCCGCGCGAAGGGGGACTTCCCCTTGAGTTCTCCGCCGTGACGCCGCAGGTGGTGGGACCTCGCGCGAAGCCCTCGATAGATTTTCCTCTTCAGGTGATGAATATCTATAAAACAAACCTTTACGACAACCCCGTGTTTAATGACCTTTCTGCAATGTCGCAATGACCAGGTCATCCGCGGCATGGTACGCTTCAATGAGAGGCGCGCCGCGAACTTTAGCCGAACGACTACATAAGTCTCCCCGACCGATGCATCGTTTAACAGCTGCGGGCGTTATCCTCACGGAATCCCCACTCTCTGTATCGGTTTGACTTAATGGAGGAAGGTATCCGATTCGAACGGATGGTACTTACGTACGCCTGTTTTCAGGACAGGTAGATTAAGCCAGACTCTCTCAACCTTCCACAAGTTCAACTTATTTAGCATATCTCCATTTATACCCAGCTGCAGTTTTTCTTTTTCCTCTGCATACTGAAGAAATATGTTTTCCATTTCCTGTAGCATCTTCTGCAGCTTGTACAGATGGATAAATATTAATAATTTCTTCTGTATTCTTGTCTAGTTGTAATACTGGTTTAAATTGACTTTCTCTTGCTCTCTGTCTTTTTTCTTTTTCAGTGACTCCAAATGAAGATAAAATCTTTGAACAGTTTCCAACATCATAATTTAACATTTGAGATATTTTAGTAATACTTAAGCCTTCATTATATAAAGCATACACTAAATCATAATCACAATAAGTAGAGCCATCTCCACCTTTTGTAGCATTATATCCATATTTAAAAGAACCATAATATTCAATCCAATAAATTTCGCGTTCAGATAATATATCTATAGAACACTCTTCTACCAATTCAATATGAAAGTGTTCTATTCCATATTTATTCATGGCTTTATATAAAGGACGATTTTCATTTTTTAATTTAATATAATCATTACAATGTTCTTTCCATCGTTGAACAATAGTATTAACAGTTTTACCAATATAATCTTTATTATTAATATCATTCCAAATTCTATAAATGTATGCCATAACTAAATAGCTCCTCCTTATAACATTGTTAGTTTAATTAAAACAGTATCACTACATAAAAACACTAACATGATATGGCGGGTCGTGAAGGTAACGCTCCTTCTTCTTCTGATTAACAGTCAGGCGTACTGCTTTTGTACTAACGACCCATATATTATATGCCTTTCTCACACATCCTCAAATGCTAAGCTTTCACGGACTCTCCGAAAATTACCGAGGGCAACTCCATTCTACCGACTAACCCAATATATTATTCTCACATCACTCCAAGAATGATTTATATACCATATATCATTCCATAAATCCAATATATTTGCAACTCTTTCTACAAGACCCTGCAATGGATTTGGCATTTCCATTTCTGGTACATCTTCAAAAGTTATATCCTCATGTTTGCACCAATACTCTTCCATCGCATCAGAGTCTTGAACAATAGGATAATCTTTTAAATAAAGTTTTGCATCTGCCATATTAAAATATTTAACTTCTGGCACATAATCAAAACCATCTTGCTCTAACGTCGCGCAGTGCTTGTCTAACAACGCATACATTTCTTGTGATGCGTTAATCGGAAAGCCATTATGAACCGCATTAAACTCTGGCATTTCATAAGAGTTTTCACAACCTACTATTGTAAATAATGCATGTGTGCCATTCCAAGGCCACAGGTCAACTGGAGTATATTCGCCTATTTTTCTCACAGTATAAAGGTCAATCTTTTCCCAATTGCCAGTTTTGTTATTATACATTTCTATATAGAAAAATGGACTTGCACTCATAAGAAATCTCCTTTCTTCATTTTCTATATATATTATATCAGAAATTTTTAAAAAAATCAATTTTTAATTTTCTATTTCCAGTTGAGATTCTAACCTATTAATTTTTATAAGGTCAGAGTGTTTCCAATTTTTTCTTCCTATACCATACCACTTCGCGCGGCCGCGGTTATTTGTTTTAAAAGAACACATAGGACAAGAACAATGAATTTTATTTTTTGAATATTGGTGGAGATTATCATAATATTCCCGCATATCAATAGAATAACTATAATAAACATTTCGAGTTATATATCTTTTTCTCAATGCTTTTTTCTTATCATTATATCTACGCTCTGCTCTTGTTCTCATAGATAGCCTCCAAATAAATGGTACCCCGAACAGGATTCGAACCTGTGAATGATTGCTTAGAAGGCAATTGCCGTAGTCCGCTTGGCGACCGGGGCATATAAATTGCAGATAAGGATTTGCACCTTATATAGTCGATACTATTTCACTCACGGATTAAATCTCGGCTTTACGAGAACTTGGCTTGAGTTCCTGTGCGGCATTTTACACATTCGATAATCG
>Ga0310690_10001332_pt1 | contig 44083 bp, 31 predicted proteins | sample AusTroGonzalo_MG_2_FD_207661 | JGI IMG/M metagenome (GOLD analysis project Ga0310690, IMG submission 207661) | Bovine rumen microbial communities from tropical cattle in Woodstock, Queensland, Australia - Gonzalo_04 (v2) (version 2) | ecosystem: Host-associated > Mammals > Digestive system >... | reverse complement strand
CGCTTTGCAGTCTGCGTTTTTCTTCCTTAGATGTAAAGCGTTTTACGAAAAGGTAATTTCTATTCTTTTGCAACAGGCTCTGTTTTTCGTTAGATACGAATTCATGCTCAATTCCCGCAGGGAACGAAACCTTTCCTTCTTTGATATGACGGCTGTAGAAAAGGGGAACATTATTTTCAGATTTTTCTGATTCAAGCAACTCAGGAACACGAAAATCAACAACCAAGCCGGTTTTCATTTTCATTCCTAGGCTGGGCAAAGTGTTTCCGAAAGAACTGATTGTCTTCAAGACCTTCAAATTTTCCTTGTTTGCCGGCAAATAAACATAGTTGGTCAAAGGGGACACAACCGTGTCGTATGGAGCCTCGAAATGGTGTATTTTGCTAAAATCGCCGTTGCCATTCGTTGTTGAAATAGTAACCTTCGGAGAATGTTTTTGTTGCTTTTTCAACTTGAAAATCATCGTTTCTTGCAAAACAGATTCCTTGTCAAACACATCTGTCCTGCTTTCAAACAAGTGTATTCGTTCTAACGAAGTGTTACTGATTAAATATTTTCTAAAACTCTCAAAGTAGGCGCCCGATGTCCAAGAGCGGGGCGTAATGTAAACCATTTGCCCGTTTTCTTTAAGATTGAAAATTCCCATCGCCGCAAACAGGAAATACAAATTGGGGGCTCCATGACAAACTTCTGGCATTGCCAAAGCCTCAGGGGCATCCTTCGATATTTTCTTGTAGGGCGGGTTGCCGATAATCAAGTCGTATTTCTTCGTTTCCGAAGCAAAAAGGTCACCATTGAAAGAATTTCTTTGGGAGAGGATATAATTGTCTTCGATTACTTCGTAAGAAAACTTCTTGTATTCCTTTTTTACCAATTCAAGGTTAGACTTGAGTAACGGCAAAACATGCGGATCGTTTTCGTAACACACAACTTCAACTTTCACCGAAGAATCTTGTTGCAAAATTCTTTCTGCAACCGAAATAGCCAAAATGCCGGAACCGGCCCCCGCATCTAGAATAGAAACACTCTTTTTTAAGCCTGCCAAATCAAATAACGACGCCATAAAACGAGCCGTTTCGACACTCGTAAAAAACTGCCCGTACTCTTTTCTTAGAGTTTTGGGCATCTGCGATATGAAGTCATTTGTTTTTTGACAGATGATGTTCAGCATAATTCAAAAATACATAAAATAAATGTCAGTAAAATGACAGTACAAGAGCCACCGGGGCTTCGCAATCACTATTTTAAAACCACCCCTTCTCTATAGGGTAGTCCAAAATCTCTATTCATCCTTTTCAGGTGAAAAACGTGCCAAAAGCACAAGGCGCGAAACATCGACCATGTCAAAAAACGTTCATTGCAAACAAACTCACCAACAATTCCCAACTAGGGCCACCGGCCCCGCCAGTCTGCGCTGTACAACATTGCCAATATTGGCAATGTAAATCACGCTTTTTTGCAACTTCTCTTCTGGTAAAGGAGGGCTATTCTTCGGCTACATCCGTATACAACGGAACTTTTTTCGCGCCAACAGCGCTCCCGCACGAAGCACCCCGCACATCAAAGGGCAAGCGATCTTCCCGGATTGTCATTTTTGCGAACATGTTCACCGCCGCAGAAACCGTAATTCCAACAGAGCGGCAAAATGTCTCGAATTGTTTCTTGGTATCGTCGTCCATCCGGACACACACTACAGACATTTACAACCTCATTTTAACAACATTTTGAATCTAAATTATTCAAATTTGTCTGTCAACATGCCAACACACATAAACTACAAAATCAAAATTTTATTCTAACAACAAACATAAAAAACTTTACTTTGTAATACAACGTATATACAAAAAACACCCGCTCATAGAGCGGGTGTTTTTGAATTTTATGTAAGTCCGACTAGATGAAGGCTTCGATGCCGCCGCGGCACTTCTTCCAGGCCGGGTCCTTCTTTTCGAGGAGGTCCATGACCTTTTCGTAGGTGGCGGTATTGGCAAAGCCCTTCCACAGGCGGCGTTCGACGGATTCGCCGGAATCCTTGTCAATCGTCGTGATGGTGTCGTAGTAGTCGTGATTGTCCTTGAACTCGTTAATCAGGATGCCCTTCAGGTCTTCGCTGTAAATCTTGGAGGCATACTTCAGCAGGGACTCGTTGAAGTCGAGTTCGTTTTCGACGAGGTACTCGAAATCGCGAATCGGGTCGCCGTAGATGAGCCAGTGGCGGAGCGCAATGGCCACCACGAGGTCCTTCACGGCGCTGCGGAAGATGAACTTGTCTTCGAGGCGACCGTTCCAGGTAATCCTTGTCAGCGGGTTATCGTCGTTGGCCTCGATGGACACGCCCTGGCCCGGGACCACGCGGCGAATCTTGATGGGCAAACGAGTGAGCAACTGCCATGCCTTGGTGTAGGCGATGGTCTTGCGGACGAAATCCTTTTCCTTTTCGGGGGCTACGCGCACAAAGGCACCGAAGCAACGCTGGTAAAGCGTTTCCTTGTCGAAGATGCAGTCGCTGGAGCGGCATTCGCTGAGCTTGCCGTCCATCATGAACAGCGTCTTGGCGAGTTCCGGGCGCATGCGGACTTCGAGCTTACGGGTACGGGCTTTGAGGCGCACGCCATCCTTGTAAACGTAGGTGAAGCCCTCTTCCTGGTAACGCTGCCAGATGAAGAACTGCAAATCGTCGGCGGCGCGCAGGTGGTAGCTGAACACCGGGTTCTGGCGGTTGTTCGCCATGGTCACCTGGTTCAGGAAGGTATCGGCACCGGGGTACGGCACCACGACCTTCACGAGCACTTTCGGGTTCACCGGTTTCTTGCTCTTCTTGAAATAGTTTTCGTAGGTGAACAAGCTCTGGGCACCGTTGATGATCTTCGGGCGTTCGATGAACAGCACCTTCTTGCCGTCGCGTTCCTTGAGGCGCAGGTCGTCGCCGGTCAGCGTCATACCGTTGTGCAGGAACGGGAAATCTTCCACGTCCACGTTCTTGTCGTCGGCGCGTTCCATGGTCTGGAAGGCATCGATAAGGGCCGCGTTCGTGTGCGTCAGGTTGCCGAGGTAAGTACGGATGTTGCTCGAGACAATGGCCATGTTGTGCTTTGTCTTGAGGCGCTTACCCAGGTTTACGTGGTAATCGAAAATTGTGCGGATTGGGCAGAAACCGAGGAAAAGTTCGCCGTGTTCGCTAGTCATGTGCAGCGGGTCGGAATCCATCACGATTTCAAGTTTGTCGTCCACGGAGCGGAAGTCGCGGGTCAGGTCGTCGTGCTCGGCAATAATTTCGAGTTTGGCCTTGACTTCGGTCTTCCAGATGGCGAGCTTGCGGCGCATGTCCTTGAGGGTGCGTTCCAGTTCGCTGTCGGTGATGTCGCGGCTGGAGCGGGTGCGGAGCACTGTGATTTCCAAAGTTTCCATGTAGGGGCGGCTGGCCGGGGTGTCGTCGCCGTCTTCTTCTTCGTCCTCGCTAATCTTGTTGATTGCCCAGGGGTCGGCCTCCTCGCGAAGCGACATGAAGAACGGATTTTCCGGGTCGCTCGTGCGGAACACGGCGATCTGCAGCTGCTTCAGGTCCTTCGTCAGGTGGGACACCACCTTCTCCAGCGGCGTGGTTTCATCCAGGAAGATAAAGAATTCCAGAAAACCTTGGGAATACTGGAAGCCATGGAAACAACCATCCTCGTCCAGATTCAGGTGCCTGAGGGCTTTAATTCTGTCAGTAGGGTCGTTAGGATTGAGACTTAAGAGGCTAGCAACAAAGGCCAACCGACGTTCCTGAGATTTTGTTAATTCCATTATAATCCTCTAAGTGGAACCGACCAATACACCATTTAAACACCATTTAATAATGTATTGTCTCGTATTATGCACACTAAAAATAGTTTCAAATGGTCCATTTTGGACATATCGAAGCAAAAATCTTTAAAAAAATTTTTCAAATCGCCCAAAAATTAGTGCCCATACGAGCAAAAAGCATTCTTTTTACTTTTTTTTTCTGCAAAACCCCTATGTTTTTATAAAAATACTATGATTTAATCATTAGGAGAGCTTTTATGAATTTGCTAGATATCATCGCCAAGGCCAAAGACGAAAAGGCCAAAACACTCGACCTGTCTCAGATGGGCCTGAGAATCCTTCCGCCAACCCTCTTTGAAATCGACACGCTCGAAGAACTGAACCTCGACAGGAACCTCCTTGTGGAGCTGCCCGAAGACATCGGCTTGCTCAAGAACCTGAAGAGCCTTTCCGTGAGCGAGAACGACCTCATGTCGTTGCCGGACAGCATTGGCAACCTCTCCAAGCTCACGAACCTGTACCTAGGCTACAACAGCCTCTCCGAACTGCCGGACACCGTCGGCGCTCTTCAAAACCTGCACAAGGTGAACATCGCGAAGAACCAGCTACTCGACCTCACCCCCGAAGTCGGCAAATGGGCTAATGTCACAAAGTTCAGCCTGCACGACAACATGCTCTCCGAAATTCCGGCCACCATCGGCAACATGAAGAAGCTCGAGAAGCTCTACCTCGACAACAACGACCTCACGTCGATCCCGGCAAGCCTCGGGAAACTCGAGAACCTCGAAATCCTCATGATCTCGGGCAACCATATCGGTGCAGTTCCCTCGGAATTCGGCAACTTGAAGAAACTCCGCGAACTCGTGCTCGACGCAAACCAGCTCGCCACGCTCCCCGAAAGCCTCGCCGAATGCGACAACCTCTCCGTCATCTCCATCATCGAGAACCCGATGGAAGGTGGAATCCCGCGCGTGTTGCTGGACAAGAAGGGATTGAATATAGACCAGTAGGGATCTAGGGGTCAGGGGCTAGAATCTAGAATCTAGGGTGAAAGGACGCCCCTGCGGGGCTACGGACTAGAGACGAAAGAAAAGGAGTAAAGAATGCATTTCTCGCATACCGCGGTCCTCGCCTCTATCTCTCTCGTCTCTCGTCTCTCGTCTCTCGTCTCATTCACCTCTCTCGTCTTACTCGCCGCCTGCAGCGACTTCATGTCGCCCGTGAAAGAGACTCCCGAGCCGACAGAATACCAGTACAATTACTGGCTTCTAGAAAAAACCTACCTGTACGAAGATGAACTGGACAAGCTGGATCCCGATGGAGATTCCGTCCAAGCCCTTTACAGAGTGCTCGATGATCCCTACACCCGCTACGTTCCCCCATCCAAAAGCAAGCAATCGGATCGACAAATGACCACAAGCGTCGTCGAAGGGGACATCGGACTCGAATACATGTACGACCCCGAAGCGGAGCACATCCTGTTCGTCTACCGCGTGTATCCCAAGAGTCCAGCGGCAAAAGCAGGAGTCCCCCGCTACGGCAACATCATCAGCATCAACGGCCACGAGATCAAGACACAGGACGACATAGCCGTCTACGACTCCATCATAAGCTTCACCCAAGAGATTTCCCTAAAAATCAAACACGATAACACCACGCGGACGTACAAGATGATCAAGGCAGATATCTACGCGCCGACAATATTCGTGGACACCATAGGCGAACTCGTCTACATTCAAATCAAGGACTTCAAGCCGGAAACAGTAGACCGTGACAGCGGATCGTACGGCGAACTCCGGGACTACCTGGACTCCACACGTAACGAGAAAGGAGTCCGCGTACTCGACCTCAGGAATAACCCCGGAGGTTACGTGAGCCAGTGCGTCAGCATGGCGGACCTGTTCGTCAAGAAGGGTATGCTCTCGAAAAGAAAATGGAAAGTTTTCGACGCCAACGGAAATGCGGTGCATCGTAGCGACATACGCGATGCCAAACCGGGCGATTCCGGCGAGGACGGAAAATTCCTCCTCTTGGTCAACCAGAACAGCGCAAGCTGCGCCGAGATATTCACCGCAGCCGTAACAGAACTTGCCCCCATCCCTGTCGTAGGCTACACCACATTCGGCAAGGGTATCGGCCAGACGACATGGGTCACAAAAGCGGGCGGGCGCGCCATCATTACAAACCTGGAATTTATCACCCCCAAAAATGGTTCTTACCACAAGACAGGCATCGCGCCCGACTACCCCTGCAATGAATTCGAATCTATCTACGATTGTGTCGAAAATGCTGCAAAGGCCGAATTCGGCCGCAAGAAATCCAGTAAAGGATGGTACCCCGGCATAATCATCCCAAGAGCCTCCAACGCCATCGGCGCTTACATCGAATCCAAAGAAGAACCAGACCCCTCCCGCATACACTAAAACAAAATTTTCAAAAAACCAAACATTTTTTTTTCAGCGGCCTTTTTTTTTCTTATTTTTCAAAAAAGGCTTAATTGAGGCAACTTAGAATTATGAACAAAACAAAGGTTATCTTTCTTCTTTTATCCATCTTCTCCTTATTCCTAATTTCTTGTACGGCAACATCGGCAGGAAACGATGACGAGGACGGCCCATTCGAAGACGCTATCCGTGAAGCGGCAAGAGAAAAAGGACTGCAACTCCCCCTATCGGAAGATGACTTCGAGAAGTTGCCTTTGGAACTCCAGGAGTTCGAGTTGACATACGAACTGTTGGACATGTACTACCTATATGGCCACATGAAAGACGAACTGGGCAGCCGAAACGACTATTACGCCAAAGCCAAAGGCACACCCTACGAAGCATTGCCTTACGGCGACATTTACTACATGTTCGACCAGATGAGTTGCCCGTTCACCAACTACTTCGACCCATCTCTTTACGACAGACTCACCGACTTGCTCTATTACTCCGAATACGGGGTCGGTTTCGGATTCAGGCTTGACACCATCGAACACACCCCCAACGAGAGTGCCGTCATCTCAAACGTCTATCCAGACGGCCCTGCCCAAAAAGCGGGTCTTATGGACGGCGACATCATTGTCAGCGTAAACAATATTGATGCGACCCGCGAATACATCGAGCACCTGGAAGAAAGCAGCAAAAATGGAGACACATACGAGTTTGTCATCGAACGCGGATCAGAAATCGACACGGTGTACCTCGTGGCAGGCCAAACACAGGCCCCAACGGTGTTCGTCAATTACAGGGGCGACATTCCCATGATTACCATCACCGAATTCACCGATACAACTATTATGAATTCGGGAACCTACGGGGAATTCAAGGAAGCTTTGCAACAAACCGAAGGCGCCAAAGCAACCATCATCAACCTCGCCGACAACGGAGGCGGTTCGGTGGACCACTGCGAGTCCATGGCGGCAGAGTTGCTACCCAAAGAAACGCTCCTCGGCTACACCATCTCCGCTGAAATCGACAGTTCCAAGGATATGGTCGGTAATGTCTTCTACGAGCAAATAATTGACACCTCCAAGATGTACGCTTCCACCTATGAGAAAACAGAAGGTGGCTCGGCCAAAGACCGCTATATCGTGTTCATCGAGAATGGCAACTCGGCAAGCTGTGCAGAACTTATGATTGCAGCAGTCACTAACGCAAGAAACGCTCCCGTGGTCGGCACGCGTAGCTTCGGTAAGGGTATCGGGCAGTTCTACATCCCGACAATAGCAGGCGGCTACGCAGGAATCACCAACGTGCAGTTCTTGGACAAAAACAAGAATACCTACCATGCGTACGGCATCGAACCCGACGTAATCAAAACCAACTTAAAGGATGCCGTGGACGCCGCCTTCGAAATCGCAAAGGAAGGCACTATGGTCAGAACGGCAGGTTACAGCGACACTCCATCTGGGCATTTCGCCCTCACACGCAGAACAGCGACGTTTAAGGATCCCAGGAATCTCACCCGTCGCGACTATTTCGGTGCATTCAGGATAAAGAAGCACCCGAAACATTCTAAATAACAAGAACGAAAATTATTTCTCGCCAGTCACGTCACGCATACGGACCATCACGTCCGTCGTGTCGTTTACCCTTACGGCAGGGGCGGCAAGCGTAAGCTCAACCTGCTTCCGGATTTCGCCCACCTGGACCTTGAGTTTTGCAAGGCGCTCGCCCGCAAGTTTCGGGGTCGCAATCATCGTTTTGGAGAGCGGGTTTATCCAGGCACCCTTCGCATTCTTGAAGCCAAAATGCAGGTGCGGGCCCGTGCTACGCCCGGTCGAGCCGACGCGGCCGATAATCTGCCCCGCCGACACATGCGCGCCCACGCCGACGCCGCGCGACGACAAGTGCATGTACCAACTCACCGAATTGTCCCTGTGCTTGATAGCAATCTTGTTGCCGCTCAGCGGGTCGAAACCGGAAACAGTCACCACGCCTACTGCAACCGCATGGACTGGTGAACCTGTAGGGCTACCATAATCTACGCCGTGATGAACCGTGCGCTTGCCCGTGATGGGATGGATACGCGAGCCATAGGAACTCGTGATATGCAGGCGGTCGAGCGGGTAGCGCAGCCCGTCAAAAATGAGAGCCTCGCCCGATTCCGTGTAGTGCGCGTTGTACGTACTCTTGGGGTCGCCGTCGTAATACCGGAACGCCTCGTGGTGGCCTACAGTCCTGCCATCGAACTCGGCGTAAATAACCTTGCCATCGATCCAGATGGAATCCTGATAGAACGTTTCTTCGAGCAGGATGCGAAAACGGTCGCCCGGCCACGCCTGCCTGAAGGCCACCTTGCACTGGAGTACGCCCCCCACAATGCCTACCATGCGCGAAGGAATCCCCACCTTGTGCAAAATACCGCTCAGGGTGCCGTCCTTCTCGATAACGCCCTCGTACACGGACTGGCGGACCTTCACCGGCTTCTCTATGCGGCTGTACACGTAGCCCGTGTCCACCTTGCTCATCACGTGGATGGTCGCCGGATTGGGCGCATAGCGAAAACGCTGGACGCTGCCGCTGGAATCCAATGCCGCAAAAAACACATGGCCCACGCGCATCTTGGAAAGTTCCACGCTATCCTGCATGCCAATCACAATTTTGCCGCGTTCTTTCTGGTTAATCTGCATGCGGTAGAGCACTTGGAAAAGGCCGTCACCCGCACGGACGGTATCGTTGAAAATGGTCCAGTTCCCCGGCAGTTGCTGGAGCCTGTCTATTTCGAGCCGGAGGGAATCTGCCGCGCTTTCAAGCATCGCAGCTTCTTCTTGCAGGTCTGCAATTTTCGCCTCTTCGCGACAACCTACAAGAGACACAATAACAAAAAGAACAAAGAATCTAAAAAGGGACATCAAAACCTATCCATAAACAAAGCGAACTAAAGATAACTATTAAAAAAAAGCCCTGGCAAAAAAGCCAGGGCAAAAGCCGATTATGGAGCCGGTAGGCCGGCGGACCACTTACGGATTGGCAGGAGCAGCTTCGGTCTTCGGGGCTTCAGCCGGCTTTGCAGCGGGCTTCGGAGCAGCCTTCGGAGCGGCCTTGGCCTCTACCTTCGGTTCATCCTTGGGAGCGTCAGCAGCGTGCGTGTCGATGAGTTCCATTTCGAACACGAGGAGGCTGTTGCCCGGAATCTGGGCGCCACGGCCGTGCGGACCGTATGCGAGGTCGCTCGGAATCCATGCGGTGACCTTTTCGCCCACCTTCATGAGCTTGAGCATTTCGGTCCAGCCCGGAATCACGGCGTTGATCGGGAACTCGAGCGGTTCGCCACGGTCAACAGAGCTGTCGAACTTGGTGCCGTCCAGGAGCGTACCGGTGTAGTGCACCTTCACGATGTGGCCATCGGCAGGGGTAGCACCCGTACCTTCGGTGATTACCTTGTACTGGAGGCCGCTAGCAGTCGTCACGACGCCTTCGGCAGTCTTGTTCGAAGCGAGGAAAGCTTCACCGGCAGCCTTGTTGGCTTCGGCAGCGATGCTATCCTTCTTCACCTTTTCGGCCTGGCGAGCCTGGGAGAGGTCGGTCAGGGTCTGGAAAATCACAGAGTCGTTCATCAGGAACTTGGCGGAATCTTCCATATAACGTTCCTTGAAAGCCTGGATGAAGAGGTCAATGTCCAAATCGATGGAGTCGCGGGTAACGAGCTGGAAGTGAGCCTGATTGCCGAAATGGGCACCGAGAGCGTAGCTGTACTTTTCCTTTTCGGTAACAAGGGAAGTCTTGGTCTTCGGGCCTTGGCAGAACTGGTCACAGCCAGTCAGAAGCATGGCAATAGCGCCAGCCGCAATAATCATTTTTGTCTTCATAAAGAGTCCTCTTTTAAAATTGACATCAGTAAAATAGCAAAACGGCAGTGATTTAGCGCACGAAAAAAAGATTTTTACACATTCTTTTCGTATATTATGTCTGAATTTATCTTTTAAGGGATTTATTATGTGCGGAATTGTCGCCTATATTGGCACAAACGAAGCCCTGCCCATTCTCGTCGGCGGGCTCAAGAAACTGGAATATCGCGGTTACGACAGTTCGGGTGTCGCCCTTATCGACAATGGGACCATCAAGACGGTGAAAGCCTCCGGCAAAATCAAGGAACTTGAAGACAAGCTCAAGGAGAACCCGCCGAGAGGCACTATAGGCATCGCACACACCCGCTGGGCCACGCACGGTGCACCGACCGTCGAGAACGCCCACCCACATACAAGCTATAACGGCAAGATTTCGATTGTTCACAATGGCATCATCGAAAACTACGCAAGCCTCAAGGCCAAACTCATCTCCGACGGGGTCAAATTCCAGTCCGAGACCGATACCGAAGTTGTGGCCCACCTGATTGCACGTTTCTACACCGGCGACCTCAAGACGGCCGTACTCAAGGCCATTGCCAAAATCGAGGGGACATTTGGCCTCGCCGTCATCTCCAGCGACGAACCGGGCACGCTCATCGGCGCACGCCGCGGCTCCCCGCTCATCCTCGGCATCGGGAACGAAGGCGACTTTTTCCTTGCAAGTGACGTTTCGGCCATCATCAACCACACGCAGAAGGTGGTGTACCTCGACGACAACGACATCGTGCAGGTGAAGAACGGCTGCTATTCCATTGTCAACATGAACAGCCACGAAGTCCAACGCGAAGTCAAGGACGTAGATTTCGACGCCGATGCTGTCGCGAAGGGCGGATTCCCGCATTTCATGCTCAAGGAAATTTTCGAGCAGCCCGAAGTGTTGCGCAACACCATGCGCGGCCGCTTGCTCGTGGCAGAAGGGAACGCCAAGCTCGCAGGGCTCGATACAAACATCAACGAGCTCAGGAACATCAACCGCATCATCATCACGGCTTGTGGCACCAGCTACTACGCCGGCATGGTCGGTGAATACATGATCGAAGACCTTGCCGGAGTACCGGTGGAAGTGGAATACGCATCGGAATTCCGCTACAGGAACCCCATCATCAAACCGGGGACACTCGTACTTGCCATCAGCCAATCCGGTGAGACCGCCGACACACTCGCGGCACTCAAGGAAGCCCAGCAGAAGGGGGCCACGGCCCTCGCCATCTGCAATGGCGTCGGGTCGACCATCGCTCGCACGAGCGATGGTGGCGTGTACCTACACGCCGGCCCCGAAATCGGTGTTGCGAGCACCAAGGCGTTCACATCGCAGGTTACCGTGCTTGCCATGATCGCACTCCTGCTCGGCCGCCAGCGCCGCCTCAGCTTTGAAGCAGGCGCCGATATCGCGAGGTCGCTCCTGGATTTGCCCCTTCTCGCCGAAGAGACACTCAAACTTTCGGACAAAATCAAGGATCTCGCCGCACAGTACAGCAAGGCGAACAACTTCCTCTACCTGGGCAGGCACTTCAACTACCCCGTCGCGATGGAAGGTGCGCTCAAGCTCAAGGAAATCAGCTACATCCATGCGGAAGGCTACCCCGCTGCCGAAATGAAGCACGGGCCCATCGCCCTTATCGACGAGAACATGCCCGTCGTGGTCATCGCGCCCAAGGATGCGCTCTTCGACAAGATTATCAGCAACGTCCGCGAAATCAAGGCCCGCGGTGGCCGTGTCATCGCGATTACGACCGAGGACTGCCATCCGCTCGACGAGATTGCAGACCACATCATCAAGGTTCCGAAGACCATACCGATGCTCATGCCTATCCTCACCTGCATCCCGCTGCAGCTGCTCGCCTACCACATCGCCGTACTGCGCGGCAACGACGTGGACCAGCCGAGGAACCTGGCGAAGAGTGTGACGGTGGAATAGTTAGACGAGAGAACGCTCCACCGAAGGTGGAGCTACAGACGAGAGACGAGAGAGAGTAATGGAGCCTCGAACCTCGTGCCTCGAGCCCCGAGCCTCTCCCCTATTCCCTATACAACGCTTTCATTTCATCCGAAATGGCCACGGGTCTTCCTCGGCCCATGTCGACCAGCACCCACTGCGTCTCTGACTCGAAGATTACCTTGCCGTCCGAGACGCGCTCGAATTTGCACTTGCGCACGCAGGCGACCTTGCCGTAGGCATCAACCCACGTGGTCCCGCGGATTTCTTCGCCGAGAAACGCCTGGTTCTTGTACTCCACGTGCTGCACGTGAATCATCCAGCCGGCCCCCAGCTTTTTCATGAGTTCGGTACCACCCACGGAATCGGAGTGCGCGATGGCGATGTCCTGAATCCACTGCACAGACCACACATTGTTGAAATGGTGGTTGTCGTCAATCATTTCGGGTTCGACCTTGAACACCTTCGTAAACTTCATCGGATTCGGATTTTCTTCCATCGCAATGGCCATAATGGGTCCTCCTATAAAAAAACGGCCCGTTCCCAAATATGCAAAAAGGATTTCCCAAAAACAATCGGGATTTCCAAATATTTCTAACTTTCACGAGGGATGACCGAAATCGAAGAACAGGAAGATTACGAAGTCAACATTGGATCGTTCAATGGTCCGATGGATTTGCTCGTCTATCTGGTGCAGAAAAAAGAAATGGCACTGGATAAGATTCCTATCGCCGAAATTGCGGACGACTTTGCGAAATGGGTAGAAGCCTACTCGGGCATGGACCTTTCCAAAGCTGGCGACTTCTTGTGCATGGCGAGTCGCTTGATGGCCCTCAAGGTGCAGGAACTGCTCCCCGCCGAAGAACGCGACCCCGAACTCGTGGAAGCCTACAACGAAGACCGCGAACAGCTGATGAAGGAAATGCTGGAATACCAGCGTTACAAACAAGTTGCCAGCGGCCTGCAAGAAATGGAATCCAAGAACTTCGGCACATTTTCCCGCGGGCGCCTCGAAAAGACGCAGAACGAAGACGACACCCTTGCCGATGCGAACATTTGGCAACTCTTCCGTGCCTACCAAAAGAGCTTAAAGACAAAGATTTCGGAAACCATCCACCATATTGAACTGGACTACGTGACCATCCAGGACCGCCAACAGGCCATCAACAACTACCTGAGCGTCAACGGGCGCGCCCTTTTCGAAGACCTGCTCGACAACGACAGCCACCCCATCGTGGCCGCCGTGACCTTCATGGCCATGCTCGAAATGATCAAGACCGACGAACTCGTGTTCCGCCAAAGCGAACTCTTCGGCCCCATCTGGATTTACCGCAAAAAGAACAACCCCGACTACGCCGAAGAAATGGCCCGCGAGACGGTGTTCTTCTCGAAGGATCCCGAAGTCAAGCCGGGGCTTGTGGAGGCCCTGCGCAGCCAGGCACTTGCCCGCAGCCAGCAGGGCAACGTGGGCGATATTGCCGCCGTGATGCGCGAAGCCGTGCTGTGGACCTCGCGCGGCAGGAACGTGACCGAAGACGACCTCACCGCCATGCTCGAAGGCCGCGAAGATATTTCGGAAGTGCAGGAAAATCCGTTCGGCGATGCCGATGACGACGAGCAGGGAGCAGCAGCCCCCGCACAGCAAACAACCACCGACACTGCTGCAGAACAGCCAACAGAAACGCCTGTTGAACAAACCGCCGAAACAGCTAACGCCGAGACAACCGCCGCTGCGGACGAATCTGCAACACCTTCCGAGTCGCAAGAAGAAACTCCCGCAGAACCGGCAGAAGAAGCCGTCGAAGAACCTGCAGCGGAAACGCCCATGACAGAAGAAGAAATCGAGGCCTTCATCAAGAAGGCCCAGGCGTATTATTCCGGAGACGACTCTAACCCAAATTAACAGAGAGCGACGAGTCTACTTGAACTCGGCGGTGAAGGAATCCTTATCCTTGGGATTCACGAGGCGTGGATTTTCCGTAGAACCATCTTTCCATTTCACGAAAGTTCTTCCGTCTTCTGCAACAGCAGTCAAAAGCATCGCATTGCCTTCAAAGAACATTCCCGTATAACTGGAGCTCGGAAGGTTCATGCCATCCAGCAGCACTTTGCCTTTACCGCTAGAGGCGATAGTTACGGAGATGTCGGCACCCAAGCCAAATTCCGTACGGTATTCGTCACGGGTCGTAGCAGTCCTTTTCTCAGCATACGAAGTCACGTAGCTGCCTGTGCGGTCAAATCCGGAAGGGAAATAGCCGTAAGGGCTATGCTGGCGTTGGAACACCTCTTCGTTATTCAGGTCGCGTTCCATTTCGGCAAGGGGAATTTCAGAATTGACCCTGTTCACGGCATCGACAATGCGGTCATAGGTCAAATAGCTGCTCAACATCACGGCGCCATGGTTGACGAACATCCTGCAAAAATCCGGATTCTCCCTCAACTTGATAAAGATGTTGGCGAAAAATCCCGGGCCCGTGCGGCCAGAGCCCCTGTCGTGTCGAATCCAGTCGAACATCGTTCCTTTGAGCATTTGGAAATCGTTGCTCACCCAAGTCCAGCCAAAACCCTGGTCCACGTCGAAAAGAACAAATCGGTAAGGCTGACCGGGACTGCGCCACGCACGAACGTTATTGCTTGGCCAGTCCGCATTTCTCAGGTATATTTCGGCAGCCATGTAGTCCGCATAATTTCCGACATCCAAAAGGGACTGGACATGCTCATACGCAGCATTGCCTTCCCCAGAAAAATCATTCGTTGCGACATAATTCAGCATATCGATATACGAGTCCGCGGTTCCGCCGTTTGCCGTGACGGAATCCTTCACATGCTTTACCATGTCGACGCTTTTGGAATCTATCCCATGATTCGTTTCCACAAAATGTTCATTCAGGCGTTCGCGCAAATCGTGAATTCCCATATACACGCCGTTATAGAAGACCACCACCTGGCGGCTACGCTGGTAATCAACAGAAGAGCCTTCCACAACGCTCGTCATGGCGGCATCGGCAACAAAGTCCCCTACATAACGGTTTCCGCCATTGCGCAAATTGAACGCCTTGAACTTGTTCGCTTCGGGGCGGGTCGAGAACAGTACTTCAGGCGTCCATCCTCGTATTCCTTTTTCATCTTGATAGCAACAGGCTTTTTGGCATAGGTGCGGCTGTAGTTGCCCATCAGAGAAATCCCTGCATCGATTTGCCATGCTTTCTTTGCGCTGCGGCTCCCCTCTTCAAAAAATTCCACATGGACAGGATATTCCGCATCGGCCATGATGTTCACCCTACAGCTATATGGATTTTGACCAAAGCAGTCAGACGTATTGGCATACTTTTCGCGGAAGAATACGGAGTCGACACTTATGGCGACAACCGGCATAGACACAGTTTCACCGATAAAGAACGTGTGGCTCGACTTGCGCGCAACAGAATCCCCGACAAATTCTGCACAGCGTACCGGAGTATTCCTGGTTACCTCGTAGGGCTCGACAAACTCGGCCGTATTCACATCGGGTGCAGACCCGTTGAACGTACAACGGATAACACCGCCATACAACGGCGCGGGCACAGGAATGGTCAAATCGCTGTAGAACCCTGCAGGGGGAAGCAAGTGAACCTTGGCCGCTTCAACAAGATCTTTGTCGAGTTCCACTTCAGAACTGGAACTTGCGCCAGAAGATGTTTTGAACAAACTACTTGAACTTGAATTTGAGTTAGAGCTGGAATTAGAACTAGAGTTTGAACTTTTAGGATCCTTTACATTCATCGAATCCTTATTCACATCTTCCTTACTAAAACGTCCCAGATACCAGGAATAGAGCGAATCCGAATAGCGGATACTATCGGGAATAGCTTCGCCGTCTGGCCCGACTTCTTCGCCAATTTCAACGGTCTTGTTAGTTGAATCATCGTCCCCGCAGGCGGCGAGAAGCACCGCACACAAGAAGCAAATTGCAAGGAAGAATAGCTTATTGAAAACAAGTTCTTTTTTCATGACTAATCCTCCAAGCAGCGGACCGAGAATCCGTTTTCGTTGTCATCGTCGGTGAAGCGAGGACCGTAATCAACATATACGCCATATAGTGGCGCTAGATAATCAATCGTCTCCGTGTAAAGCCACCAGCCCGTTATAAATTGGTCTGTCGTAAATTTTTTCCCCGAAACATAGTCATACTTGCCTGCGGGCAGAGCGGAGAAACCATAAGGATTGTTTCCTCCGTTCCATTCCGAAGATTTAAGATTGTCAAAACCACCTGCACTATCAAGGAGGGTTTCAAATTCCAAGTTGGTAGGCAAGTGCCAACCTTCCGGGCAAACAACCTGCGCCAACGAAGCCGAATACAAGCGCCCGAACTTTTCGCAATTATCAGGGGAATTTTCAAAGCATACAGCACCCGTAGTATCGTAATTCAGGTTTTCCGCCATCCAGGTCTGTTCTCCAATTTCAACCGTCCTGTAAACTTTCCCGTCGCGGGCATCCGTCATTGTACCTTCGTTTTCCAAGACGCCCTTTACTGTTGCCGTGGGGCATTGTGGCGTTGCAGTGGATCCGTCCTGATTTTCTACAATAACATTCGGAGTATATTTGCCCCTATTCGTAAACGTGCGGGTCACCGAAGCATCGGTCGCATCGTAGCCAGAGCTCCAAGTGTAAATGAAAGGCTCGGCACCTTCGCTTTCGCAACCCGTGACATTCCATTCAAAAACAACCTCATTCGATTCAGTTATGCTATCCGACTCGGAAACCAGATTCAACTCACAGGAGCAATTCGAAATAGAGCGATTTTCCACGTTGATGGCTGGACAAGAAATGGTCATTTCCGATTCAAGCCCTTCATCCAGCACGACGGTTGCATATACCGACCCAGTATCTTTAAAGCTCATTTTCGGTTTGGCATCCGTACTGGTAGCGACTTTGCCCTTCATTTTGTCGACAAAAATCCATGAGTACGATGTGGCAGTGTAGTCTCCGACACCGATCAAGCCCCAATGTGAAGTATCGTTCCTGAAAACGCTCTTTTCAGAAGCCCTGCAATTGACAGGAGTGACCGAGCAAACATCGTATTTTCCATACGTCAACGTATATGTATGGAGATCAGGAACGGCAGATTTCGGAATTTCATAGGAAGCTCTTTCCCAACCCCAAAAATTTGGATTGCGAGCGGTGATGTCGACATTCTTCGAATATCCATCATCGCCCGAAAGGGTCATGGACAAACTCGGCAATTCACCTACGTTCTTGAAATTGCTCACAGTGAATGTGTATCCGTCATCATTTCCGTCTTCATCATAGCGCAAGTCCATGTAACAGGTTGCGGAGATAATACCCTTTACATAAACAGCAGGACACGAAATAAACAAGCTTTCGCTTTCATCGTTTACAATTTCAATATTCGGCGAGAACAACCCAGCCCTAGTCGTCACGCCCACTATAGACGAGCTATCGGCGGATGGATTCCAGGTGTAATTTGCGGAACCCTCCCATTCGTAAGTAAACTCCTGACCGCCCTTACATCCAGAAATCTTCCATGTGGCACTGTCTGGGTAATCTATCGAGGCTTGCAACGTATCCGTTTGCGTTTCACACAAACAATCCGTTACGGGAATGCCCGAGACATTGACTTTTGAACAGATTATCGTATCGCTTTCCGATTCCATTCCTTCGTTTATAATCAATCGTGCATGATACGCTCCCCCACGTTTGTAAGTGACCGTGGGCGAAATCTCTTGGCTAGTAGTAGGTGATGCTCTATCTCCAAAATCCCAGGAGAATGTAACAGGAGTACCGCCCATGTTATAGAAAGAGTAGGTAACACTCGAGTCCCGGACTGCACTCTTTTCCGAAACAACGCATACACCACGCACCTTGGTACCATCGTCAACCGGAATTTCCTTATCAGGGGCCTTCGAACTGGAGGATTCTACTGCCGAGGACTTCTTTTCTTCGACAGGCGAAGACGAGGAAAGTTTCTCTGATGAAGAAGACAATGTTTTGGAGGATGAAGAAGATGAAGTTATCGAGACCGCTTTCCCATCCTTGAGCCACGATCCATGCTTACAAGAATAAGACGCCGACTTGGACAAGACATATTTATAATCCCCGTCTGTAGTACATTTACCCAAGTCCGATTCTGAAATCACGACACCGGCCTGCTTCTGCCACTTCTTGGATATGCAAGCATAAAGCTTACCGGCAACATAGGCCAAATCGCCCTCGCGCTTTGACGAGCAAGTTTCCAATGAATCTTTTGAATCCACATTGGCCGTCACTATAGCCGGCACATAACAATCGACAAACTCGGAATCAGAGAATGTAGCTCCCGTAGATTTTTTCCAAGTTCCTGCTACACACTGGTATGCTTCCTTGTCGGATTCGACATAGTAAAATTTGCCAGCAACATCATCGTCACAAGCCCTAATATTGCATACTCCAGCAACAAATTCCTTTACCGGCACCCAGGCATTTGTAAAACACGTATAACGGGTTTCCTTTACCTTGGCAAGGGCACCCCTATTTTCCGCGCCACAAATCGGCAGTTCATCCAGGGAGTCGAAATTTCCCTCTAACAGTTCGGGATTATCGGAAGTGCGGGAATCCACGCTAGAGGAATCATCGCCACATGCCGAAAACGACAGCAGCAATGCCGCTGAAAAGACATAGAAGAGTATGCGGTTTTTCATACCTCTAAAATAATAAAAAACCGAGGTATGGTTACAAAAAATCTAATCCCAGTTGATGCTGGGTGGAGGATCCTTCAAATCCTTGTTCTGCTTGGCTGCCTCGAACTTCTTTTCGGCGATGGATGCACGCTGTTTGTCCTTCTCCTTGCCTGCGGCAAAGAGCGCGTCCAGTTCAGCAGCGCGGTTCTTTTGGCTCTTGAGGAATTCGTCAAAAGACTTGACTTCCTTCTTGTACTCCTTATGGGAGAGCACCTCACCCGTATCGGCATCAACGACGAGTTCGCCCTTGCACATGGGGCATTCCACGGTCAGCGTCCTTACAGCCATAAAGCCTCCTAGTCCCTGCGCCCACCAATAAGGCCAGCGCGGTACGCCCAATAGAGCAGTTGCAAAATGGAAGATATCGCGGCAGCCACATACGTGAGGCCTGCGGCAAAAAGCACTCCGGAAACCGTATTGTATTCACGGCCCTGCGCCACCACGTCCATGCGGGCAAGCGCCTTCTTGGCACGGGAAGAAGCATCAAACTCCACCGGCACGGTCACAAGCGTAAAGAGCGTCGCGGCAGCAAAAAGAATTACACCCACCAGCGCAAGAGAATAACCCAGCGCACGGCCGGCACCCATCAGCAAGATGCCAATAATCACAAGCCACGGACCGAGATTGCTACCGATATTGGCAACCGGCACAATGGCAGAACGCAACCACATCGGGAAGTACCCCTGCGCATGCTGGATAGCATGGCCCACCTCGTGCGCAGCGACACCCGCGGCACTTGCGTTACGGCCGTAGAACACTTCCTTCGAGAGGTTGAGTGTCTTATTCAACGGATTGTAATGGTCCGAAAGGAAACCGTGGTGCACAAGCACCTGCACGTCGGTGATACCCGCATCCATGAGAATCGCCTTCGCCACATCGGCACCGGTGAGGCCGCTGGAAATGTTCACTTTCTGGCCCGCAGCAAAACGGGACTTGACAAGCATGGAAACACCGCCAGACAAGGCAAGCGTCACCAGGAGAATCATCATGTATAAAGGGTCAAAGTACATATATCTACCTCAGGACATAATATACAAAAAAAGGGGTTAGGATCTAGGGGCTAGGGGCTAGAGAAAAACTACAGCCTCTAAGCTCTAGCCTCTAATCCCTCAAATCACATATCGCCGATGTCGAGCTTGACCTTGTCGCGGGCGCGCGTCAGCAAAAGCCCCAATGCAAGGTACACCACAGCCTGTACAGCAAGCAGGTACAACCGAGGCGCCACGTCGTAGATATCGCCCCCCATCTGTTCGATAGAAAGCCAGGCAGGCACGGCAAATGTACTCGGCAAAATATACGAAACGGCAACCATCCAAGATGGAATCAGATAACTGGGCCAGCTAAAGTTCGCAAGGAACAAAATCGGAATGGAGAGGTACAAGAAAAGTTGCATGCTGGATTCGCGCCGCAAGAACACCTGCGAAACGACCATCCCTAAATTGATGGTCGATGCAAGGAACACGACCGAGAAGACCACCATGGGCAACAGTTCGCCGCGTCTCGGGAAATCGAATAAGTTGTAAACAATACAATGATAAAAGAGAATGAACGAACAATAATGAATAAAGTAAGCCAGCGAACGTCCAAAGTACCGGTAAGGCAGGGATTCGTTTTCCACCGGACTATTGCGCATCTTCTTGCGGAAACGGCGATGGGCTCGGGAACCGCCCAATACGCAAATCCCGATGATAAGCGACTGCTGGAGAATGACCACCAAAACGCTGGGCACCACATAATTAGCATAGCCGCCCGTACTGTTGTACAGCGTCTGGATGCTGAGAGGGAACGGATCGCGCATGGCAATCGCCTTTGCAGAGGGAACCTTCTTGGAAATCGCAATCTGTTTCACCTTGTTCGTTGCACCCAGCGTCAACGCACAAGTCGAAAATGCCGTACCGATAGCTCCGTGGAACATCACGTAAGCCCCGTGCGTAAAAATATTCACCGTCACCTGGCGATGGCTGCGGATGTCTCTTTCCATGTTCTCGGGAATAACCATGAAGCCATAAATTTCGTCGTGCGACATGGATTCCTTGGCCTGCTGCATTTCGGAATACACAGCCTTTACTTCTATCTGCTGGGCAGCCGATGCCATACGAACCAATTCACGGGACATCGTCGTGTTGTCCATGTCCACGATGGCAACAGGGACCTTCGTCACCGTCTGATAAATATACGGAGTCGGATAATAAAAGGCATACAAGATGCCCGCCACCACAAGCAAGAGCACCGCGGCAGGGTCCGTGTACATCAGTTTCCATTCGGCAAAAGCGACTTTCCAAAGGCGACGAATCATGCGGAAGCCTCCGGAGCCGTTTGCATTTTCTTCTCGTATTCAGCTTCCCTGCGGGCGAACTGTTTCCACCGCATCGACATAAGGAAGGCGCCCAGGAGGTTCCAGAACAGAGCCATCCCGATAAGGATTTTCAGCACTTCCCATGCAGGAGCCATGCTCACATCGCCCAGGAGCATCATCGACTGGATCTTGAGTGCATGCGTCAGCGGGAGCACAAAGGCAAAGCAGCGCACGGCAAAAGGCATGGCCATCACGGGGAACGTCTGCCCGGCAAACGCAAAGGCCGGGCTACCAATGACGCCCGCGGCACCTGTCGCAATTCTCATCACGCCCACCACACCGACAAACACAATGCCGGCACCGGAACATGCGAGAATCATGAACAGTTGGGCGGCAGCCGTCATGACAAATTCGTCAAAAGTCAACGGAGCGAGTTCACGATGGCAATAGGCATAGCAGCCAAGCATACCCAGCCACAAAATGACATTCATCGGCAATACACTTGCAAGCCACAGCGTAAACCTGGAGCCCCGTGCATAGCCGAGCATTTCTCTCACGCGGTGGTCACGGAGCGGGAACGAAGCCACATACACGCCGACAATCATCGCAGCAAGGTGGAACAACGCCGTCACAAGGCCAAGCCCGAGGAATCCCTGGTAGTTGCCCTCGACATTGCCGACAGAATGGATTTCCGTTTTCACAGGATCATCCATCTGGGCGGTAAACATTTCGCTCCCTGCAGCCGAAAGCACTGCACGAATTTCCTTGGTCGCAAACATGTTGGTCAAATAATTCTGCCCGCTGGAATACACCGGAATCACAGGACTTTCGAGCCTAAGGGCTCGGCGTTCCAGTTCGTTAGGCAAGACAAGGAAACTCTGGAGGTCGCCACGAATAACCGCATGCTCGCACTCGGCCATGTCGTGACAAATCATCTTCACATTCAATACCGGGCTGGAACGCAACTTGGATTCCAGGCGGTCGGCCAGGCGACTATCATCCTGACGCACAATGCCAATAGGCACATGCTGCACGATTTGCGAGGAGAACAGGCCCAGCATAAAAATCGAAACGCCCACAGGCAAAACGAGGAGAATCAGCCACAAGACGATATTGTGGCTGAAATAAATTTTCCGGACCGTTTTCAGGAATCCCTGCAACAGCACGGCAAGCCTCCGCTAGCGGATAGATTCCGCCGAAAGAAGGACACTCATGCCCGGGCGCAAGTTGTCGACCTTCTGCGTGGGGCGCATGCGCACTTCGAACGTCTTGAGGTCGAATCCGCCACTTTCCTTGCTGCTGCGCCATGTAGCGTAGTCACCCACGGAAGCAATGTAGCTCACTTCCATCTCGACATCGCTATCCAGCGCAGGGATATGGGCCACAAAACGCTTGCCCTTGGAAACATTCTTGAGCAAATCTTCGCGGAAATGGAACACTGCCCAAGCATCATTCAAGTCCGTCACAGCCACCACAGGCATGCCCGAACCGACCACTTCACCTTCTTCGGCAAGTTTGAGCGAGACCTCGCCTGTAATCGGGGAACGAATCTTGGTTTCTTCGAGGTAAGCATCCACTTCGGCGGTAGCACCGCGGGCCTGCATCACAAGGGCGTTCGCAGCTGCTTTATCTTCGCTACGGGCACCAGCCACAGCCTGGTCGTACTGCGCCTTCGCAGCATCGGCGGCAGACTGGCTCGCCTTCATCTGGGTTTCGGCTTCGTCACGTTTCTGGAGCGGGAGCACGCCCTCGTCATAAAGTTTCTGCACGCGGTCGTACGTATTCTTCGCAAGCGTCGCGGCATCCTGCGCACGGTCGGCCATCGCCTTGAGTGCGGTGATATCTTCGCTGCGAGCACCATTGCGGGCCTTGTTCGCCTGGGCCTTCGCGGCACCGAGCGCACCCTCGGCCTGGATTTTCTTCGCCTCTATTTCGGGGCTGCTAATAATCGCCACGAGGGAATCCTTGTACACATAATCCCCTTCACGCACAAGCAGAGCCTCGACACGGCCAGGAATTTTTCCCGCGACAAGGACGCGCCTTGCTTCCATCTGCCCCTGCAAGAACTGTTCGCGAGGCTCGGTGGCAAATTTCTTGAGCTGGGCAACGCCCAGTACGACCAGTGCAATCAGCACCAGCACGATAACCATCTTGCCAAAGAATTTCAACGCATTGATCATTGTTTATTCTCCTTGTTCTCGGGAACCGTTCCCGCGGTTCCCTGTTCAGAAGATTCCTTTGCCGGCGCGGGGGCCGGGGTAACAGCCGAGTCAGCGGGCGCTTGCGCAGGGGCGGCAACAGAGTCAGCGGCAACAGTCGCCGGGGCCACCGAATCCGCAGCGGCAGGAGCCACCGGAGCGGGAGCCGGAGCCACCGCAGGCGATGTCGCCACAGCAGAATCCACAGCAGGCGCAGCCGGTTGCACAGGAGCGACAGGTTTCGAGGCCGTAAGCAGAGTGCCTGCATTTTCAACCTCACCGCAAGATTCAAGCAAGCCGAGCCATGCAATGACGGCATCGTAATGGGCCTTGAGGTCGGCCACCTGCAAACGCGACAGCGCCAGTTCGGCATCGACAACGTCGAGGCCGGTCGCAAGCCCCGCCTCGTAAGCCTTCTTTTGGCTACGCAAGGCCTCATCAGCCAGTTCACGTGTTTTTTGCAGGCTTACCAAGCGGCTCTTGGCGTGTTCCATCTCGCGCCAGCGCTTTTCAACAAGCAAGTTGATGTTGTCCAAAGTCTGTTCTTCCATGCTGGCCAGCGAACGGTCAAGAGCCTTCGCGCTACTCACCTTCGAACGCGTTTCGCCGCCCTTGAATAAATCCCACTGCGCCTTCGCACCCACGGCCCATTCCGGTTCCAGTATGGTCAGGTCTTTTGTATAAAGTTCCTTATACCCGAACAAGGCAACCGTCGGGTAATAGTCGGCACGGGCAGCGCTGACGGCAGCCTGGCTCCGTTTGCGTTCAGTACGCAGTTGCCTAAGCCCAGGGTGCTTTTCCCTCGCAATAGCCTTAAACTCTTCAATAGAGCGGTACACCTCGGGGGATTCAACTGGGGTCGTTGCGGTAATGCTCGTATCCGTATGCAAGAGGCTCGCCAGCGCAAGACGCGCCAAGGTCTGGTCGCGCATAGCGTCTTCCAGTGCGTTTTCCGCCTCGGCAAGGGCCACTTCGGCACGCAGGCGTTCTGCCTTGCTAATCTGCCCACCCGCTTCCAATTTCTTGGAACGTTCCAGATGGTCTTCCAAGTTACGCTTCGTCGTCTCGCGGAGCAACGTCAATTCTTCGGCCAGTCGCAAGGAAAAGTACCTAGTTGCGACATCCATGAGAATCGCATTCTGGGCCATGTCAAATTCGGCCTTGCGGGCAGTCACGTTTTCTTTTGCGGCATCGTAGGCAGAATAAATCTTGAGTCCGGTAAATATCGGCCAGATAACGGACAGTCGCGCATTGAAAAACACGTCATCCTGGACCCTTTTCCTGAAATTCGGCATGGCCGAATCCAACGTAGATTCCGTCTTCATCCTAGCAAGATTTCCCACAGAATCACCGACATTCCTCGCCATAGGATTTGCCATTTCACTGGGCATTCCCGCGCCGGTGGCACGCTCATAGGCTGCCTCGTAACCGGTCTTATAATAATTCTGGTAAGCCTCGGCGCCATGCACAGAGATAATCCCCGAACGAATTTCGTTCAAATCGATATTGATGGGGTCGTTAATCTTGGTGACTCCCGCAGACAGGGAGACGGTGGGCATAAAGCGGGACCGGGCCTCGTTCTTGCCGCTCTCGGCCATTTCGACCTTGGCTTTTTCAGCCTTGATCTGCGAGTTGCCCGTCTTTGCCATGTTAAGGGCATCCTGTAGCGACAGGGGGGCTGCCATTGCCGCGACAGAAACAAAAACAAAAAATGTAAAGCGCAACTTCATAGCACAAGATAAAATAGCAAATTCTATTTTTGGGCACTCCCGCCATCCTGCCTTTTCTGACAAAAGGGGGGAATTTAACTATAAGAGGGCATACTTGCGCATCTTGTCCTCTTTTTATAAAAAAATCCCCCGGATAACCGGGGGAAGATTCCTGCAAGAGGATAATTTACTTACCAATAGTCGGTTCAGCAGCCTTCCAGGCGCTGGCCTCGTAACCCATCGTCTTCGTGTCGACACGCTGCAAGCTGAATCCGAGACCGTCCGCTTCTTTCAAAGCCGGCCAGCGGTCAGAATAGAGCGTGGCATCGTGCCAGATGTAGAAGTATGCAAAGCCACTCGGAGCAGACTTGCTTTCGACCTTGGCATAGGGCTCCTTGACGGCGATAGTTTCGCTGCGGTTGGAGAGCTTGCCGGAATAAGTCATAATCTGCACCGTTGCCGGGATAGAATAGGTCGTACGGACAAAATCCGCGCCCCAGTTCGTAATCCCTGTAGCAGTAAGAACAGCCGGGTCGAGTTGTTCAGGAATCAAGAGAATCATGCCATGGGCAGGGAGAACCGCAGTGCTCCCGAATTCCATATTAATACCCTCTATCTTCCAACCCTTCTGGTCTTTGGTGCTGTAAAGAGAAATATCGTTGTCAGTACCATTCACCAATTCCATGTATTCAAACGGGAGCGGGCCCGATTCGTCCGGATGGTAATGGATTTCGTTGATATACACAGACCCCATCTTGAGGGCAGAATTCTTTTCGCCAGGTGTAGCGGAAGCAAGCGGGCCTTGGGCCGTAGAGCCGTCACTCAGGTCAATTACGCCACTTGTACCCGTACCGGCAGGCACCCAGATACTGGATTCTTCGCCTTCCAGCGACCCACGCAGGTAGAATTCACCGCCCTGCTCGCTCACCACCAATTCTTCGTCGAAGTTGTTGACGGCGTCGAGCACGACATAGCCCTTCGCCGGGATTACCGTCGAAACTTCTCCGGACTTAATCGTCAGCGTCTGCTTGCGACGCTTGACTTCTATCGTCCAACCGGCAACATCCACTTCCTTGTCGCCCGTATTGTACAGTTCAATCCATGCGTTATCTTCACCGATGGTCGGCATGATTTCGTTGATGCGCACCGCGGCGGGAGTCACCCATTCGTCGTTACCGACACCGGGATTGCCCTTATCAAGTTTGCTTGCCGCCCAAGAGTTCGGCTGGGCAGCATTGCCGCCCACATGCACAAGGGTACGGCCCTTACCATCGGCAAGGCTCGGCCAAGGAGGTTCGTTGCCGAAGGCGCAGCTCACGTCGCCCTCGCCCATAACCTTCACGTTCACGACATCGCCTTCGTTGGCCAGTTTGACCTGCGTTCCACCCTCCCACGGGCCAAACAGACGGCCGGCAAACGTGGGATAAGCCGCCTTGAACTCAGTCGGATCGTTCGTTACCACGATGTATTCACCCTTCTTCAAGGGCTCTCCGGGGAACACATAATCGACAGCGCCACTCAGGTGGAGATCAAAATTCTGCATGTTGTCCATGTCCAAGCCACCGACGATATAGATTTCAATCCATTCCAGGGCAGAACCATCAGCCGCATTGTACATGATTTCGGAGCAACCCATCTGCGGGTCATCCGTTTCAGAAATGGGTTCATCGCTGCTGCTCGAAGCGGGAGTGGGATCCTTACCTCCGCTGCTCCCCTTTTCACTACTGTTGCCAGGATCAGCCGAAGTAGGATCGCCAGCAGAAGAAGGCTGGGGATCTCCACTACTGCCAATATCTCCGGGCTGAGAGTCCGAACTAATCTCAGGGGTCACTGGATTATTATCGCTGCTTTCCTCGTTGGAGCAAGCAGAAAGCGCACCGAGTGCAGCAATGCAGGAGCCGATCAAAAGCCACTTTTTCATGTTCATAGGGGCCATCCTTTGTTCAAGTCAAACTCTATAATAAAACTTTTAAAAATTCCCAGCCAGTTTCGTCCAGTAGGGGCTCTTGAACCTGCGCGGGTTCTCGTAAACCCGTTTCCATTCAGCGGCCGCATTACCGAATTTAGAAAATGCGGAGTGCTTGAGGTTCAAAAATCTTATCAGGTCGAACATCCAGTACGGAACCTGTGAGCAAGGACACTTTAATTCGAGCACAGCGTCCATTCCCGGCTGGAAAAACCTCGGAAGACCGGTCGAATGCATGTAGTGCGGGTCCACCGTATAGTCAAATCCGTTTTCCTCGCGGAAGCGCATGCCGGTATCGATTGTCACGCGGGAGTATTCCTCGCGAAGTCCGAACCAGGCGCGACGCTTGTACTGCGTCAAAAGGCGCGGATGGGCCCCGTGGAGTTCCGTCTTGTACAAGAAATCCTTCAAGTACATGCGGTCCTTTTCCGTCTTGCAGGGCCATTCCTCGGGTTTCATGTTCCAGACTTCGCCCGGATTGATACCCTTGATGGTCGCACGGCTCTTATAGCAAATGCTGCGAATCTTGCGCTTGACCTCGAAATGGAACGTACCGTCCTGTGCCGGATGCTCGCCGTAAGTGCGGATGCGCATGTTGAAGCGGTCCAGGAGCTGTTTCTTTTTCCAACCGAGGAAGGTCCACTTGGGGCTATCCAGATACAGGTTCGTAATCCAGTAGAAACCACCCGGAGTAATCTTGGAATAGTAGTCTTCTTCGCAATACGGAGCAAGGAAAGCGCCTATCCGGTCCGCCCATTCGACGGGGATATGGTACTTGAGCTCGAACCGCTCGAGAAGGCTAAACCCACGGGCTTCTGCCATACTACTTCAAAGCCTCACGGAGATGGTTCACGCTACCCTCGCGGGCAAGGATCCCCGCATAATTGAGCAATTCCAGATAACGCACGAAAATATCGTATTCCAACTTGACAGCCTTCATGTCGCTTTCGAGCGAGCTTTCCTTGGCGCGCAAAAGCAAAAGCGGATCGGAACCGGCATTAATTGCGAACTGTTCCATGAACCCGCTCGCGTTCACCTGCTGCACATATTCCTTCTGCACCTTCCATTGGCCAATCATGGCAAGCACTTCCTCGGTCAGGCGGGCCACCTTCTGATTGATATCGCGCACATCAGCGAGGTAGTCGCCTTCGGCATCGAGCTTGGCCACCTGGAGCTTGAGATCGCCGTCCTTGCCGCTATCGAAGAACGGCAGGCGGAAAGCGAGATTCACAAAGAACTTGTCCGCAGTCTTCCTGTTGTCCTTGTCCGGAACGAGAAGGTCTGCAGACGCATTGCAGCCTGCGACAGACGTACAACCAGTCTTCTTTTTGAATTCTTTGATATATGTCGAATCGCCATCGTTCTTATTAGGGCCATAAAAGCCCGTACCATAGACATCATCCGCATACAAAGTCTTGTATTTTTCCATCCGGGATTCTATCTGCAGGGAGTAGCCGATACCGATATGCGAGATGTAGTCGCGGCCCTTGCTCACGTCCTGCTTGGCCTGGGCAACTTCGGCGTCGCGCTTGCCGCGGGCCATCGCCACCAGCGGGAAGTTTTCATTCACTTCCACGCCATTAGAAAGGTTCTGAGCAAGTTCGTCCATGGTCGGGAGGAACGAGGAATCCAAATCAACTCCATCGAAATCGGGCACCCAGATTTTCATCTTGAGTTCCGCGTCACGCAAAGCCGTGCTGTCCGAAAGCAAATCCGCCTTCAAGGTAGCACCCTTTTCCAGAGCGGCCATCAGGTCTTCGGGATTGAAGGACGCCGAACCGGACTTGAGGTGCAACACTTCGATGCGGTCGGCATTCACCTGTAGCAACTGCTTGTTGATTTCGTTAATCTTCTTGCGCATCACATAGCGCACGCCGCGTTCGTAGCGGTCGTACAGCAACAGGGAGCGCTCCACGCCAAAGCGGGCACGTTCGTACGCCTTATTAGCCTCGTAACGTTCACGGTCGGCAGAGCCTTCGCCGAACGTCTTGGGGCTCATGCGGAGTTCAAAGTCGTGCTTGGCAAAGCTAAAACCGTCCAACTGGTAACGCAGTTCCATCTTGTCCCAGAGTTTCGTGTTCCTGGGAGAAGACGTTGCCTCGGAACGCTTCTGCGCGGCCTCGAATCGGGGGTCCGTCTGCGCCGACTGGACAAGACGGTCCCACGTCAGCGGACCCGCATACAGGACCGCAGACAACATGATAGGGAGTGCAACAAAGCGCTTCATTATTTCTTACCGTCTTTTTTGAGATGTTGAATAACGCCCATTTCCGCAATAGTCACCATTTCGCCCAGGAGGAACGGATTCTCTTCGGGGATCTTGATGGTCACTTCACGACCGTACACCGGCAATTCCGGCATTTTCCACATGCGGGTCGGGAACGGAACGATACGGCTGGAGAGGCCGACAACTTCGCCGACAACCGCCTTGCCCGTACCGGCAAGCGTGGTCACCTTTACGGTCTCGCCCACATCCATGTTCTGATAAATCTGTTCGTTGATGTAGCCACGGATAATCGTCGGGCGCTTGTGCGTGAGGGTGAGAATCGGGGCAAAGCTCGAAACCTTTTCGCCATCGCGGACGTTCACGTCACCGACCACCCAGTTTTCCTTGGCAATCTGGACGAGGTCTTCCTGCTGCTTCTGGAGTTCAGCCAGTTCCTTCTTCAGGTTCTCGACTTCGCTCTGTCCGCTCGTCTTCTGCAGACGGCCACTACCGCGCAAAAGGGCAATCTGCTGGTTCGCGCTCTTAGTCGCCAATGCAAGTTCGTTCTTGAGGCTCTTGATCTGCAGGGCCATGGCGTCGTTGCCGTCGCCGCTGGACTTCGAGTTCGAGAGGCTCTTGAGCTTGGCGGAAATTTCCTTGTTCTTCTGGTATTCCGTCTCGAGGTTGCGGATTTCGGCGCTGAGAGTGAGGCGCCTCGTCTCGAGGTTCGCCTTGACTTCGGCCACCTTCTGGTCGATTTCGGCGGAACTCAGGTTGCTGCGGCCTTCGAGGGCGTCAATTTCGCGGGCAACTTCCGAAATGCGGAGAGTCAAGTCCGGACGGTTGATTTCGACAATCGTGTCGCCCACCTGGAGTTCCTGGCCGGGAACCACGTGCACCTTAACGATTTCGGTTGCGGAGGGCACGCTGATAATGGTTTCGTTCGCATCGGCAATGCCGCGGAACATGGCGACCTTGCCCTGGTAGACCAAGCCGAGGACGATGGCGAAAACAACGCAAATCGCCCAGGCAAGGGACAACTTGTGGGTGTAGACGTAGGCCACACCCGCATTGTTCTTGTGGGTGTTCCAGAAATTGTCGAGAAGATCTTCAAGTTTGTGCATTGTATCCTCCCCTTACATTTCCGTCGTCGCGTCTTGCATCATGAACTGGACATCCGAAATTCCCTCGATCTTGGAAAGGTCGTTCAGGATTTCGGCGGCGGGCTTCGTCGCACGCAGGCGAATCTGGTAGGCGACATCCAGACGGGCGCCGCCATCGACTTCGCGCATGGTGATGAGGATGAAAGTCTTGAGGCTCGTCTTCATGATATGTTCGACCTGAGCGCGGGCATCACCTTCGTTCGGGAGAGCAAAGCGGAGCATACCGTCAAAGAAGTGCTTGGTACCAAGACCCGTGCGAGAAAGGAGGAAAGCGACACAGCAGAAGGCAATCGTACCGCCGACAGCGGCACCCCAGGCATACACACCGCAGCCGATACCCGCACCTAGCGCCGCAAATATGAACATGATATCTCGCGGGTCCTTGAAACTCGTACGGAAGCGGACCACCGAAAGCGCACCCATCATACCGAGACCGCGCCCGACGTTATCGCCGATGGCCTGCATGATCATCGCAGCCGCAACCGAGCTCAGGACGATGCCCTGGACGAAGTTCCTGGAATAGGAAAGCCCGAGGAAGGTCTTTTCGTAAGTCCAGCCGATTGCCGAAGATAAGATAAAGGCAAGGCAAAGCGTATATGCCAACGTAATAATAGTAGCGTTGGTCGTACTTGATTGAACCGCAAGAAGGTCTAACATTATGCTCTCCGTATAATTACGTTTTTCCGCAAAAGGCAAAAGGAGCTATTGTACCCTCATCAATAGCCCAAGAACCTAAGCTATCCAAAAATAACAAAAGGGCTTAAAAAACGTTTGAAAAAAGAAAAATACACGTTGCTGACGACAACAACAACACACAAAATTCTCAACATCCACAACGCATTTTCCATTATGGGTAATAAATCCGCCCCATCCAGGCAACCACTAACCCTATCAGGCGAACTATTTTGTTAACGAAAGTTAACAAAAAGGCCCTGCTACAATGCGGAGCCTTCCATTTTTTATTATCACTTATTTCTAAATAAAACAAAATGCTACGAGAAATCGAAGCCTTAATTACAATTTACTAAATAGTGCAAAAAATATCATTTACATGAATTAGCACGCTTAAGCAAGTCATCGTTTATACGATAGAGCATTGCATCTGGTTCAGACTGTCCTCGCATAGAACAATATTTGCAAGGGCCAAGATTTTCATAAGAAGAAAAATCTCTAACATCATGTTTTTGGAACTCTTTCCCTTTAAACGTCAAGCACATCTTCTGAGTTGTATGAAATTCCAAACGAACATCGTAAAGATTCGATTCAAATGAACCCAAGCCTTCTTTATGCAAAAAAGGAAATGTTCCATCCTGATTATAAGTAGTATCACCAGATTTAATTACTATGGATTGAAGATTTTCTTCATCATCTCCAATTGATCCATAAAACAAGGATACATCTACCTTTGTCTCATTCAAGAAGAGTGGTTCGTAACATTCCTGGTAATCATCTGAATCCCAGGAACATCCCCAAAGAAGTAAAAAAAACGATAAAGTAAAAAAAACTTTTTTCATCATAACCCCCAACATTTGCGTCAAAACATCTCTTTTTTCCAATGCATCACTCGCAAGAGCCTACTTGTTTAAGTAAATTCGGAGAAATTATATATTCATAAGCTTGAACGCTTCCTCCAGTTGTTGAAACTGGTTCGCCCACCTTTTTATATGAATCAATGACACGAATATCCGTTTTTTCATCCTGAACAGGCCCTGCAAACGAAATACACTTTGGAGAATCACCCAAAATTTTCATTTTCACATCTATCATTGAAGAATTACAACCATTAACATATAGACCGCATTGGCACCACAAAACATTCCATCCTCTACTAGTATCAACAAACATAAAGGAATCACCGTCTTTTATCACTGTCATAAAAGTCCCTTCCATCTCGGAATTCTCCATATAAAACGTCATTTCAATATCGGAGCCCGATTCATTCACAATTCCCTTAAGTTCATTGATTTCATAATCCGCACAGTCTTCGCAATCGGAACATGCAGATAACATCAAGATAAATAATAAGGCAAGTAACGTTTTCATCCCTATTCCCTACATACTAGTCCAATAGTTAAACAAGGCATCTCAATAAGTCCCACTACAATGCAGAGCCTTCCATTTTTATTTATTTCTAAACTTCAGCTACCCATCAATCGGGCTCAACCGAGAAAAAACCATCACAAGATTGAGCCATATTGAAAATTGAATCATCTATCGTATAACGATAAAGATGCACAGTAATTCCAACATAATCATCTTCATCAACTTTTACGTAAGACTGCATAAACCTAATGTCTTTATCCGTAACCTGTTTTTTTCCTTCAAAAGCTATACACTGCGGCTCATTTGATAAAAATTTTAAATAAACATTCAATGGTTTAGAGCCACATCCATCAAGAAACAAGCCACAATCACATCTAGGAATTAACGCACTATATGCAGAGTCGTTAAAGAAGAAGACTGAATTTTTCTCAATTTTTTTTATCACGGAATCCTCTCCCGCAAATAAAACAAGAACATCAAAGCTAGAGCTATTCATTATTTCAGAAGGCTCTAAAACCACATCTTGCTCGCAATCTTCGCAATCGGAACATGCATAGACAAGAAAAACAATTATAACTGCAAATAAAAGCCTCACAATCATCTTTTCCCCCTAAAGATTCATCCAATACTCAAACAAAACATCCACAGTCTGATTAGTGTAAATTCGCACACCCGCATTAGATGGATAATGTCTTTTGATAATCCCCCCGTTTAAAATAACGTTGTAAATATAAACAAAGTTTCATTTAACAGCACAAAAAAATGGCCGAAACCATCTTTTTTAAACGTTCTGTGCTTGGATGAGCTATCAAATCCAGCCGAAGCTAGAAGCGAAAAAAGGATGGCCACCGCCATCCTCTTATAAAGTCTCGGTCTTAAAAAGAAGCGAGCAGGACCAGGAGCCGAGCCCCATAACTAAAATCAAAAAAGATGGCCGAAACCATCCTTTTTTTTATCCACTGAGCTTGGAAAAAGAAGCGAGCAGGACCAGGAGCCGAGCCCCCGTAGCGTATTGTAATACGTGAGGGGGCGAGCGACGCCGTAATGCGAGGCCTACTTTTTCAAGAACTCGTTGATGCCTGCAGCTGCACGGCGCCCCTCACCCATAGCGAGAATCACAGTGGCAGCGCCGAGCACGATGTCACCACCGGCATAAACCTTCTCCATGAAGGTCTTGTTGGCAGCGGCATCTTCGAGAAGGATGTGACCCTTCTTGTCGACAGAGAGTTCCGGCGTGGTGTTGCTGATAAGCGGGTTGGAACCGTTACCGATAGCAACGAGCACGGTGTCGCATTCGATTTCGAAGCTTGCACCTTCGACCTTGACCGGACGCGGACGGCCCTTTTCATCGGGTTCGCCGAGTTCGTACTTGTCGACGAGCATGCCGCGCACGTGGCCGGCTTCGTCGCCAAGAATCTTGGCCGGGTTCTGCAGAACGCAGAATTCGACACCCTCTTCCTGGGCATGGAGAACTTCTTCCTTACGGGCAGGGAGTTCGTTCATGCTGCGGCGGTAAACGATGCGGACCTTTTCGGCACCGAGACGGAGAGCCATACGGGCAGCGTCCATAGCGACGTTACCACCACCGAGAACGACCACGTTCTTACCGGGCCACATCGGAGTATCGGCGTGTTCCTTGTCGTAGGCGCGCATAAGGTTAGCGCGGGTCAGGTATTCGTTAGCGGCGAACACACCGACGAGGTTTTCACCTTCGATGTTCATGAAGAGCGGGAGGCCAGCACCGGTACCGACGAACACGGCATCGAAGCCATCCTTTTCAATCAAATCCTTGAGCTTGCGAGTACGGCCGATGACAAAATTTGTCTCGAACTTCACGCCCATGGCAGCGAGAGATTCGATTTCGTTGTCAACGATCTTCTTGGGCAGACGGAATTCAGGAATGCCGTAGCGGACCACACCACCGAGCTTGTGGAAAGCTTCGAAGATGGTCACGTCGTGGCCTTCGCGGCGCACGTCAGCAGCGACAACCAGACCGGCAGGACCGGAACCGATCACAGCCACCTTCTTACCGGTAGCAGGCTTCACAGCCGGCACAGAAGCACCACCGTTGTTGCGTTCGTAGTCAGCAGCAAAGCGTTCCAGGCGGCCGATAGCCACAGCCTGGTTCACGTCCTTGTGCATCTTGCCCATCGTGCAGTTCATCTGGCACTGGCGTTCCTGCGGGCACACACGGCCACATATTGCCGGGAGCAAGCTCGTTTCCTTAATCTTGGCGATAGCGGCCTTGAAGTCACCTTCGGCAATCTTCGCAATGAAGGCCGGGATGTCGATGTGCACCGGGCAGCTTTCGACGCAGAACGGCTTCTTACAGGCGAGGCAGCGGTTGGCTTCCACGATGGCCTGGGCTTCGGTGTAACCCTGAGCCACTTCTTCCATCACGCGGGCGCGGTAGCTCGGTTCGAGCTGCGGCATCGGCTGGGCCGGGATAGCAGTCTTGTCCTTGGGCTTGAGCGGCTGCGGGAGGGCCTTGATCTTTTCGAGTTCCACCTTGGCGGCGGCATCCAACTGTTCACGAGTCAAATGTTCAGACATTACTTGCTCTCCTTGGCCTTTGCGTCAGCCATCTTATCAATGTTGCACTTGTGGCCGTCGTTGGCACCGAAGCGGTGCAAGGCTTCCTGTTCCTGGGGCTTGAAGGCACCCATGCGCTGGAGCATGTTGTTCCAGTCGACTTCGTGGCCGTCAAATTCCGGGCCATCGACGCAGACGAACTTCGTCTTGCCACCGATAGTCACGCGGCAGCCACCGCACATGCCGGTCCCATCCACCATGATGCTGTTGAGGCTCACGACGGTCTTCACGCCGTAGGGCTTGGTGGTGAGGGCGCAGAACTTCATCATAATCGGAGGACCGATGGCGAGCACCATGTCCGGCTTGCCCTTCGTGTCTTCGCAGAGTTCCTTCAGCGGTTCGGTCACGAGACCCTTGCGGCCGTAGGAACCGTCGTCGGTCATGAAAATGATTTCGTCAGCGAGGGCGGTCATTTCTTCCTTCATGAGGAAGAGGCTCTCGTTACGGGCACCCATGATGATGGTGACCTTGTTGCCGGCCTTCTTCATGGCCTGGACAATCGGGTGCATCGGGGCAATGCCCACGCCACCGCACACGCAAACCACGTGGCCAAAATTCTCGATGTGGGTCGGGGAACCGAGCGGGCCCACGAGCACCGGGATATCGTCACCGACTTCGAACTTGGAGAGTTCGGTGGTGGTCTTACCGACGGTCTGGAAAATCAGGGTGATGGAGCCTTCAGTCGTGTCGGCATCGGCGATGGTGAGAGGCACGCGTTCGCCGTTGTCCTTGTTCGTCTGGAGGATGATGAACTGGCCGGCCTTACGCTCTTGGGCGATCAGCGGGGCCTCGACGCGGAATTGGAATACCGCAGGAGATAACTGTTTTTTAAAGAGAATTTTTGCCATAGTGGCACAAATTTAAAAAAGTCTCCCCTTCCGAGGAAGTTTTTTTCCAAAAAAAGGCTCCGATTAGACTGCATTTTTACGAACTCATGCGGGAGGGGCCCCAGCTCAGAGTGGACGCCTACGGCGTCAGTGGCTGCGCTCGGTCATGCCGGGGTGCAAGCACCCCGTCGCGACACTCGCTTGCACACTACTGCGAAGGCTCAATGTTTTTCTGAAACAGTTGCAGGTTAGGGCTTCTGCAGGAATTCGTAGATGCGGGACTTGTATTCCTTGAGTTCGTCGAAGGCGGCGTGGCCGAATCCTTCGAACATCTGGAACTCGTAGGGAATACCGGCGGCTTTCAGACGCTCCACAATCTTCTCGGAGGCAACGGGCAAAACCACGCGGTCGTCGCTTGCGGCAAGCACGAGCACCGGGCACTTGATTTTGCCAAGGTCCTCGCGGGTATCCACGGAATCACATTCATGCGAAAAGATGGCGAAGCGGTCCATCTCGGCCTCGGAAACGTCCTTGTACATGGCGCGAAGAGCCCGGCCATAACGTTCGGCAAACTTCACCGAAAAGCAGTCGCGAATGAACGCATCCACAAGGCCTTCGCGGTCGTGGGCGCGGGCAAGGCGGGTCCAATTCCCGATAACTTCAAGTTGTTCAGGTTCCGCTTTCGATGTCGAACAGCCGAGCACAAGCTTCCAAACAAGTTCCGGATGACTCGCGGCAATATGCTGCGCCACCATGCCTCCCTGCGAAACGCCGTACAAAGCGACATCGGTCAAGCCTAGCGCCTGCAGGGCAAGCACCTGGTCGCGGGCCATATCTTCGAGGGAGTATCCGAGTTCTGCATCCTTGCGCCGGTCAAAAAAGTAGAGCGTATAATCCTCGGTAAATATCTTGTACGGCACTTGCAAAGATGCCGCAGACTTCATCACGCTCTTGATAGCAAGCCCAGGGATAATGACCAACGGCCTAGCCCCCGTACCGAAGCGGGCATATTCCATCTCAAATCCGTTCGTGCAGACTGTCTGTACAAGATTTTCGCTCATACCTTAAAAGATAGATACATCTTCTTCAGAAGGGAAAGACTTTTTCTTATTATTTTTCTGACATTCCCCCTTTAAAAAGGAGTTCGCCCCATGAACAAGATTTTCGGAACGCTCTGCGCCACGGCGCTCATGCTCACGCTCTCCGTCACCGGTTGTAGCGATACAAAGAAGGGCACTAACGAGAACAAGGCAGAAGAACCCGCCGACCAGGCGGCCCCAGCAGAGACCGCCACACCCGCAGAAACTGTCGCACAGGTCGAAGGCACGAAAACAATAACCCTCGCAAACGGGGCGAGCGTCACCTGGATCCAGGACAACGACGGCGAAAAGCTGATGCCGCGCACGCTATTCAGCGATGCAAGCGACTCGCTCTATAACAGCATAAATATGCCTGATGGCATCCCCGCCAGCGTGAGCACGTTCCTCGTGAAAATTGACGATCAGTATATATTGTTTGATGCAGGCCTCGGAGCTTTCGGCGGGCAACTCATGAACCGCCTCGCCGCGCTCGGAGTCAACCCCGACAACATCGAGCTTGTCTACCTGACGCATTTTCATGTGGACCACATCGCGGGCCTTGTCGTGAAGGATGATGCCGGCAACGACACAAAAGCATTCAAGAACGCCGCCGTCTATGCGAGCAAAGTGGAATACGACGCCTGGATGAACGACATCCCGAAAAACGACTTGCAAAAAGGCATCATGGCACTCTACAAGGATAGCCTGCACCTGTTCGCCTTCGGCGACAGCCTCCCCCACGGAGTGCTCGCGATAGACGCCATCGGACATACTCCCGGCCACACCGCCTTCCAGCTTGCAAACCTGATTATCGTCGGCGACCTGATGCACGGTTACGCTCTGCAGAAGGACCACCCCGAAATCAACTCCAACTACGACATGGACAAGCCGAAATCCGCCGAGAGCCGCAAGCGCATCATGCAATACGCAAGCGACAACAAGTTCCTGATGGCAGGCATGCACCTGCCCCCTCCGGGATTTATGGAATAGGAAAATCTCTAAGCGGAATCAACCTAATCAGCGCAAAATGTCAGAGCAGTCCGCTTTGAACCTTCCCTTTATATAGACGGGACCATTGGGTATTTCACACGCCGGTTCATCACTAACGTCGTCACAAGACTCAACTACTTCTGCATTCATCGAAGAATAACAGCCTTCTTCAGTTGCGAGCCCTTCATAGCAGCGATCATAACCCGTATTCACAGCGGAAGTGTCGCAGTTTTCCAAAGGCAAACAAATCGACGTAAAAGCTGAAATAACGGCAACGTTTGGAAAACCCGTTTGTGTCACCATGTTAATTTTGCACAACTGAGACGGTTTCGTTACGGCAGCGGAACTTTCTACAGCCGACGAAGAAGACTCCGCCGAAGAGGGGCCAGCCAAAGCCTCTGCAGAAGAAGGGCCAGACAGAGCATCTGACGAAGAAAGAGCATCACCAGATTGCGAAAGGTTTTCTACAGACGACGAACTTGAAACAGCATCATCTACATTAGAGGCCGACGAGCCATCGTCTCCACAGCCCACAAAAAAGCAACTAGCAAGCAGGAACACAGATAATGCAGCACCGACGTTCAAAAACCTTTTTTTCATAAAAGCCCATTCCTTGTGTGGATTTTTGCGCACAATTATAGAAATAGCTAGACAAGGAAAACGCTCTTTCTCAAGGAAAGAGCGTTTTCATAGTCTTTTGGGGATTGCTTCGGGGCGCAGCCCCTCGCAATAACAAGCTAAGCTTTCACCGTCGTAAAGGCAAACGCTTCGCCGTCGGCGTCGTTGGCTTCGAGGCCATCGGCAGCGGCAGCCCACTTGATAGCGACAGCTTGCGTTTCGCCGGCGATGTAGGCTTCGTTTTCGGCAACGGCCTGCTTAAAGACGTCACTTGCAGAGAACAACGTCACTTCGATCTTGTCGGTGATGGCGTAGTTCTGGTCCTTACGGCGGTTCTGGATGCGGTTCACGAGTTCGCGGGCCACACAAGCGCGGCGGAGTTCATCCGTAATCTTGAGGTCCAAAGCCACGGTGAAGTGCTGGTTAGCTTCCACAGCCATGCCGTCGGCCACGATGCGGTTGAGCATCAAGCAGTCGGCACCGACTTCACCGAAGTCGAACTTGATGGTTTCGCCATTCTGCAGAGCCTTGATTTCGTCAACCGTAAGGCTGTTGAGCTTAGCGGAAATCACCTTCATGTTCTTCGCGTAATCCGGGCCCTTCGCCTTGATAGCGAGGAAGTTCGGCTTGGCGGAGAGCTGCACGAGCTTGGTTTCGTCTTCGAGGAACTTCATTTCGCGAACGTTGAGTTCTTCGAGAATCAAGTCCTTCATGGTCTCGGCGACGTTCTTTTCTTCGTTACCGTGAGCAACGACCGTCATGCTGGCAATCGGCATACGGTTCTTTACGTTGTTCGTAGCGCGGATGACGCGGCCCATTTCGACCATGCCACGCACCATGGAGATGCGTTCCACGAGGGCTTCGTCCATGAGGGACTTGTCGGCGCTCGGGAATTCGCAGAGGTGCACGCTCACCGGGGCGTTGGCATCGACTTCGCGGACGAGAATCTGGTAGATTTCTTCGGCGAGGAGCGGGAGGAACGGAGCGAGGATCTTGGAGAAGTCCACGAGCACCTTGTACATGGTGGCGTAGGCGGCGTTCTTGTCTCCATCGTTTTCGCTCTTCCAGAAGCGGCGGCGGCTGCGACGCACGTACCAGTTCGTGAGGTCATCCACAGCGGCGATCACGGCGGGCACCACGTTGTACAGGCGGTAAGCCTTCATTTCCACTTCGACCTTGGCAGCCAAATCCTGCAGCGTCGCAAGCATCCAGCGGTCGAGTTCGTTGTCGCTCTTGACTTCCTGACCCGGCTTCCAGTTCAGCTGGCCCTTGGCGGCATCAGCGTTGTGGTTAGACACAAAGAATGCCACGGCGTTCCAGAGCGGCAGCATCACCTGCTTCACGATGCCCTTCACGCCTTCTTCACTGAAGCGCAGGTCTTCGGCCTTGAGGGCGGCGGAGTTGATCATGAACAAGCGGATAGCGTCGGCACCGGTACGTTCGATCAAGTCGTTCGGGTCCGGATAGTTGCGCTTGGACTTACTCATCTTGGAACCGTCTTCGGCCAAGATAATACCGTTCACAATAACGTTCTTGAATGCCGGCTTCTGGAACAGAGCGTTAGAAAGCACGGTCAGCGTGTAGAACCAGCCACGAGTCTGGTCCAGACCTTCGGCGATAAAGTCGGCCGGGAAGCTTGCTTCCACCACTTCCTTGTTTTCGAACGGGTAGTGGCGGCTGGCATACGGCATGGAGCCCGATTCAAACCAGCAGTCGAACACTTCGGGCGTGCGGCGGAAGACCTTGCCATCCTTTTCGATGGTAAGCTTGTCGACAAAGTGCTTGTGCAAGTCGTCGAGCTTCACGCCGGTGTACTTCTCCAATTCTTCGATGGAGCCCACGGCGATCATCTCGCCGTCGTCAGCAATCCACACCGGAATCGGGGTACCCCAGAAGCGGTTACGGGAAAGGTTCCAGTCGCGGGCGCCTTCGAGCCACTTGCCGAAGCGTCCGTTCTTGATATGGTCCGGAACCCAGTTCACCGTCTGGTTGTTCTCGACCATCCATTCCTTCAAAGTCTTGGTCACGCCGTCCTTGTTGGTCACGGGCGCGTCGATCTTCAGGAACCACGTCTTGAGAGCGCGGTACAGCAGGGGCACGCCGGTACGCCAGCAGTGCGGGTAGCTGTGCACGAAGGTCTCGTGCTTGAACACGCGGCCCTGTTCCTTGAGGTAGGCGATAATGCTCTTGTCGGCTTCCTTCGCGCCGAGGCCCTTCCACATCGGAACCTTGTCCGTGAACTTGCCTTCGGTATCGAGCGGGTCGAACAGGCCAAGCCCGATAGAAGCGCCGAGCTGGAAGTCCTCTTCACCGAAGCTCGGAGCGATATGCACCGCACCGGCACCGTCTTCGGTACTCACGAAGTCGGCCGGGTAAATCTTGTAACGCTTTTCAAGTTCTTCCTTGCTGGCGTAGGCGTCGCTCAGGTGGAACAGCGCCTCGTAGCTCAAACCCACGAGGTCGGAACCCTTGCAGGTATCCACGATGTTGGGGTTCTTGAAGTAGGCGGCGGTACGCGTAGCGGCACACCAGTACTTCTTGCCGTCCTGTTCAACCAGGTTGTAGTCCATGTCCGGGCCAACCGCAATCGCGAAGTTGGACGGGAGCGTCCACGGAGTCGTCGTCCACACGAGGATGCTCGTGTCCTTGAACTTCGCGTTATCGGAAATCAGCGGGAAAATCAAAGTGAGGGACGGGTCCTGACGGTCCTTGTAACCCTGGTTCGTTTCGAAGTTCGAAAGCGGAGTAGCGAGAGCCGGGCTGTACGGCTGGATGCGGTAGCCCTGGTAGATGAGGCCCTTGTCGAAGCACTGCTTGAACACCCACCACACAGATTCCATGAACGTCTTGTCCATGGTCTTGTAGCCCGTGTCGAAGTCGACCCAGCGGCCCATGCGGCGCACCGTCTTCTTCCATTCGCTCGTGTACTTGAGCACCTTGCCGCGGCAAGTTTCGTTGAACTTGTCCACGCCGAGGTTCTGGATTTCGGCAACGCCAGCGAGACCGAGTTCGTTCTGCACCAGGGATTCAATCGGAAGGCCGTGGCAGTCCCAACCAAAACCGCGCGGAACCTTCTTACCCTTCATGGTCCAGTAACGCGGAACGATGTCCTTGATGGTACCGGCAAGCAAGTGACCGTAGTGCGGGAGGCCCGTTGCAAACGGAGGGCCATCGTAGAAAGTGTACGGTTCGGTTTCCGGACGGCTATCAAGCGACTTCTTGAAGCTTTCGTCCTTGTCCCACAGGCTGAGCACGCGCTCTTCTATTTGTGGAAACGTCTCTTCTTTCTTTACTTCACGAAACATGTTTACCTCAAAGCACACGAAGTGTGCGACCTCATACCTCATAGCTCATAGCTATTAGGCGTTAAATTTTCGGGTTCAAATTTAGCAAAAGGCGCGCATTGTGGCAAAATCAAAACATTTTAAAATTATTTTTAAAGAGGAAAAAAACACCTTTTTGGAGGAGAGCACCAATGAAATCCTTTTGCAAGGAACTCGTATCGTTATTTGCCGCAGCATTACTCATCTGTTGCGCGGGTTCCAATTCGTCTTCCGAGAAAAATACCGAACCGAAAAGACAGGCCCTGATTAAAGCCGGAACACCCGCAGCCGACTCCCTTGAAGCAAGATTACCGACATTCGCTCAAACGACATTCAAGAAAACTTTTGACTCCATCCCCGGAGAATACTATTACGTTATCCAAAACAACCAAATTGACAGTCTGTTTAAACTGGAGGGAAACACATACAAACCGATAGCCTCCATCGCCTACGATTCACTTGGCGACCAGGACAATTACGACCTGAAGATGGGAAAAACTTTTTACTCCGTCAAAGACGGGAACCTCAGCTATTCTTTTGAAGGGGAAATGGTCGCTGACAAAACCGGGGAATTGGAACCCAAAAAAGGCATTTCAAAAAAATACAATTTGAACGGAAACCCGGAAACAGAAGTCCACTATTCGGATGTGGATAAAATTGGACTCGTGCGAACTTATTACGACAATGGCCAAATTGAATTTGAGAAAAAAGGAACTATAACCCGCGACAACAGAGATTTCGTTCTCTTGACAGGAGAACAAAAGCAATTCAACGAAAACGGATTGCTTGTTGCACAGTTCATTTTAAAATCAGATTCTTCTTTCACAAGAAAAGAATGGAATGATAAAGGAACATTGATAAAAGACGTTGATTTCCCAAAAACGTTTAAAGAATATTGGGACAATGGATCATTAAAAATGGACATGAAGGGAAAACTCGCTTGGGGCAATCTGGGAGCACTCGTTGTGGACAGCGGCATTGCAAATGCTTATTTCGAAAGTGGAAAATTATACATACATGAAGTTCACAAAAGCAAATTTGAATTTATTGCGACATCCTGGAACGAGTCTGGAAACATTATAAAAGAAACAGATTATCCACATCATATTAAGGAGTATTGGGACAACGGGAAAATAAAGACAACAGCTACCGGAATTTTATACATGGACTCAAATGGCAATTTCCAAACAGATAGCGGACGTTCAGAACTATACTTTGAAAATGGCAAGCTCCAACAACAAAACGACTGGAAAAACAAAACGGCTATTGCAAGCAAGCAATGGAACGAAGAAGGGATATTGGTAATTGACCTAGAATTCCCTAAATACCTAAAAGAATATTGGGACAATGGAAACCTAAAAGCAAAAATGGAAGGTGAACTTTATACAAATGATAATGGAAATTTCTCATTGATCAATGGGCTCCGTGAAATATATTTTGAAAACGGGAAAATCAACGAAATCAGCGAATGGAAAGATAAAGCTCCTTTTATACAAAAGACTTGGAACGAGAAAGGAATTCTATTAAAAGACTTCAACATTCCCAAAGAGTACAAAACATATTGGGACAACGGAAATTTAGAAAAAAAAGCAACAGGTCTCCTTTATAAGGATTCTGAAAACAACTACAAAGTGGACACAGGCATTTCAGAAATATATTACGAGAATGGGAAGAAAAATGAACAGAACGAATGGAAAAATAAACATCTTATTTCGCACAAAATTTGGAACGAAAAAGGAAAATTGATAAATGAGTCTTATGGAGACTCCCTCGGACAATTAATATTTGAAAAAAGTTGGAACGACAACGGAATCCTAATTAAGGATTTTAAATTCCCTACTTATTTTCATGAATTTTATGACAACGGCAAGCCAAAAACGAATTTAACAGGGACTCTTTATTTAGACGACAACAACCTCTTTCAAGTAGACAGTGGAACCTCTACATTTTTTTATGAAAATGGAAAAATGAACGAACAGAATGTGTGGAAAAACAAATCGCCTATTTTGCATAAAAAATGGAACGCAACGGGGACTTTGGTAACTGAATTCGATTCATCAAAAGAGTACAAATCTTACTGGGATAACGGAACACTGAAAGAAATAAAAAAAGGCATTCTTTATGTAGACGACCAAAAACATCTTCAACTGGATAGCGGGCTCTCGGAAAAATATTATGAAAGCGGAAAAATCTTTGAACAATGCTATTGGAAAAATAAGCAGTACATTGCGTGCAAAAATTGGGACGAAAACGGAATCTTGAAAATGGAAGTCGATTTTCCCAAAAAAATGAAAAAATATT
>Ga0310690_10001331_pt1 | contig 44089 bp, 55 predicted proteins | sample AusTroGonzalo_MG_2_FD_207661 | JGI IMG/M metagenome (GOLD analysis project Ga0310690, IMG submission 207661) | Bovine rumen microbial communities from tropical cattle in Woodstock, Queensland, Australia - Gonzalo_04 (v2) (version 2) | ecosystem: Host-associated > Mammals > Digestive system >... | reverse complement strand
ACTTCAAAGATACTGCTTTTTTTTTATATATGCAAATTTTACAATAAAAAAAGAGAACCGAAGTTCTCTTTGAGCCACTTCCCGGACTCGAACCGGGGATATCATGGCCGGGGAACTTATGATTTACGTTTGTATTTTCTTACCTGATATTCAATAAGTTAACAATTAGCTTTATTACACAATTTCATATGTTATGTGCCAAATTCGTGCCGTTTCTAAGGCCCTGATTTGGCGCATTTTCACATTATATATTTATTATGTGTACGCGCAGTCTCGTGTGCGCATTATGCACGTGCGAGACTATATGCATGCGCGCTGAATCAAAAACTGCAGGAAAACGTTCGTTTTCTTGCGGCAATTCTATTCACTTTTTCCCGGATATCACTTCACGGAGCATACCGGTTAACTGGGAGATCTGCTCATCCTTCACCTTCAGCTGATCCACAAACGCCTTGCGCTGCTCCGTGAGCTCGGCAATTAGCGCCCCAACATCTCCAGATACGACTTGTGCAGACGAATTAGGACCAGTAGCTGTGGCATTTGCATTCCCTTCAATATGAATGCATTTCGCCTCAATAGCATCTTTCACCCGCTTTATTGTCTGATTAGAGATAGATGCAGTACCTTTTAGGAATTGTGATATACTGGTTTCACTTATTCCTACTAATTCGGCAAATTCTTTTTGAGTGTGCACCAGTCCTGATTTAAGAGCGGCATCAAGATAAACTCGCAACTCACTAGGCTCAATAACTTTTTTCTTCATAATGATATCGATTTTAATAGTTAAAGTAACCACAAAATGCAAAAAATCGAATAATTATTTAATTTTTTGCATTAAAAATTTGGATATTTAAAAAATTATTCGTAATTTTGCACCGGATTTCCGAAAGCGGAAAAATAACTGCAAGAAAACGAACGATTTTTTCGCGCAAAGGTACAAAAAAAATCCGACATACGAAAATAAAAAGTAATAAATTTAATAAAAAATTGATTATGGAAGAAAAAAGTAACCAAATTCGTCCTGCAGAGGTAGAGATAACCGGCAGATTCGTACCACCTCCACCTCCAGGTTACGTGACGCTGTTAGCTCGTGAGGCGGGTGTGGATGTGCGCACAGTAACAAATGCGCTTCAGGGGAAGACGCTTAGCCGCAAGGCATTGCAGATCCGGCAGGCGTATATGAAGAAATATGTAGAACCCTATTTGTAATCACAATACATCCACCGAAGGCGCATGAGCGCCAATTGGGAGAAAGGTGTAAGGCGGCAAGGCAGAGAATGTCGGTTAACGGCAGCCAGATCGTCAGGATGGTTGAACTCCATCCTCTCTCTCAAATCAGAAATAATGGAAGAGCAAAATAACATAGCAGATCAAGATCTAAGCAGATACCGGTTTGATGGTAGCTGGGATTGGTACCGCCAGATGAGTGAGAAATTTGGCGAGGATGCCGCGCTGAAGATGTGTACTTTCTTGGAAGATAAGGCTAACCGTCTGAAGAAAGGTCAGTATATCGACATTGTGAAGATGGTGAGCAATCCGGAGAAGCTGGAATTTGCCGTCAAGATCGCTTGTGTAGTGGCCGTATCCGCATCGCATATAGATAACGGCACGCTCTTCGAGATGAATAAGACATATACCCGGTTAATCAGAGTATCCTAATTTAATACCTATATGTATCAGATCTATTTTCATATTTACGAAGGCAAGCCGTTAAGTCCGGAGGATAACCGGGAGGAAGTGAATGAGCAGCATATCCTGGTTGAGTTCAACGCTCCGGAGGTTCACGCCGAGTTGATGGATTATATCGACCGCTGGATGGCACCGGTAGGTGAAACGCTCGAGTATGTACGTGATACGCGCACCGGCAAAGGTATCATAGATGTAGCATTCAAGCCCGGCATAACAGGTACGGACGGAATACTGAAGGTGAAGAGCGCTGCAGAGATGTTCTGTCAATCGAAGCGCCTGGTAGCAAACACATTTTTAGGCAAGCCGACATGTTAGTACTGAATATATATGTAAAGCCGTATCTGGCAGAGTATGCCCTGCATCGGTACCCGAGTCCGCTAAAGGATGTGGTACAGTTCCCTGCAGCATCGCTTGTGAACCACGCGATAGCTAACAGTCTAGTGCAGGCACCGGCCAATCCTCCAGAGAACAAAGGCAACCTGCTTGTGATGGTGAACGAGAGGATCTGCAATCTCAAAGATCTCGATGTGAATAACTATCTGAATTTTGAGGGCGAGAACAATGTGGGCGAGAAGCTGCTGTTAGATTTCGATATGTTTCTACACAGCTACATGGATCACCAGCGATATCACCGGGGCATCGATTACAAAGACAGCGCGCAGATGTTTGTTGATAAGTACCATCTGACCGGCAAAGTGACACCGGAGGCACTGCTGAAGAAACACGTAAGGTGGAAAAAGCGCGTGACACACTATCGCACGGAAGGCGTGCAACTGAAGATGAATTTTGAAAAATAACAATATATCCCATGGCAAAAACATTTACATACAAGCGAAAGTCTGTCTCTGGAGATGACCACCAGGGCGTAGAGCCGTGTTGCGGTAATTGCGACCTGATGGATATCTTTATTACGAATCGTGAGGCACAGACGTTTGCTGAAGGCGGCGCCAAAGCGGCATTCAAGAATGAGCGAGGTGAAGTGATCGGTACCGATGCCGACACCGGCAAAACATTCTGTACGCATACCGGCGCGACCGTTCGTCCGTGTGACTACTGCAGCAAGCACGTTTGGGCTAAAGATGCATGGGTAAATCCTAATGATGAGAAGACATTATGCTAAGTGAAGATCTAATCGAGAGAGTGAAGTCTGCTAATCCTATCGAGGATGTAGTGGCCGAATACCAAAGTCTAAGCAAACGCGGCGCAAATCTATGGGGATTATGCCCCTTCCATGCTGACCGTCATCCGTCGATGAGCGTGAGTCCGTCGCGTCAAATTTTCAAGTGTTTCGTATGTGGTGAAGGTGGAAACGCTTTCAAGTATGTGCAGCAGGTAGAAGGTGTAACCTTCATCGAGGCCGTGCGCATGTTAGCCGGCAAGCGTAATATAGAGATTCCGGAAGACTTAGAAGAAAACCCAGAGGAGCGCCAGCGCCGGTTAGAGCGTGAGCGACTGATCCGGGAAAACGAGCAAAGGCAGATCACCTATACACAAGCCGGCGAGATCAGCAGTGAGTTCAAGCAGTATCTGACAAAGCGCAGTATCTCTCTCGAGGCTGCAGCCGCATTCGGTCTGGGATGGTGTGAGCAGGGAGAGTTCAGAAACCGCGTCACATACCCATTCTACAGCACAAGCGGTATCGTAGTCGGATGGACTGCACGCACGCTGGATCCTAATGAGCGCGCAAAGTATAAGAACAGCTCAGAGAGTGCGCTCTTCCATAAGGACAGTCTGTTATTCGGTTTGCGCCAGGCATCCAAGGATATTCAGCATGAGAAAAGCGTATATATCGTAGAAGGCCAGAACGATGTCATCCGGATGTGGATGTGCGGATTCCGGAATACGGTGGCCGGCAGCGGTACCGCCTTCGGAGAGAAACAGGTGCAGCTGCTCAGACGCTACTGTGAAGAGGCCATCCTGATGTATGACGGTGATGATGCCGGCAGAGCTGCTACTCTGAAGAGCATGAAGCTGCTGCTGAATGCCGGTTTTACAGTGAAGGTGGTGCAGATGCCGCAAGGCGAGGACCCGGACAGCTGGCTGTTAGCGCTCGAGAAGAAGAAAGCTGAAGACACATCGTTAGCCATGATCATCGGCAACCGCACGAAGCCATGGCCAGATTACCTTGGTCAGATATTCCCTAAAACAGATGATCCTGCAGAGACGGCCAAGCACGTCGAGCAGATATCCAAGATGATTGCATGTGTGCCAAATGATATCTACCGGAAAAAACTTGTCTTCAGCCTGGCATGCTCTTATCAGGTCGAATCCGGAGATGTGCGCAGCGTCGTTAATCAGAACCGGATAGCTGAAGATGATTGGAAAGGCGGCCTGTATGGCGTTGAAGACGCAGAAGATCTGTGCAAGCTGTATGGCAAGAATCTGATACTGACATTCAATAAAGATTACTTCTTCAAGCATGTCGATGAGGCGCCAACTATCTTATGGGTGGGAGGAACTAACAAGAATGCCGTGCAGCAGCTACGCGCCTGGGAGTCGATTACCATTCTGAAGGAAGAGCTAACCGGCGACAGCGAGGGCAAACAGGAGCCGATGACACTGCAGGTGGTTAAGTCCATCCATGGTGACGGTTTGCGCGTACGTGTGATGATCATCGAGAAGGATGATGACGGCAAAGAGACAGAACGCATCACCGGATTTGCAGAGTGGTACCTCTCGAGATACCGGGATACGCTCGAAGACGCCAACACGCCGAGCGATGAGCGTACGGATATCATTCGTCAGTGCATGCGCGTGATAGCAGACAGTGACGCTACCATCCGGGAGGTGAATAGCGCCGAGTTCCGTAGATCCTTAAATCTACCGGCATCCAGCTACAACAAACTGCTGAATGAGATCCTTGGTAACAAGAAAGATCGCCGGGAGGCAGAACGGAGGCGTACCAATCTGAGCGATAAGATAGCTACGATAAATAACCTGTACGATGTGCCGGAGTATGTGCAAGATAATGACATCTGGAACAAGCAATATCAGCAGTACGGATTTTTTCCTCTGCTGAGCCAGCCGAAAGACGGAGAGGATCCGCACCCGGTAGCGTATGTATTCAAGAATGAGAAAGGCGGTGGCCATACGGTAGTGAGTGACTTCTATATGGAGGCGCTGCTATTTGTGGACCCGGCCACGGATCACAGTAAGCGCGTCATCCGGTTGAACCACATGTACGGTGGCCGTCAGTTTGTGGAGTGGCCATCCGATGCATTCGTTAGCCTGCAGGATATGAAGAAAAGGCTATTTGGATCCGGAGCGTATAACTTCAACGGCACCCCGCAACAGTGGGATAAGATCCGCCAGGTTCTCAGCTATAATTTCACCGATTGCTATGAGGCACGCGTATTCGGATGGCAGCCGGAAGGTTTTATGATGCTACCAAATGCCGTCTATTATCCGGATTCCGATGGCGCATGGAAGCTGGAGTACACCGATAACCTGGGTGTAGCTGAAGTGAATAATATGCGATTCTACAGCCCTGCATCCTCGAGTATCCGGTTAGGTGGCCGTCAAGAAAATAATCCGTATGAGCAGGATGAATACGCATTTTATCTCGAGCCGCAAGATAAGGACCGGATGGAGTTCACCGATTGGGCAAAGTTAATGGATCAGGTATTCCAGGTGAACGAAAACGGCAAATGGGCAGTGATCTTTGCGATCGCCTGCAGTTTCCGCGATCTGATCTATAGTATCGTGGGTAGTTTCACGGCATTGTGTTTCGCCGGTCCATCCGGATCCGGTAAGACAGAGCTAGCGTATGGTATCCGGGGATTATGGATGCGACGTAAGGCAGCTGTGTTTAACTTGAACAGCGGATCTGATGCAGCCTTCTTTATCGTGCTCGAGCACTTCCGGAACATGCCGGTGATCATGGAAGAGTATAACGATAACGGTATATCGCAGATCAAGTTCCAAGGTCTGAAGAGTGCCGTATATGATGATAAAGGTCGTACCAAGGTAAAAGATATCGCTAACAAGAGCTTAGACACCAGTAAAACGAACGCAGCACCTATCCTGTTAGGTCAGGATACACCGCAACAGGATGATGGTTCGCTTAGTAACCGTGTGATCATCTGCGAGGTGCCCAAGAAAGAAGGTGGATTCGATAAGATCGAGACAGAGCTATTCGAAAAGCTGAAGAGACAGGCAGAGTTGGGTATGGGTAATATCCTATGCGATATCATTCGGCAGCGCCCGATCTTTGAGCGTCATTTCAAACGCTATTTCAATGAAGAGGTAGCACGTATGAAAGAAGACGCATGGGAATCGACCACTAATAAAGACGGTCTGGAGCGCGTTATCCGGTCCATAGCTATTTTATCGGCTACTAGTCGTCTCGTAGGAGAGCAATGCGATATCCGTCTGCCATGGGAGCATAAGCACTTCTACGAGATGGCTACTTCGAAGGTCATCACTCAGATGGAGAATATGTCAACTACCAGCAAGCTCGGTAATTTCTTCTACAGCCTCAATACGCAGCTGAGTATCGGCACTGTCATTGCCGGTCGAGAGTTCAAGATTAACGAGTGTACATCCAATGTACTTACATATACCAGTAACAAGAAAGAGAAAACCGCTGAAGTGGGTGTAGGGTGCAAGATCCTGTACATACCGCTGGAGGCAGCCTATCGGGCATACGCGAAAGATGTATCCGGAAAGGATGCGCTGAGTAAGCAGACGCTTACCAACTATTTCCGGAGTCACAGCGCATATATCGGTTCTATCGATAATACACGCTTCACATGGGAGGCGCTGGATGCTGATAAGAGAACGATGGTAAAGCATAGCACTTCTACCAGCGCATACATGTTTAAGTATGATATCCTTTGTGAGCAGCTGAATGGTATCGACTTCGAGCGCATCGTAAACGCTACTGAAGAGAAAACCGAACCTGCAGCAGCTGCAGCACCGGCAGAACCGGCAAAGAGCAAAGAACCGGAGATCGAAGGTATTGATCCGAACGATGATCCGTTTAAATAAACACAATAACTAACCCTAAAAAAACAACACACTTATGGAAAAGACTGAAGAACAAAAATTCGTTGAGACCGTCGATGATATGACGCTCCGAATCGCATGCCATCTCGACACACTCCTGACCGACGAGGAATGTGATTACTATATCGAGGTGACGAAAGAAAACCTGACAGAGTTTTTTACAGCTCTAAGCAATGCCATCGGCCACAAGCTAATTAGAACATCCGGAATGGCAGAAACTCTTCTCGATGCGCAGCATGTGTACAATTCGCTGCTAGTTCAGTACCTGTTTAGTAGAAACGCAAATCAGAGAAAGGAGGATTGATTATGGCATTCAAAAATAAAACCAGCCTCCGGAAAGGAGCTAAATTATATCACCCATATCGTGATATAGAATGTACCATTCTCGAAGTTCAGGTAATTTCTAATATATCAATATGTGTCAAGACAGAGCAACTATCTTTATACACCGGTATTGGAATGACGGTAAACGATCCGAGAACGAAAGAAGTCGCTATGCAGAATTATGACGGCCGATTAGAGCGATTTTATATTGAAAAAGAGGAAGCTATAGCGATTAGACAGGCGCATAGAGAGGGTCGATTAAGGGACAGTATAGGCCGCTCCATGTTAAATATCTTCCAGGCATTGAAGTATGGAAAGTTTGATGAATTACCATTTTAGGGAGGATTGATTATGGCAGAGAGAATTGCAAAAACTATTCCGGAATGGAAGGATCTGATGGCTGAAGAGGGCCGGAAGACGAATGCTAATGTTACTATTACCTTTGAACTCGAGGAAGGTGGCCAGTTTATTCTGAAGTACAGACTACCGAAGAAAGGAGGTAAGAAATGAAACCCGATGGCACTCCGGATATGCAGGATATCCTGGCGCAAGTTGACACACTATGGCCGTGGGAAAAAGAGCAGCTGCTCGATAAGCTGATGACACGCGAGATGCTACAGGTAAAAGTCGGTCAGATGAGTGCTGAAGAGATCAATGATTACTCCGGACTCTACTGTTATGAAGACGAGCGGAAGGATCCGGAAGATCTTAGCCTCGATGAGGTGATGAAGTACCATTGTACGTCAGATCTTATAGAATGGCTAATCAAGAAAGGTGCAGGCATAACAATGTTTACCATGCTATGCGAAAGAGGCATACTGAAAGACGGTTGGATAAGCACCGATTTTGAACTACCGGATGAAGGAATGACCGTTCTATTTATTCCAGGATATCCGATGCAGAAAGCAGTCTATGAAGGCCATCGTAACGGAAACACGTGGCGATCGCATACCTGCATGAGCTCTTTTTCCGGGAAAGGCGCAGTAATCTATTGGAAAAAACCGAATTTACCAAAGGAGGAATGAGTATGACAGTACCGTATAGTATAAACAAGGTGCTCTATTTTATTGAGTTCACCGGCACACAGCAAGGCACCAAGATTGAGAAAGCGATAAAGGATATGTGCCAAACCCGCTTTCATCATATGATGTGTACTGGTCGTGGAATGTTTTCCATCTATGCACAGATAGTCGAGTACGCTGATTTGGTAAAGAAAAAAGAGTGCCCGAAGGGAAAAGTACCAGGTATTAAGTTTAATCCGGGACAAGGCACTATTAGCTTTGAGGCTAAGAATGCAACTGACAATTTCTGTCTGCTTAATTTTACCCGCATTACAGCATGCGAACTTGGTCCGGATGAAGAGAGCTTCTTAATTGACAAACAGGAGGAATGAATATGGATAAGCAAGAACCGTTCGAGGCAAAGATGAGCCGCATCGCAGAGGTGGCTAAATCTGCAGCTATCACGCTCGAGGATCTTAGGAGAGCAGACATGAAGATCTTAGATCTGTCACTCACCTACCAATGGTATGACGAGATCGCATCCGGTCGCAAAAAGGAAGAGTACCGGAAGATGAATGATTATTATTGGCATCGGCTACACACGTGCGATAATAAGTGCCCGGAAGGATTTGATGTAGGACTCTGTAAATGGTGCCGGAAGGTAGAACTGAAGCATTACGATGCTATCCGGTTCCACAAAGGCCAAGGAAGTCCGCTGACAATGCTCGTAGAATGTACCGGTATCCGGATAGGTTATGGCCGTCCGGAATGGGGAGCACCTAAAGACAAAGAGGTGTATATCCTGGAATTAGGGAAAATTCTATATAGGGAGGATTTTGTATGGCTAAATCAGGAATAAGTATGGAAGAAAAGCAGTATATTATTCAATTCGACACGGCCGATGGTAAGAAGGTTTATCATAGCCGTCTGAAGGGAGATTTTTATGGTACGGAAAATCGCGAACATGCTACTATCTTCAAAGGTAAGAAATATGCTGAGCGCGAAGCTGATAAAATGCTCCTGGAAGATAGCTATTTAGTGTGTTACTCAATACAGGAGGTGTAGCTATGTGGATAACTGCAGAAATACTATCGAAGCGCAAGCCGTTATGGGCGCTGGAGTTCCTGGCACATTTTCCGTTTAACCGGAGCCAGGAGTATGAGAAAGAAGAACTGGAGAAGATCCGGTCGGTGATCATCAGCTATGTACAGGATTTTAGATATCGACAGCGAAACAATATCTATCGCCTGATCAATACGCACGATGCTGTTTACATGCCGCTGGTGATCACCATCACGCCGAAAAGTAGCGATAAGATCTCCATCGCTATCACCTTCAGCGATGAAAAGCCGGTGCCTGGAAAGTGCTGCATCTGTGGATGCGATGATCACCACGCCTGTTTTAATCCGGATTACGGAAATTGCTGGTGGATAGATCGCAAACACACGCTCTGTAGTCATTGTGCTATAGAGGATATCGTAAATCACCCCGGAACACTGTGCCCGGATAACGATTGATCATTAAATTTTGAGTAATATGAATTTTTGGTTTGGAAAACGGATATCGCTAGTCGATAAGGTGATCGAGAAAGCGAAAGAGATGGGAGGTGGCATAGAACTGACATGCTGCACCTTCGAGATGCCGCAAGCGGCCGGTGTGAAATTAAACCGGGCAGTAGATGAAGGCATTTTTAGTCATATCACGGTTTATATGGAAGGCGGCCACCGGCGCAAAAAGAATTGGGTCCAGGCGATGATCCGGATGGGATGGACTATCTATAACATTCCCATGCACGCCAAAGTGGCCGTTCTGGAGATGCCCGGAAGGAATGATGATATCTGTGTTTTTCTGAGTAGCAATAACTGGCAGGCCGGAGGCAATCATGAGTTCATAGAGATGGTCGATGATATCGATGCCTGTATGACAATCAAAATGAAAATGCACGATGCCCTTCAGCAGCTGAAGCCGGTTGAGCCGGTCGGATGAGCACATTTTTGATGAATAATTTGGATATCTCGAAAAAATGCAGTACCTTTGTGCTAAAAGTACTGCATTATGATATATGGTTACGTGCGCGTAAGTTCCGATAAGCAGACCGTCGAGAACCAGCGCTTTGAGATTGAGAGGTACTGCGAGAATAACGGCATACTCATTGACGGCTGGATAGAGGAAACGATATCCGGTACCAAGAACTATCACAAACGGCAGTTAGGAAAGCTGCTGGAGAGAGTAGAGAAAGATGATGTGATCATCTGCTCAGAGCTATCGAGACTTGGCCGCAATCTGTTTATGATTATGGAGATCCTGAATCTATGTATGCTGAAGGAATGCAAAGTGTGGACCATAAAGGATCATTACCGATTAGGTGAGGATATCCAGAGTAAGGTATTGGCTTTTGCTTTCGGTCTGGCTTCAGAGATCGAGCGCAATCTGATTAGTCAACGTACAAAGGACGCCTTGGCACGCAAGAAAGCGGAAGGTGTGAAGTTAGGACGGCCATCCGGAAGGTATAGTAACGAAACGCTACTGAAGCCGCACAAGTATAGGGAGCAGATCTGCAAAATGCGCAGTACCGGAAAGAGTTTTGCCTATATCGCTAAGAAGGTGCATTTGGATCGTGATACTGTACGGAGATACTATAACCGATGCCTGAAGAAATAGTGCAAAAGTGTGTCTTTTGCCATGTGGCAAAAAAGTAGTACCTTTGCACTCGCAAATGATAAATACGACTGTTATGACCAATCCATTTACCAGTGAGAATTTCCAGGAGGAAATGAAGCCGAAATTGAGTATGGCCTTCAAGGCACTCGAGTTCGAGAATATAGAGAGCAGCATCATGAAGGTGTGTGCTGAGATGAGCGATAAGTTAGGCAGTAAGACCTACGAAGCCATCTGTACCATTCCGGAACCAACGCCGGAACCGGAGACTGAAGAGCAGGAAACAGATCCGGAAGAGGTAGTAACAGAGGAGGCACCGTCTGAAGAGCCTGAAGAGCAGGAAACAGATCCGGAAGGGGTAGTAACAGAGGAGGCACCGTCTGAAGAGGCAGTAGAGCAGGAACAGGCTGAAGAACCGGCAGAGGAACCGGCAGCTGCTGAAGAGCCGAATATCGAGATCCAAAAAGAGGCACTGGATTATCTGCAGCGCGCCATTCTGCACTTTGCGCTGTATCACCATATCATCTATCTGATCGCCAATGTGGATAACGACGGTGTGACGGTCACAAAGAGCGACGATAAAACCACTATCTACAAGTATCAGCAGGATCAATTGGAAGAGCAGCTGATTAGCGATGCCTGGTTCTGGTTGAATCGCCTGATCAAGCTGCTGAATGATCATCCGAATGAGTTCCCGGATTGGGCCGGTAGCGATGAGCATAAACAGATGGAAGATCTACCGGTGTCGATTCAGGATTTTGAACGTTTTGTCGGCGTCAGCGATCCGACCTTCCTTCTGTATGCCGGCTGGCTGGTACGTGAAGTATATCGTGAGTGTATCCTGAGCCGCCAGAAAGAGTCTGACACGCTGAGTACTCTTCAGAAACAAGCTATCTGCTATGACGTGATGGCACGCGCCTGCAGCCGCCTCGCATTCCATGCACTTCCATCGCCTATTCGGATAGATATCAATAACGAGATGGGTAAGAACCACGCTGCACAGGCAGATACCACCATCCGTGAGAAAGTGGCCGGTGTGTTTGCTGAGAAAGCAGCTGCTTATTGGAAGACCGTCGATGCAGAGGTACAGAAAAAGCAGGTACAGGATACCGCTACGTACGGATCTGCACGCCGGCAGACAGAGCGTGATAAATTTGCAGTCTCATGAAACAGATAAAGACATCCGGAAAGGATCTACTCCTTCCTGAAGACTGGATGGAGTTAAGCAAAAAGCAACGCCTCGAAGGATTCAGGCAGTTAGCTAAAGTAATGGCCGGTGAGATGACTCCGTTTGAATGGCAGTTGTACATGCTAATAGAGATCACCGGTTACACGCCCTCGAGATCGACACGCCGGGCACTATCAGACCCCAAGCAGAATACCGTACATGAAACAGTGATCGAGAACTTGCGCCGCTTAGCCGAATGTCTTACTTTTGCCTTCAGTATCGAAGAGGAAAAGATCCGGATCAATTACGAGATGCGCGATTGCCCGTTTGTGCTGTTTAAGGGCAAAGGTGTACAGCCGCATTTTATCCGTGAACGCCTGATAGAGACCAATCTGACAGCCGGTATCTATGCCGATGCCACGCAGATCCTTTCGATGGTTAATGATGAAGAGAACACGGATGAGGACCGGCTGTATTATATGAATAAGCTGGCGCGCGTATTATGGCGCGTGGAGTTGAACGCCCACGCACCCGAGCCCACTCCGGTCGAGCTATTGGCTGTGACGGTATGGTTCACCGGAGTGGCTCTGTTTTTCCAGGAACATGATACCTACAGTGTGCTTTTTGATACCACTTCATCCGGAGTGGAAAAACCGGAGAACCATATATCGTTAGGTGTACATGAGATCATCCTGGAACTGGAAACGGCCGGCCATCGAGATGTACGTAATATGGGATTGCTCGAGTTTTTCGATGCACAGATCAAGCTGCTGAAGGATCGTATTGCCGATGCCAAATCCGGAGGCACGTCGATAGCCGATATTGTCAAGAAAACCGGATTGTCTATCAATACCATTTCCCGTTTATCCTAAAAACTGAGTTATATGGATCTAATTGAATTATACCGCTATTTCGCGAAGTTCGTACCGCTGGAGGTGCTGAAGAAAAACTATGTCAAATCTGCTAATGAAAAAGAGGCAGCACAGATCCAGGCTGAAGTAATGAACGACGAGAGTGATCGCCGTATAGATAAGATCGGTGATTTCGTCTTCATCGGTGATTCCGATTTCGTGCTGCAGAAGTTACGCAACAGTAACAAGCAGCTGCTGATGGTGGATTCTGACCGGATTGATTACAGTCCCGGAGTGGATGATGGCTCAAAGATGTCGATAGGTGTCAGTGTGTGCGAGCACTATAACCGGTCGAATACGGATGTAGTGAGTGAGTTGGCCACCCAGAACCGGTGTCTGGAGACGCTCAAGAAGATCTGCAAAGCGATATCTGCAGATGCTGAATCCGAGTGCTTACTCGGAATGCACCTGGAGAGCGATTTTGAGATTCGATTTTTGGATGCGAAAACCCTTAATGGTCTTATCGGCTATACCGCATTCTTTACCTTTATAGCCAGTGATTATGAATAAGCAGCAATTGATTAACCAACAGGCCATTATTGTAGAAGGTCTGAAGAGCGCCGGCGATAAGCACGGTATCATGGAGTATCTGACGATGGTAGGTCAGGATTTTTATCCTACCATGTTAGGACCGGATCATCTGATAGCCGGCTGTATCAGTCGTACCGTATTTAAGGTCAGTTTCGGCCCGGACGGTCTTATCCGGATAGCCGGTGACAGCCAAAGCATCATTATGAAGGGTGTAATCAGTCTGATGGCCGATGCACTAAATGATTGTGATGCAGAGACGATCAAAGAGGTAGGTATCACGTGGGTACATGATGCCGGTATCATGGATCTGTTAACGCCGCAACGCCAAGGCGCTATCCGTCAGATGGCCGAGCGGATCTATCGCGCATGTGATCAATGGTTACAGAAGGAGTCGTAAAACATGAGATGGTCGTTCAGACGATTCAGTGGGGACTTGATAAGTTACGTCGTGCCCAGATTGAGCGTCTGAATACTGCTCGAGATGCCATTCTTGCATCCGGATTCAAATGGGAAGATCTGGTAAGCGGAGTGGCCGGCCGTCAGGATGGTGTAGTCGGATCCAACGGTCACTATCGCATTGTGATGCCGGTGGATAAGCACCTCCGTTTCGCGGATATGAAGAAATTAGGTGCTCACAAAGGTCCGCACGCGATGGTGTATAACCGGCCTACATGGGGAGTCTTCTTTGGCAGGGATGACAGTGTACGCACACGCCTCCGGATGGGAATAAGCGACGCTGCACGCCAGGAGATCCTGAAACAGCTGCAAACGGCCTTCGAATTAAACGGTGCATTCAAATCCGCATCGCTCGATCATTAAAATAAAGCCCTGGCAGACGGCTTAAAGTCTGCTAGCAAATGTTTTTCATGGTATTAGATTTAAGGTTAAGTAATTAAGAAAACAGCTCGTCGTGAGACGGGCTGTTTCGCTATCTGGTAGTGGTGAATCCTGCATAGGATCCTGAGAGATCGTGATGGTCGGCCACATTGAGGTATTTTTTTGAGAACTCACCCCATAAGAGGTACATGAGTGCTGAAGCAATCTGTGTAGATCCAAACGCCTGCTCTTCAAATGGCTTTTTCTCCGATGACTTATCCAACTCCACTTCACCGCCGGTACGCTTCAGCGGAGAATTGTAAATAGATGATATCAGGGCTTCACACTCATTCTCATCTATCCGGATCTTGATCACCGGCATACCATGCACTTGGTAGTCATCTTTTCCGGAGAATAATCGTGAGAGTAGGTGAAGGTGCTGCTTATAATAGATGGTAGGTTGACCTAATGACATCAGATCCACATTCCATCCACGCTGCTCGAGTTCCATACGCAAGGTCTGCGCATCGGTATCCGATTCATCACCAAAAGCCTGTTTATATTTCTTCCACTGTGGATCTCGCTGGTTGCCGGCACGGTCGTAATGCAGAAAAATCTGCCTATTCCGCATCGGTGCAAAGAAGCTCTGGAATAAGTACGCCAATTGAGGCTGCTGCTCAGGCCACCATGTATAGACATCCTTGAGCACATGGAATACGGTACGATCTTCATTGTACTGACCGATGACCATAGAGGTGAACGGTCCCGGATCGTAGCCGATATACAACGGTGCATCCAGATTGCAGTTTCGCATATCCGCACAGGTGAAGTTCGCCTCTTCACCTATCGACAGCGATTCGATACGATCCAGTTTATAGGTATCTGATTCGATATACCGGAGTCCGAAGTTACCGAAGAACATATCTTTGACGCGATTTTCCCTAACGGCAAAGATGGAGGTGTTTAGCGATGCCTTATCCAGTGTACCTTCCATCTGCTTTAGGATGTAGTCAGTACCGAGGATCTTGATATTACTGAATGATGATGCCCTCAGATAATAGATCGTACCACGCCGTAGCTGAGTAAGCATCGCTTCTACACGCCTGCAGTAATTGGTCAGTTTACGCACCGCCGCCTCATCATTATGCAGCTGTGCATTCTCTAACAGGTAGTACCGGTGATCCAGCTCGAGCGCAATAGACTGAATCGTACGGATCTTTTCCGGATCCACTTTGCTTTCGTACTTCAGGAACCAGTCCTGGTCTGTTTCGATATTGGGTGTAGATGTAGTACCGGTAGTGCCCATAAAATAGGGTGAGTCGTAATAATAGGTCGATTTGGAACGCATTGCCGGTCGTACATTCTCATCCACTACACGCTGCTTTATATGCAGCATCTCATCCATGTACAGGTGTGCTATATTCTTACCGTTAGCACGCTCCGGACGCTCACAGCTCACAAACTGAATGACCGTGCCGTTCACAAACGATATCGTATTCTTCCAGTCTGTAATGAGTGTACGACATGGCCGGAAGTGTACCGGTGGCCGTTTGCCGATGCAATAATACATATCCTCTTCATAATGATCGGCAAAGAACTCCATGATACCGGGTACCAGGTTCTCGAAGATAGCTTTATAGGTAGATGCCAGAAACACCTGTACAGATCCTGGCATGGAGTTCTGCACACGGTCTATACGCGGACCAAGGATGTGAGTCGTCTTACCGGATCCACGTCCCAACTCAAAATACATATCCTGCGTATCGGCCAGTAGTGCCAGCGTCTGTACTGCAGAATAGTACTGCTCATCAAAGTGCTCACTATTGATCACCCGTTTCTTCATAATCAATATCTTCTATTCCGGTCTCCAGTTCCAGTTCCTGCAGTACCCGCTCCTTATCCTTATTCGACAGTCCTGATTCCTCTATGAGCTGCTTACCGCGTGCAAGCAGTTCACGCATACCTGTACCGCCTAAGCCAAGGCGTGCCGCCTGTACATCCGGAGATACTAACATCCGTCTGTATTTCGTACGCTCCGGATCCACTCTACCTTCAGCTGCTTTCGTACGGTACTCACAAGCTATTTCATAGGAGCGGCGCGCCGCCTCCAGTTCTCCATTCTTCTCGCACATGTTAGCCAGATGATCCATCTTATCGGCATAGAACTCCAGCCACTCTTCCGGACAGTTATCCATCTGAGAGTGTACATAGGAGATGCTTTCGGATACACGGCGCCTGGCAGTACGGATGCTGATCTGAGGGAACTCATTCTGCAGCTTCTGCGCAGCGCCCATGATGGTACCATCCGATTCGGAGCCGGTGAAGATCTCGTAAGCGCGCGTGAGTTGCAGAATATACTCTGCCATCTCCGGAGAGGCATTCCCCAGCTGCTGACCTTTGGTCTGTACGATGGTACTTACGGTTTTAGGATCCAAATTTCGTATTTGCTCGATGTTAGTCGCCATTTTGTTGAAATTGTTAATAACCTGTTAATATCTGGGCAAAATCATATATCCGCTATTTTCAAAATCGTGAAGTCCACGAAAGCGAACCAGCGTGCGCGGACTTCGCTAACAGACACACATGAATTATTTTTTTTCTCTGAGACCCCAAGAGCCTGATATATCGGCTTTTAAGCATTTTGCACGTGGCCACAGCATACCGAAATTTCGTATTTTTGCGCAAAGATTTGTCTTTTTATGGTTCATTTATGGCCACAATGGCCGGTTCGTTCGTCTTTTGTATTGTTCCACGTTCATTTTCGCGCGCACGCGCACACGCTCATATCATATGAACGCACATGCGCCCGCGAGCCAAAAACATGCGAATTTTTTTGAAAAAAATTTTGAAAAATCCACTCCTACACTCCCACACTCCCACAAAATGCACTTTCGGCACTTGCGACAGCATTGTATATTTATTATATAATATATTCATTTTCAATATAATATATATAAGAATAGCGTGATTATTTGCTTTCTGTTTTTTTGTAGGAGTCCGTGTGAATCTGTGGGAGTTTGTGGGAGTAGCTTTTTTTGACGCTGTAGGAGTTGTGGGAGTGACTCCTCCCACAGTGTAGGATTGATTTTCGGCTACTCCTACAAAAATCATTTTTGCAAAATCGCTGTAAATAAGCGTTTTACGATTTTTGCCACCCTGTTTTGTGGGAGTGTGGGAGTGTAGGAGTGGAAAAATCGAAAAATTTTTACAAACACAAATTTTTTATAAAATAGCGTCTTTTTGCCTAAATGCTCATCCTACCGGCTGCTTTTCGGTGATACGATCCGACGGCGTAGTGTCCTGCTGTTTCACCGGTACTTCGATGCGGAAACCGAGCTTTATATTTTGTTCCACGGCGTGCGGGAAGTTGAGTTGTATGGCCCGATTGATCTCCTTACAAACGAATTTCTCCGGATAGGATAGTGCATTCAGATACACCACGTAGTTATAGTACACATCGGCACCTGATTTGGATATCACACCATCATTCTCCACATTCGTAATACTGGAGTTGATACCAATACCGGCCAATGTGACTTGATCCGCACGCTTATCGTAGCTGATTACGCTATCGAAGTAATCCTTGAACTTAGACGGGAACTCCGTAAATTCCCAGCCTTCCTGACCCACTTTGGTAGTAGCGTACAGTTTTCCCTGGTTCTTACCTTCACCGGATAAGAGTGAGGTGATCTTCTCCAGCTCATTGGCGATGAGATCATCTACCATATTCTGACTGAAGTTATAGGGTAGCTTCTTTTCCAGATCCACCAGTTTCACACCGCGGTACTCACATACCCATTTCTGCTCATTAGATGAGAGATTCTGAGCACACATGCTTTTCAGGATATCTGTATGCGCTACGATCCACGCTTGCGGGATCTTCACATGCACATGTGCATTGAGGGCATTCTTCAGATAGCTATTCAGATAGCGAGGCGTAAGGTTGGAAGCCTTCACCCACTCACGAAGACCGGCGAACCACTCATTATAAGCGTACACCCATTTGCCAAATGACTTCGAGCTGTTAAACGCGATCGCATTCGGGTACTTGAACGGATTAGCCGGATCCAGCCGGTTGTAGATCTCAAAATCGTAGCCGGTACAGCGTAACATCCAATCACCCACGGCCACGTACGCACAATCGCTCTGCTTTACGCGCTTATGGATAGGATTCTCTTCCATCGCCAGGCGTGCCTCATCAGCACCGACATAGCTAAGAGCTAGAATAGATCCGCGCTGCATCGACGGTATGACGCGTCCTTTCGCGAAATGGTACTGCGTGACACATGTACGCACCCGGTAGTAATCGGTGATCAGCTGACGCAGGTAATCCTCATAGCTATCGACGCCGTACTGTTCCCAGCTATCGAGCCAGTTCTGGATCTGCTCATCCTCTATTGGTACGCGGATCTTCTTACCATCCACGATCTGCTCCTGGTACAAGTACGGACCATGACCATACAGGAAATCCTCCTGTTTACGCAGGATACCCGGCAGCAGCTTATTCTCACGGATCAATGCATCCACTTCTTGCGGATACAAGTTATGCAGATCACCCCAGATAGGGATATGATATCCACCGACGGTCACACACACGTTTTCGCCGGTATAAGGTCGATACAGACGCCGGTAGCCGTCTAACCGCTCCTGCTCATCATCGCTCAAGCCGTCGATGGTAAACATGACGACATCGCCTTTCTTGGCGCGCGTATAGCCGATACCATCACCGAGGAAATGAGTCTCAGCACCCGAGGTGCTCACTGTTTTTTCTTTTTTCATAGGGATATGTATTATTCAAGTGTTACATCATACCAATCGTTTCCGAAGCGTACTTTTTTAATGAGTCGCTTGCGGCATTGTTTCGCCTCTCCGGTACTCAGATCGGTTATATACAGGAACCGATCGGTCATTTCGAACTTACGACCGGTCGTCTTCTTTTCCCCATTAGCATCCACCGGCCGCGACCGAAGCGTACACCGCTCAATTTTCCGGAGGCCGAAAGGTTCCTTACTCGCATAGAACATCAGACCGAAGTCCTGATGCGCCTGACGAGCTAACCGCATCCTCTGTATGGCAGTAGTCATTTTCATTCCCGAACCACCCGCTGCATCAGTTCATTTAACCGCTCCGAGTTCGCCAGATTACGCTCGATCGCCTCGCGTCTCTCCTTGGTCAGTTTATCCTTCTTCAGCTGGGAGCGATATCGCGTAATGTTATGCTGCAGGTTCGCTACCAGTTTCATAAAGGTTTTCGGATCTTTTGCCTTGAGCGCACGCCATTCGCTGAGTTTCTTGCGTTCAGCTGTGAACTTCACCGCCAGCGGATGCTTACAGGGGAATACACCGGTATCCTGAAATACCTCCAGCTCATGATGCGCCATCCTGTTACGATCATCGAGATCCGCGATCGCTAGCGCTTTCTCCGGATATTGGTCCACTTCAGCGCGTAAGGCACAGATCTTATGCCAGGTATTTACGCGTTCATCGTACAGAAGGATCGCCAGCTGGATGTCTTCAGACTCATTATTGGTCCAATCGATCCGGGGGAACTCTTCTGCCTTCAGGTTTTTCTTTTCCACCGGCTTAGCAGGTTCAGCGGGAGCCTGTACGGATCCTACGGTGACGTTACGAGATGATCCCGTGATGGTCGCGTTATCGACAGCAGCCACTCTCGAGCTACTCTCACGCCACTCCAGGATAGCCGCTTCATCCACCTTCAGCAGCATCTGATAGATCATTCGCCGGCACAGGCTCGGTTTATTCACTCGGTTAGCACGCGCTAACTCAGAAAGCATCGGATGATGCGGGAAGAGTTGCGAGAACAATTCCCGGTCGCGCTCGAAGTGCGATTCATCGGCCAGCCGATCCTTGATCGCCTGCCGTTCAGCAATACTGTATTTCTCCATAACAGGTGCAAAGGTACTGCTTTTTTTTTACATGGCAAAAGACAGGATTTTACGGGCAAAAAGTGTGTCTTTTGATGTTTCGAAAATTTGTTGTACCTTTGCACAAAATTTCGAAAGGTATCAATGTGGACGTCCGAACAAATATGTAGTACAATCGTTATGTGCCCGGCTAAGTATGTGACGGCATGCACAGAGACGAACTTCCTTGCGAGTGATGACAGCAAGATCGTGACGCTCCGTAGCCGTGGCCGCGCACAGTTCAACCGTAGCGAGAAGAATACGGATGGCGGGAAGCTGCTGGAAGAGGATATCACGTTCACCTTCGAGGATAACAGCATTACCGCCGGCCTCCGCAAATCAAAGTTCAAGTATTGGGTAGCGCGCATATATACTATAGATGGATATACGCGCACAATAGGATCACTCCGGTACCCGGCTGTCATGGAGTTGGAAGGTACCGACACGAATGACACGCTTACACTAAAAACGAAACAAGAGGTATAATTATGAATAATCAGATCATCAACGAGCTTCGTACATCGTCCTTAGCGATGGTACAGGCAGGAACCGCAGAGATGGAAGCCGTCCTGCACGAGGCGCAACGTCCGGCCTCCGGTTATCCGGAGCTCCAAGCCGTTCAACGCGCCCAGAACGACGGCAATATCTGCAACGTCTTCAATAATTCGGGATACTATGCCGAGCGTATCGCCATCATCAGCGTCACCGGTATGATGATGAAGTACGCGCACTTCAACTTCAGCATGGAAGATCTCGAGTGGATCGTTCCGGGTATGGATGATATCGCCGCACTCCTGGAGTACGCGATGCAGAGTCCGGATATCGACGGTGCTATCCTGGTCTTCAACACGCCGGGTGGTACCACGCAATCGCTGATCCATATCGAAGAGGTGCTGAAGAAACGTACCAAGCCTGTAGTAGCCGTCGTAGATGGCATGTGTGCCAGCGCCGGTATGTACACCGCCTCACTCTGTGACCGCATCATCGCGCTCAATAAGATGTGCAGCGTCGGATCGATCGGCGTTATGGTACAGCTCGTTGATTATGGCCCATTCTACAAGAAACAGGGCATCAAGATCATCGAGATTTATCCACCGGAGAGTGCTGACAAAAACAAGTCCTATCGAGATGCTATCGACGGAAAGACACAGACCATGATCGACGAGGTACTGACCCCGCTGGCTGTTAACTTCCAGAGCATAGTACGTGAGCACCGACCGGTGGACGAATCTGTCGATGGTGTATTATCCGGTAAGATGTTTTATGCTGAAGACGCCATCAAGGCCGGACTGGTTGACGAGATCGGTAATTTCGAGACGGCTGTAGCTTCTATCAACAGCATCAGTACGGAGCGAAAGGATATCGCCAACGCTATGGAGTAAATCCGTCACAAGTTACTATAGTACTAATCCTTTAACTTTTTTTCGCAATGAAGAAATGGCAAAAAAACGTTGCGGCTATCCTCAAAGCAATGGGCTTTAGCCGCGAAAAAGTAGCAGCCGGTAACATCTCCGCGGAAGAGTGGAAGCAAATCGAAGAGGCTTACAAGACAGCCCACGGTAAAACGCTGGCTGAAGACAAGGAAGCCGGAGAGGACGCTGACCCCGACCCGGATCCGGAACCGGAGGCTCATCAGACCGAACTGAGCGATGAAGAGCGCGCAGCTATCGCTGATATGCTGGGTGTGGATCCTGCTCAGGTAGCTCAGGAACCCGCCGCTGCAGCACAGCAAGCCGCACAGGCTGCACAGGCTGCACGCCAACAGGCCGCGCAGATGGCACATCAGCCAGAACCCAAGAAACCGGCAGCTGTGGCTACCATGAAGCGTGTAAACCTCTTCGGAGGCGCACACACCGCTACGCACCTCTTCGGCATTGAGCACGAGTTGTACGACCGCTCCAAACCCTACAACCAGTTGACCGGCGCTACGGTTATTACCGGCAGCCACCGCTCCGCTGACGTAGAGGCAGCGCGTCACGACTTCCTGACCTTGAGTCAGATCGTATCCAACCGTTACGCGCAGTTGCGTGAGGCCGGTATGCTGGCTAACCTCACCATGGAGGCATTGGCTTCCGGTGAAGGCGTGATCAACATGGCACCGCCTACTGCAGAGTTGGGCGAGTACCTGGTACGTCGTACCGACGCGATCATCGCGTTCTTTAAGTCGATCCCGAGCGTACGTGGTTCGATTTTCCCGGTTCACTCGAACGTACAGAATGGCGAGGTAGCGATCAACGCTATCATCGGCGAGCTGTCGCAAGGCTACCGTGAAGGTCGTATCTTCAAGGGCGGCATGGAGTTCCAGGCCGACAAGTACAAAGTGGATGACCTGATGTTTAAGTTCAACTTCACCGACCTGGTGAAACTCGAGAAGGAGTACATCGGTTGGATGAACAAGAACGAAGGCTCCGCTATCATCAAGTGGACGTTCATTGAGTGGGTACTCGTTCATTATGGCGAGCAACTGATCAAGGAGCAGAACCGCCGTGACGTGATTGGCGTACGCGTTCCTCAGCAGAACGTAAAGGCCAACCCGGCTAACTTTGCTGCAGATGGCGCCCTCCGCGCTGTCATCCGCGCTATCCACCAGTACCGCGTACTTCCGTTCTGGGAGATCGGCGCTTACGATGCAGATACGATGCTCGACACCGTAGAGGCATTCGCTGACGCTGTAGTGGAGAAACACGGCAGCCTTGATGATCTGAAGATCTACTTGAACAAGCGTCACCAACGCTGGTACATCCGCGCTTACCGCGAGAAATACGGTAAGGACGCAGATTTCACCGGCGCAAGCGCTCAGCTCGTGGATCTGGATCCGGCTTCTATCATCTGGGTACCGAACATGGGTCTGACCGACTACATGATGCTGGCATCCGAGCCGGGCAATATCGAATTGCTCGAGGATAAGCCGGGTGAGATGCTGAACTTCGACTTCACCACGGAGTTCGAAGGCGTAGCCGTTAAGAGCCGCTGGAAACAAGGTGCTCATGTCATTAAGGCAGGTGCGAAGTATCCGACGCAAGCAGCTCTTGTGGAGTCCAACTTCGCGCATCAGTTCATCTACGTGAACACTCCGACCACGGAGAAAGCATTGGCTACAACGCTCGATCTGAGCGGTAACACCATGTTCTTCCTGACCGGTGACACCGCTGTTACCACCGTTAACGGTGTACTGGCAGACCGCGTTTATACGCTGTATGCTAAGGCCGCTGGCGTGAAGGTAAACAAGTCGGGTGCGTTCTCGAAGATCAAATCCGACTTCACCGCTGTAGCTGCAGGCGACTACATCGAGGTTTATCCGGAACTGGAGGATGTAACCGAGACCATCGACGGTCAAGAGGTTACCTTCACGCGTCCGACCGGTAAGCTGCTCGAGCTGGATCGCTACGTGACGACAGCGTAAGGTAATGGGCTAAGCGGAGCGGCAGCGTTCTTGTTGTTGCCCTCCGCCGCCCGATTTTGTTAAACATTAAAATCCACATACGATTATGGTTAAGAACATCAAACGTAAGGACGTTGACGCTAAGTCGAAATCCACCAAGTACAGCTTCATCATCACTTTGATCGAGGCCGCAATCGTCGATTGGGCAGCTCTGGCTGCACTCTGGGCAGCTAAGACCGGTGCCAAACTCGCGAGTCAGGTGCCTTATCTGGAGCTCACGTCTCCGGATACCGTTGCTGACCACACGCTCGTACTCGAGTGCAAACCGGGCACGATCGTACCGGTTGTGAACGCCGGTGAGGCTCCGACGGATGGTAAGGCTGAGATCACCGGTATCGTAGAGGGTGTCGATGAGCACACCCTGCAGATGGCGTACGAGAACCAAGGTAAAGAGGTGATCGCTATCGTAGAGCGCTGCTCTGATGGCACGAAGTTCCTCTTTGCTAATCCGTGTACCGGAGGTATGACCTTCCAGTACCAGAGCATCGGCGCACAGGATGGCGGTACCGCCGGAATCAACTTCACCCTGAGCGGTGCAGATTGTCCGGAGCCGATGCTGGTTTACGCACCGGCCGCTGCTCAGACGCAGACACCCACGTAAAGAAAACCCTGCAACAGGGGCTACTGCATAAGTGTGTTTTTTGGGGAAGGGAGGATCATTCGGTCCTCTCTTCTTTTTTTAGCAGAGGTTACGCTGACCTTACGCAGAGGTTAGATAGCACGAAAATCGCACTTTTTGGAACAAAAAACGCCGCTTTCTTACAAAAAATGGCAGAAAAGTGCATTTTTTTGTCAAAAAATTTGGTCAATTCAAAAAAAAGCAGTACCTTTGCATCGTCTAAAGTTAAAATAATGCAGGGCGACCGGATGAGTTGCCGCAAGTGAGCGGCTTTTTTGATACCGGTTATCCCAAGGAAATGTAGAATCGGATACCCCGTGAGTTGGTCGTAATAGCCACTCGGGCCTTGCATTTAGGACTTTAGACAGCGGGTAGTATCCGATTTTTATTATTTACTGTCAAAAACTAAATGCATTATGTGTGAGATCAAGAAGAATGTCACGCTGCAAGCTGTGAAAGATCAACTCAAAGTGATCACCAAGTTATTCGGTGAAGTGAAAGAAAGTGAAGTACAGGCCACGCTGGTCATGGATGACGACTATCGGTCCATTACCGCGATCTGTGGCAATCAGGTACTGTGTATTAACCTTATGAACTGAAGGGAGGGCACTATGGAACACGAATTTGTATTTGATAATTTCTTCGGCCCCGGCATGCAGGAGGAAAACCGTCCGATCATCTTCAACCGGAACTGTCTGAATGAGGCGCTGGTATCATGTGCTGAGATCATGCCCCACGTCGAGAGAGAGCAGCGCCGGAAGATGACCGTAGTAGTCGAGACGCTATCTCAAGTGTACCGGTTCATGGATGATCTGCACACAGCGTACATGCAACGGTACGAGAAGGAACAGGCGTCTATACCCAAGTGATCCTACACGCACGTCCGTAATGCGAACGTAATGCGTACGAGTATTGTCTAGGAATGGATCGTAAATGGTCCGAAAAAGAAAGCACTTCGTCAGGAAACGAGGTGCTTTTTTGTGTGTAAATATGTGTCTTTTGCCATGTGGCAAAAAAGTAGTACCTTTGCAGAAAGTTTTTAGTTATAGAGGTGATCTTTGCCAACTATGAGATATGGAACTAATGGTGTCGCGACAAGGCAAACAATGAAAACAACAAATGCGTTACCAACAGAATGCGATACCCGATACATTCTCCATGTGAGATCTATCGTCCAGATAATTGCTCCTATGATCAGTAACCAAAGTATCATATCTCTTAATTTTCCGCAAAGGTACAAAAAATTTCCGATATATGCAAATATATTGACAAAAAAGTGCAAAAAATCTTACATTTTATACTAAAATGGCAAAGTTAACAGACGATCAATTACGATTTATTATTGACATTGAGGCTCATGGCGCCCAAGGCGAGATCAACTCGCTCAATGCAGAGATTGCTAAATTAGAAAAACGTAATGAGTCTCTAAGTCAGAAACTAAAGTCTGCTAATTCCGAATTGGAAAAACAGCAGAAGCGTTTGGCTAAGTTAGAGAAAGCCGGCAAGCAAAACACCGAAGAATATCGACGTTTGCTTGCAGCTATCAATGACAATAAGGGCGCTATTGCAGACCTTGATAAAGAGTATAATCGTAATCAAAATATTATAGACCGAAATACCAATAAAATCGGTCAGCTTACCTCATCCCTCAAAACAAGCGATCTGACGATGCAGCAGCTTCGTCAGCGTGCCGCACAATTACAGCGCCAATTGGATTTAACCAGCCGTTCTGCATCTCCGGAAACCTATAATAAACTGCGGAATGAACTGAATGAAACGAAGCAGGCTATGAAGGATTTAGGAGAAAAGACGAGCAAAATGGATTCGATCCTGAATACTGCAAAAGGAAATATACTCGGCTTGCTTGGTGCCAAAGGTATTCAATATGGTATTGGTGTGATTAAAAATGGCATAGGAGCTATTGTGAATTTTGAATCCGCTAATGCATCATTAGCTGCAGTTCTAGGTACCACGCAGGATGGTGTGCAGGATTTAACTGAAGATGCGAAGCGTTTGGGAGCGATAACGGAATATAGTGCATCGCAGGTTACGATGATGCAGACCGAATTGGCAAAACTTGGTTTTACTGCACAAGAAATAATGCAATCTACTGAGTACATCTTGCGATTTGCGACAGCTACAGGGTCAGATATTCCTTCTGCTGCACAGTTGGCTGGCTCTGCCTTGCGTGCATTTCATCTTGATGCAAGTGAAACGGAAAGAGTTGTCAGTGCGATGGCAGTAGCCACCACCAAATCGGCATTGGACTTCACCTATCTGCAGAACTCGATGAGTACTATCGCGCCTGTTGCTAATGCATTCGGCTTCTCTATTGAGGAGACAACAGCATTATTAGGTACCCTGGCAAACAGTGGATTCGATGCATCTTCAGCAGCCACCGCAACACGTAATATCTTACTCAATCTGGCAGACGCGAATGGTAAACTGGCAAAAGCGTTAGGCAAACCGATTACATCACTGGATGAGTTGGCACCGGCACTGCAGAAACTGAAAGATGAAGGCGTTTCGCTGAATGAGGCATTGGAGCTAACGGATAAGCGCTCTGTAGCTGCTTTTGAGACTTTCCTGAATGGCGCTGATTCAATGCTTACGCTTCGAGATAGTATCACCGATGTAGGTGATGAACTTACGGCCATGCAAGAAACAAAGTTGAATACTGTAGAGGGATCTATCACATTGATGAAGTCTGCATGGGAAGGATTGATGCTGCAGTTCTACAACAGCAAAGGCATATTCAAGTCTATAATAGATTTCTTTACCGGTATCATCAACGGGTTGCGTGTGGCTATATCATGGTTGCAAAATCATGGCAAGTTGGTGAAAACCATCATTACATTACTAGTGTCTTATCTAGCAGCCGGAAAGGCTATTACAGCATGGCGTAAAATAGACTTTGCCGCACTCAAGGCACAAGCTACAGCCATGTTCACCTACGAAAAGGCCATGATACTGGCAAAAAAGGCAAACGATGCACTTGTGAAAAGCCTCTTAAAATCTCCATGGGGATTGATTGCAATGGGAATAGCTGGTGCCGTAACAGCATTACTTCGTTGGTTCCGTAGATCTCATGAGGCCAGCGAAGAAGAAAAGCGCGCTCAGAAACTTCGTGAACGTACAGAAGAGTTGCGCAAAGAGAGTGTGGCCGATATGGATAGCGAGAATACAACATTGAACGCTCTTATCGGCGCCATTACAAAAACAAACGATAACGAAGAAAGGCGTGCCGGTTTGATAAAAAAATTACAGGAGCAATACCCTTCGTTCTTATCAAATCTTGATAAAGAAAAAGTCACAAACGAGCAGCTATCGGCTATCTTATCTATTGAGAATGAACAATATAAAATCCGCCGTGAACTGATGCTGACAAAAGGCGAAGAACAGGCATATAATGAGCATATTCAAGACCTTGAAAAAGCAAGAATCGATACCATCAAAGAGGCCGAAAAAGCATATGATGAAGCTGAAGAAAAAGCTAAGCGTTTAAATAATATTAATGCGTCCTTCTATAATTATCTTGAAAAATTTTATAAGAGAGTAGGAACGAAAGAAGAATTTGTAGCATCCCGTCTGAAGGATATTGATCAGCAGATCAATGACACCATGGACACTATTGAAAAACTTCAACAAAAAGAATCCGACCAGCAAGCAGCTATAGATTACGCAGAAAGTATCGAAGGAATGACCGAAGCTGTTGCCAAATTAGATCAGCAGATCGGCGCAATGAAATCCTTCAAAACTATCTTTTCTGTTACCTCCGATAACTCCAGTTACATAAATGAATTACTTGAAAAGCGTAATGCATATATTGTGAAAATTCAGGCGAAACAGGAAGAGGCCGATAAAAAAGCAGCCGAAGAGGCTACTAAAGCCGCAAATGAGCAAGCTGAAATTGACGATAAAGCATATAAAGAACAACTCAAGACATTGCAAGAATCATATGCTAAGCGTAAAGCGATTATCATTAAGAAAGAGGCCGAAGGAATATACACTCAAGAGGAAAGCAAGCGTAAACAATTAGAATTAGCCAAAGAACAATCAGAAGAAGAACTGAATTTCGCTCGTGAGCACAATAGAGAAACAGCGGATTTACAGATCAAGGCCGCACAGGCACAGATGGCGCTCAATAAGGATAACTACTCCAAGATGGAGAAAGATCTGCGGCAATGGTTGGATGACAGTTTGCGTGCAAACAAACAAGCGTTGCTAGATCGCGAAATAACTCAGGAGGAAGCTGATGAACGTGCACGGGAACTTCAGACGCAGCATCTTGATAAGCTGAAGGCGTTGATGGTTCAGTATGGCATGGATACTACTGAGATTGATAAAAAGATAGCTGATAACCAGATCAGGAATCAGGAGGATGCCGCCAAGGCAGAGAAGAAAGCGCGAGCTGAGATTGCGAAAGATGCAAAAAAATCACGTCAAGAATCCTTGAAGGCGCTCAAACTGGATGAAGAACAGGAATTAGCGACATTAGAAAAGAAGTACAGTCTTGGTCTAATTAGTGAAACGCAATATAATGTTAAGCGTCAACAGATTACCGAGACATACGCAAAGTTGCGGTTAGGTATAGAAACTATCTATGCTAAAGCCGTGGAAAACTTAGACGAAGAGGTCGTAAAAGAAGCGACTGAGGCCGTAGCCGAAGCTACAAGATCACTCAATCAGACGCTGCAGGATCGATTGTCTGAGGCGAGAGAGTTCACCAGTGAGTTGCGCGATATATTTTCAGAGACAGCCGATGCATTAGGTGACACGTTAGGAGGCAAACTTATGGGAGACATGGCTAATGCTATGGATGCCATAACTAAGTTTCAGGACCAGATTGCCGCCGAAGGAATATCTACGATAGACAAAGTGAATGCACATGTGCAGATGATCGGCAGTGTGATGAGCCAGGTGCTTAGTGCAGCCTCGCAGATCACGCAGCAGATATTCGAGATGGAAGCAAACCAACTCGAGGCAGCGAAACAGAAAGAGTTAGCTGCAGTAGGTGACAATGCTGAAGAGAAAGAGCGTATCGAGCAGGAATACGCACAGAAAGAGTTGGACCTGAAAAAGAAACAGGCTGATGCCGCTGCGGCCATTCAGTCAGCGTCCTTATGGGTAAACACGGCAATGGGTATCGCGACGGCATGGTCAACCTCCATGCAGTTAGGACCTATCGCCGGTCCGATCATGGCAGCTATCCTGACGGCAGCCTTATTGGCAACCGCCGGTATCCAACAGGCGAACATCATCGCACAGCGTGACGCGATCAAGAATCAGACACTCGAGTCTTCCGGAGGATCATCTGCAGGCATCAATGACAGCACCGCATCCGTATCGACCACCTCTATCCGGGACGAATACAAACCCGGTGGCCAAGGCTACAGTGACGGAGGCTACACCGGCGATGGTGGCGTACATGAACCGGCAGGTGTCGTACATAAAGGTGAGTACGTCGTAAGCCAGGCAGAGCTGAAGAACCCGGCTGTAGTTTCCATGGTACGCTCTATCGAGGGTGTACGTCAGAGCCGCAAGCATGGCCGCACCGGTGAACATGGATTCGCCGATGGAGGCTACACGTCTGAAGCGCCATCTACAGGCGAACTGACAGAGACGCTGGCAGAACTGAGAGATGAGATCCAGCTACTCAGAACGGAAAAGATCCACGCCGAAATTAACTACCAAGAGTTCAAAGAGATCAAGAGTAAAATGGAAAACCTCGAGAAGAAAGGTAAATTATGAAAATAATTATCCAATCGAACAACGCGCAATTAGATTTGCCGCTTGATATAGAACTAAATATCGAGACCACAAGTCCGATATTCTCACAGGCCAGTTCTATGTCACTTCCGATAAGCATACCGCTTACGGACAAGAACAGACGTGCGCTCGATTATCCGGATGTGCTCAATCTGTACGATGCCGGAACGAGTGCTATTCGTGCGATCGAGAAAATAGAGGTAGTTGTTAAGCACGGCAGTTGGCAACAGTTGGCGACCATGGAGATCTCCAGCTGTACAGAGACGACGGCCGAAGCTACATTGTACTTCAACGAGTCCAATATCTGGAGTAAGATCGAAGAGAAGACCTTACCGCAAGTCATGGCCGGTCTGCACTATGGGAACATACCACCCTCCGCTTCAGACATTCCGACTTACCGGCAAAACCTGTTTCTTGCGCTGCAGGCCGATTTCGCCGCGTATCCTACATTCTACGATATGCGCGAAGATGATCACTACCAGGGCGAGATCGATTATCAGACATGGGAAAACGAACTCGAGCAGCGTGCAGCATGGTTCCAGGCACGTGATTTCGTCATGGCACCTATTCACACGAAAGACGGATGGCTTAATGAGATATGGGCCCCCAGTTCGCTGAAGGCAAGAACAGACAGTAACTATATCACAGCATTCTTGCGCCTCGATTACATTCTGCACAAGATCTTCGAGAATGCCGGGTACTCGCTTACGATTGATTTCGATAGTTATCCGGACGACGGTGAGTATAGCAGCCATTTCGAAAAGCAGTGGCACTCCATTATTGTGCTCAATAATACGATGGATGCGCTCTATCCGGGATGTCTGTATTACAGCGCGCTGGTTCCGGAGATCAGCTGCAAGGATTTCCTGTTAGCCGTACAGGCGCAATTCGGGTGCTCATTCTTCTATCAGCCGGATGGCAGCTATAAAATGAAGTTCAATCAGTCCATGCTCGAGGTAGCCACCGGTAGCCGGATATCGCAATTCAGCGACCTGCAGATAGCGTTTAACAGCGCGCCGGAATACAAGCCTGCAGATAACATCGAAAAGTCAGAAAAGGCAAGTATGGTCTATTTGCAACTTCCGGGCACGCAGTACGATAGCGATTACTCTTCCGGACACCTCGGATGGGATAACTATCCGACGATTCACACTATCTCATTGGAAGGCGTATGCCAGCGTACTACCACAACGGTCACAGATGGCGAAGATTCGACCAAAGATAAGAAATGCCCGCTGGTATTCGTAACGATGGACTTTGCCATCATCTATCACGATTACTACGATCAGAGCGAGCACGTACATACCTACACAGAGTCATACCCGGCCATCCGGAAACCTTATGTCGAGATCTTAGATGAACAGGTCCAACTGCAAGATATCTCGAGAGAATTGAGAGCATGGTATTTTTATGACTTAGACGGCTTATACCAATTACTCAATAAGGCATATAATGCCGCCATCGAGAGCTGTGATAAAGTGACTATCATCCGGATGATGAGTATTAACGACATCGCGTCATTCGACTTCACGCAGCCGATGATTGTTAAGAACCGCCTGTGCTGGCCATCGAAAATGCAGTACAAACTCCAGAACCTCGATAAGCAGCAGGTGACGATCGAATTAGTAGCGCCTCGCAAGTCGTAAAAATTGTGTCTTTTGGTATGTGATAAAATAGTTGTACCTTTGCACAAAATTTAAGAGCGATGACAATATCTATCAATCATAAACCGGCAGATCCATCCTTTGTAGCGGACGGAATCATGTACCAGATCATACTCACGCCTGAAACAGGCGACGTACCGGAGCATAAACAGATACCTATTATCTTCTACATTGCGGAAGGATCCAACGATCCGGAGTACATAACGCTGTTATGCTTTCCTTCAGTCGATAGCCAAGGCAGGGATGTTTTTGATATCGAGCTGACCGATATCTTATCCGCACTCACCTCGAGATACAAGGTCAATGCCAGCAGAGATATCGTATCCGGATTCGCAGCCGTTAAAGTATGGCAAGTAGGCAGCACATCCGTTACCGACTCGTGGGTGCTCATTCTTCCGGGCACATCCGGAGGCATACAAATATCCGGAACTCTTCCGGAAGGTATCCATCCGTTCTTATTGGCTCGAGGCGAAGAGGAAGGCGCACTGCACTTCTATCGCTCCGAATTGGTAGCGATGGAATATATCTTTGCGATCATTCCGGATGCTTACCACAATTACAATATAGCAACAGACGATGGCACGATAGATATCAATAGTACAACGCGAGTCAAACTCGGAAATAATCCTATATTTGGCGTATATTTAAATGCTGCATCTAGTAGTAATATCGCCACACGAGCCAATGCACTATTTATCAGCTTTAGCGATTACGAGGATGAGCATTGCATGAATACGATAGCTATCACGGACGATCCGGACACCGACGAAGTATGCCTGATCCGGTGGACGAACTCCATGGGATCACCTGAAGCATTATTGCTTACCGGTGAGCTGCAGGATATATCTGAAGCGGAAAAGCCGGAACTGTACATCAGCAATCAGACCGTCCGGAACACGGAGCGCAAAATGCAACGCAGCACGGTTACTACCAAGTACAGCCTGCACACCGGATATCTCACACCGGCGCGTATCATCGCGCTGAAGGATATGGTCACGAGTGAAGAGGTGGAGATGCAGATCGACGGCCAATGGGTGCCGGTTAGCGTTACTGCAGACACTAAGCATGCCGTTCATCAGCGCGAACCGGAGAGCTTTGAACTGACCATCGAAGTACTCGAGCAAACACGCTATCACAAGCCGAACCGCACGGTACATCCTCTTCCGGATACCCGCAGCGCACTGCTTCAGGATAACAGTGGAAACATTATTTTGGATAACAACTCAAATACCATACAAGAAAATGGCTAAGTTTGATTCACAATATCCGGTGCAAGTATCTCCGGAGAATGGAGATAAATTCCTGATAGCTGCAGCGCAGGATGGTCAGATCATGGCATTGCCTTTCGGCGCCATCATGGCTTATATTCAGAAATACCTGAATGAGATAGACGATGAGTTATCGACGACATCGCTTCATCCGGTTCAGAACAGCGTCATCACCAAGGCTATCAATGATATCCTGGCACAGCTGCAGCCGGCCGATGATAAAGAGATCATCAGCGTACTCACATATTCGGATACAGCACCTGAGAGCGCATCGGCCGGTGATCTATATATCGACTCGATGAATGACGCTCTGAAGGAGTTCGTCGATGGCTCATGGGAAGATGCTGAAGCACAGGAGAATGTCATCTATATTACTAATGATACCACCCACTTCTACATCTACAAAGATAATGAGTTCGTGGATATGACCGGCGAGCCGATAGATAACACTATTTATGTGAATAGCCTCAGTGAGTTAGACGAATACATAGACGAGGGCATCTATCGCGTATGCGTTACCACCGTAACCGCTATGGTTAGAAGCTTTAACTGGTACACCCTCGTTATTGAGCGATCTGTAGCCGCGCGTTTGCGCCGCGTTACTTACACTCAGACACTATCCAACCGCTCCGGATATCAATTCAGGAAGAAGACCAATACCCTGGCGTGGGGAGAATGGGAAGAGTTTATCTTTGCATCGAAAGCAGAACTGCAGGAAGTTTACGACCTTGCGTGCGCAGGTCTTTAATCAATAAGATATGGAAAGAGTATATACCAATTATTGGGCGTCAGGGCACCGGGTTGTGCTGCAGGACATACCGGCAAAGTTCTCGGTCATCACCGTCGAGAATGTACGCGTGATCATCAATGAGACGCAGAAGAAAGTATTAGCCAGCTCGATGAAGAAGGCGAACATCAGCACTGTAGCATACAACGGCGCGAACCGAGAGGTGACTATCACGCTCGATAACAGCACACCATCGATCACGTTAGGCGACAAACTGACCATCAAAATCGACATGGGAGATGATCTCCGAGACACAGCCGGCAGCTGTATCCTTGAAGATATAGTCGATACCGGCTTACCGGCAGAGAGATCCAGCGGTTTTTGCGGCATCATCGATGATGGCGATTTTATCGTAGAAGACGGAATCGATCCGGGATCGCAACACTCTGAAGAGTATAAAGTAGGCGATATTATCAAACCTACCGTATATGACGCGACGGCCGGCGATTTGGCTGTAGCCAAAACCGTATCATCGACGGCTACCGATCTGAAGTACGATGAGTTGGAAAACAAGATATCCGGAGTGACATCGTATATCCTGTGGAAGGCCGGTCATTATTATCGCGTTACCGGTATCCACGATGTTTATAACCAGTTAGGCACCGAAGTAGTGATGCAGATCTTCACCTACGAGCCAGTAGAAGGGAATTTAACAGATTTGGGTAAACAACTGCATGACATGATGGATAGCATGTCGGAGAAGCAGGATGTGATTTATGAAAGCATCACACGCGAGAACGTAGTAGGAGATAATGAATTGCGTGCATACCTCGGTCTCCCTATTGAGCAAGAAGCATAAAGTGATGAGTAAGATTAGTATAATATATTAAACATATAAACATATGGAAACAGGTGAAAAATTACTCAAAGTAGAGCAGACGGATATCATTCGTGCAGGCTTACAAGCATTGTTGCAGAGATATATAGATCAGACTGGCATTCCTATTCATAAAGGAACAGCGGCTCAGAGAGCGGCACATCAGGGATCTATAGCTGAATTATGGCTGCAGACAGACGGAGATAAAGCTCCTACAGTATTCATACACAATGGGACGGAATTTGTAGAGCTAAAAACAGGAGGAGGTATATTAGTCGGTTTACAAGCAGACCGATTAGCTCTCTCTGGAGATGACCTATTTAATGGCTTGCAATTTAATGAGGTTGAACCAGCAACAGGTAAAGTGCATCGTTATATTTACGAGAAAGGGCAATGGATATTGCTCCCATCAACGGAAGATCACGATGAAGAGCAGATTATAGTACAACTATCCACCACATCGGCCCATATCATAGATTTTACGGATAGGGTAATCACGGTAGTGAATAACACCAAGTCAGAAACACACACCTACAATGCCGATGAAATAGGACGATGCATTTTCTATGTTCCAATTGGAGACAACTATACAATTCAATTCCCAGCAGTAGATGGATATACGACACCTACATCACTCACATTTGTCTCGGAAGAGTATATCCGTAATGTAGCAGTAACGTATATCAAGGCAGGTGACGTGCGAGATATCTCACGAGGATTCGTTTTGGAGAAAGATAGCAATCCTTCACTAACCATGAACGGAGTCGTATCTGCAGTTGATGAGATTCTTAATGCCTATGGCTCCTATGTCATCGATGAGGTGCATAAAAAATATGCCAAATTAAGCGCATTAGATCATAATTACTTTGCCGATGGTACGCCATGGCCTGGGACATATGGCAACTCTTTCCGTCGTTTCCCGAGGCACTATCTTCTTAAAGATGTATTAGAATCAGGCATCCGCTACTATGTTTCACCGGATCCTATATCGAATATAGAGAGACCAGAGACATGGATAGGAACTTACCTCGCAGCACTCGTTGGTAACAAAATAGTATCACGTCCGAATCTTGTTCCGCTGGCGAATAAAACAATTAGTGAGTTCTTTGGCTATGCACAGAATATCCACACCGGATATGGATTGTTCAATTATTTTGATTGGCAGAAGATTTTTGACCTCTATTGTGCCAAGTTCGGAAATCTCAATTCGCAGACTACTATAGGCCGAGGATTATCAGATGCAGGAGCTGATTACTATACTGCAGCAACCGGTGCTACAAGGCAGCTAGGAGACGGGAGTGGTGAAATGCCTTACAACAGCAATTATAATGAGGTAAGATTATTCGGTATAGAAGATCTATGGGGGCATCTGTGGCAATTTTGTCCGAACTGCCGTTTTAGCGGGAATACTGCTATTATCTATGACGGCAATATCGTTAGCAACTCAGCACAAGGTATCCGCACATTTACTCGCTTAGCATCTGCAAGTGGAGAGTACGTCACAAAACGAGTGCTCGGGGACTACTTAGACCTCATCCCGACAGCAGTAGGAGGTAGTGAAGTGACAGACTATTGCGACGGCACCTGGGCTAACTCTTCGGGTGAGTTGCTCCTCGTCGGCGGCGCTTCGATTTACGGCTCGCTCGCGGGCCTCTCGTACGCGGACTCGAATAACCCGTTCTCGGACTCGTATGCGTCTGTCGGCGCTCGGCTTGCATTTAGAGGGGACATCAGCCAATACGAAGAGATAACTGGTGCCGAGATGGCAAATCTGAATAGCTGAATAGAGTAGAAACATAATAAAGGCTTCTGTCTGTAGTTGCTCCACGTCGGCGGCACTTCGAATAACGGCTCGCACGCGGGCCTCTCGTACGCGAACTCGAATAACCCGTTCTCGAACTCGAATGCGAATATCGGCGCTCGGCATACAATAGGACTATAAACTTACAAGGGTAATATAGGCAGTAAGCCTCCTTGAACTCCGCAAGGAGAGGGGGAACAAAAGGGCGTGGCTGCATAGGCAGTGTTGCACAAGTAAGGCATAGATCCCGAAAATCCAACAGCCCATAAGTCTAATGCAAATATGACAAAAGGCAAAAATCGCAAGGTGACTTTGGAGTTAGTGTACCAGCGTACGAACATTGAAAAGGCGGTAAAATCCTCGAAGAGAAACAAAGGCAACTCGTACGGAGTGAGGAAGTTTGATAATAATCTAGAAGAAAATATCCGGCGTATCGAGAATGAGTTGAAGACACGAACATACGTGAGCGCCCCTCCTCAATTTGAGATATCAAAAGATGCTGGTAAAAAGCGTATTTTGGCTAAGGTCCGACATTATGACAATGTAATTGACCATGCGTTAATGCAAGTCATAGGACCAGTACTGGAGAAGAGCTACTTTTACGAATCTGCAGCCAGTATCAAAGGGAGAGGCATCGACTATTCGATGAACCATGTGCGTAAGTATATAGATAAGCATAAATACAAGACTTTATATTGGAGTAAATTGGACTTCGTTAAGTTTTATCACTTTGTTATCCGCCAGAAAATATACGACAGACTATGTAAGACATTTACTGATAGTGGTATAAGATGGCTTTTACATGAAGTGCTATGGTATCTTGGAGAACATAATGGATTGTATCCTGATGATGGTACAAGAGGAGTTGGATTGGGGAGATATCCGATTCAGCCGTTAGTAAACTTCTATCTCAATGATTTGGATAGAGAACTCGCTAAAGTGAAAGGCTGTAAGAATTTCCGGTTCTGTGATGATATTTTGATAATAGGCACATCTATTGAAGCGGTGTGGGAAGCAAATAATATCGCATTGCAATACGCAGGTATTGAATTAGAGCAAGAGCTGCATCATAATATAAGCGTACAACGACTAACAAAAGACAATCCGATAATATATATTGGCAGAAAATTCTTCAGAGAGTTTACGCTAATAATCAATGAAACAAAATATAGATTCAAACGCAAGGCCAAGCAGAAAGACGAGGATAAGCGGCGCAAATCGCTCGTGTCCTACAAAGGTATGCTGATGCATATTGACGGCTTGCACTTGTGGCAAAAAGTAACAGGTATGAGAAAGTTTAGTGATTTTAACATCCATCAGGATGAAATTATTGTCAATGGAGAGGAGTTTGTGGATGTGCCGGTAGTGCAGGCATCATTCCTCAAGGACCGTCATCTGATAGTCAAGCGTATTATAGATAAATGCACCACAAAACATGGAGATGGACGGATGTTTATTGTTGTAGAAGAGAATGGTCATGCATGCAAGTTCTGTACCAATAATGAACGCCTGAAGGCAGCTATGCGTAAAGTCCTTGAGATTGATGGATTTCCTTTCGAGGCGACTTTGCGTTGTGATAATATATATGGTAATAAAACAAATGTATATTTTGAATAATATGAGAGCACAATTTGACAATCAGATGCCGCTTGCTAGGCGAGAAGGCAACCATTTACTGCTATGTTTTGATGAGCAGAAAGTAGAGTCCGATGGGAAAACCAGATATACTTATGAGACTGCGAGAGTCGCTTTCCCTCCTAAGTACGGAGAGGTTGTATCAGATATCATAAACGACCATTATACATCCGATGAGATGCAGGCAATAATCAACAATCATTTGATGGAGAGTGAGAGTGAGGAACACCATGCAGAGTTTGTCGCTATGCAAGAATGGCGGGCGAAAGCGAAAGAGATTGCACGTAGAGTAATCGATAATGATAATTGATAATAACATTATTCGACGAGCCGTTTAACATTGTAAATTATGGCGTCGAAGAATAGAAATTTATACCAATCTGATGGACTGAAGATATATACTAATGGCGGGACATTGGTAGCTGAATTTAACAAATACACGAAATCAAATGATAGCGAAATTATTGACAGCCATAGGGCATAAGTTGTTGTACCTCCTGCAGTCGATCTGGGGAAAGATCCTGCTGGCTTGTACATGGATCGTAGAGTTTGTGTGTGGGTACGAACTGGCAATCTGGTCCGTAGTAGTAGCTATCACACTGGATCTTATCTGGGGCGTATGGGCCTCCATCGTACGAGGGAAGTTCGCCAAGTCAGAATTATTGCGCGAAACGATCACGAAGATGACAGCGTACATGAGCGGATTGCTGATGTTTATCCTGGCAGAAAAGAACCTCCCCGGGGATAGCTTCTTTATCGTAAGCATCATCGCTACTGTTATGGTATGTACAGAGCTGCTTTCGATGAGCGCAAACATCCTGATCGTGAATCCGAAGATCGTGTTTTTCAAGCTGCTCAGACCGGCACTGAAGGGAGAGATCGCTAACAAGTTACACGTCCCTGAAGACAAAGTGGATGAGATCCTGGATAACAGAGACAGCAACCATGGAACTGAATAAATTACACATCGCTTTCGCAGGTGCATGCTTTATCGCCGGTGCGATCATCGGCGCAGGCCTCCGAGGATGCACTATCAAAACTCCGGAAGCTCCGGATCCGATAGTCATACATGATACCATAAAGGCGAACGATCCTGCAGATATCGCAGATCACACCAAGCCTAAGTATGTGATCAAGCATGATACATTATGGCTTCCAAAGCCGGAAACGCCTTGCGATAGCACGGATTCTGTATGTGATGGCAGAGTGAGTGACAGCATTCCGGTAGAGATACCGATTACGGCATATGAGTATCGGGACACCTTCCAGACGGATAGCAGCCGGATCGAACTGGGTGTGCAGTTCTCCGGATACGATGCCAAGATAGACAGTGTGGATCTGCAGTACCAATTCAATATACAGCCTCGGACGATCGTGAAGAAAAAGGGATGGGGGCAGTTCTTCGGTATTGGAATTGGAGCTGGCTATGGAGTGTCATTCGTAGGCAATCCATATGGATCCGGTACGGTTGTTAATGCAGCTCCGGAAATAGGCGTGCATTTCGTTTATGGATGGGGATATCATTGGTAAAGCCAACAGCTGCATGGCTTAAGTTGCAGCAATAGTAATCATTCAAATCATTGGTAAGATGAAGCGATTTCTTTTCTTAGCGATCGGACTCCTTATGTTCGTCGCGATGGATGCAGCTCCAGCGTATGACGTAGGAGCGAAGCAAAGTATCTCGAGTGTGCAGTATGTACAGTCTGAGGTACAGCCGGTGGTAGTGGATTTCGTTTACGTAGCGTCTGCAGACGTTATCGAGACGGCCGCTCCAGTTATCAGCTCCGATTACTTCTATCAGGCTATGCCGATGGAGGTCCTGGAGCAAGTGTACAAGATCGAGATGCCTGTATTCCGATTATGCACCCGGTCGCAACGAATCATATCCAATCTGAATACCGGATGGAGCGGACAGCCTAATTTACCGCCCAATAGGTACTATAGGGTATTATGATTCAACCAAGGCATGTGTGTCTGATCGCACACATGCTTACCAAGTTTATTAACCAAATAACACTAACAGAGATGTACACATTACTGATTGACAACGGCCACGGAAGCAACACGCCGGGCAAGCGATCGCCATTATTAGAGGATGGCCGATCAAGACTTTTTGAGTGGGAATTTACGCGCAGAGTAGCGCAGCGTATCGTAGAACTGGCACCGCAGTATGATATCAAGCCGGTGATCCTGGTTCCAGAGGATGAAGATATCTCACTTAGCGCACGCGCAACGCGCGCGAATAATTATATAAGGAGTAATCCGGGTGAGAAGTGTGTGCTGATATCTATCCATGGTAACGCAGCCGGCAATGGTAGCTCATGGATGAATGCTCGAGGCTGGGAGGCATGGACCACAGTAGGAAAGACCGATAGCGACAAACTGGCTGAGTGCCTGTACAACGCTGCACGCAAGTTTTTCCCTTCAGATACAAAATTCCGCACGGATAAGGGAGATGGCGATCAGGATAAGGAAAGTAACTTCACCGTGATCTACAAAGCATCGTGCCCGGCCGTCCTCACAGAGAACTTCTTTTATGACAATCTGGAAGACTGCAGATACATGCTTTCGTATATTGGCATCGACGCGATCGCACGCGCACACCTGGCAGGAACCGTATATTACTTCACCATGTAATTCTATCGAGTATGACACAATACACCATCGCAGATCGCCAAGCCATCAAAGACCGGTTGGCCGATGAGAAATACTTTGCACAGGATCTTGCGCTATTTGCGCAGCTATTTCCGCATCATGTACTGATCGGAGAGTGTAAGCGAGTTAATGATATAAACCGCCTATCGCTATGCAAACGCATGATCTATCACATGCTTACTCGAGTAACTGAAGAGCAGATCCTATCTAATCGGAAGCACGATCGGGTAAAAGAGACATCCAAACAGGTCCACTATCCAAAACTTATGCGCGAAACTAGAGCTAAGATCAAGGAGAGAGTATCCGGATGGAAGCAAAAATTACAAAAGCTACTATCTGGTGGTAAATAGTCCATAATTTACGCAAAAAATATGAAAAAATGCGCTTTTTTGAATAAAAGTGCATTTTTTTAGTATTTTTTTGCCCAAAAATTTGCATATGTCAAAAATTTTTTGTACCTTTGCAGTGGATTTCAAAAAGAGATCAAAAATCATCTTTTCGGAATCGGTCAAGAGCTTGGGGGAAGACCTTAAAACCACCCAACCGGAGCGAAGCCCAATGACTCAGAACAATAGGACAGGGAACAGAGTGAAGCCCTACGAAAGAAGCCGACATCTCGGAGAGACGAGACTCAAGCCAAAGAGTACTTCAGGCAACAGCCCACCTTTAAGGCTCAAAAGAAAGGCGCTGGACCGGCAGTAGTAGAACCCCAGGTACGGTCGTCTTAGGCAGACTAATAAACGGAGGGATGGCAACCTTACAGCCAAAACAAAGACCAGAGCTCAATCGGAGGGGACGAGGTTTAAGAGCTCGAACCGACTCCCCGAAGATGGTCAATAAATATAAACCCAAAAGGGATGGCATCCCAAACAGCCACAACGCAGACATGGCTATAGATTATAAATTACAGATTGCGCTATTGGATAAGGCGCATAGTGCGCTTACCGAATACCAGATCAAAGGAGCGGATGAAGAAAGTACCGACGTATTAAGAAGGCTGGAGGATTTGCGCCACAGGATCCAGAAAAAGGCAGGATGGCACGAAGTGTGTCGTATAGTAAATGGGAGCGCCACTTCCGGTATGTTTACTGGAACGCTGGAGCATTGCAAGGAGTATGCAAGCATCTGGAAGGAAGGTCATCCGGATGACGATATTATTATAGGCCCATTATAAATACCAAAAACCAGATTATTATGGCAAATGCAGGAAGACCCAAATTAGAGGGCCAGCCGCGAAAGTATATCGTGGCTGATGATGTACACGAGTGGATTATAAACCACGGAGGAGGTAAGTATGTTACGGATATCATACGCGCCATTAAAGCGCAATACACGCTAGATATCGACAGCTGATCCGTCTCCGGAGAACCCTACCTGCTTTTCCCGGACACGCTCTATCATTTCCGTATCTATATGATCGGCATAGATAGATGTGGTACTTAGGTCGTGGTGGCCAGCTGCATGCATGACAGTTAGCTCATCAACACCGGCATGTAGCATCTCCACGATTCCGGAGTCACGTAGGCTATAGATCACATACTCTTCAGGTAGATCCAGTTCCTTGCGCATATCCATCCATCGCAACTGTACACTTTTGCTTCCGATAGGTTTCGATCCGGGGCGGAACCCGGTACTGAATAGGTTACTATTTGCGGTGTGTGGATAGGTCGCAAGGTACTCCCGGATACGCTCTACTAGTTCATCGCTCAGCGGCGCATGGCGCATCTGGCAGGAACTGTTTATTACTTCACCATGTAATCCTATAGCATATGTCACAATATACAATAGCTGAGCGCCAAGCCATCAAAGACAGGCTGGCTGATGAGAAATACTTCGAACAGGATCTGCAGTTATTTGCAAAGTTGTTTCCTCATCACGTACTGGTAGGGGAGTGTAAGCGCGTAAACGCCATGAATCGGCTGTCACTGGATAAGCGGATGATTTACCACATGCTCACAAAGATAGACCAGGCACAAATTATTGCCAACCGCTCACATGGCATTACCAAGAACCAGACCGTCCAGAATGTGAAGACGGCAGCGGCGGGTATCGCCAAAAAAGCAACGGACTGGATCCGTGACGCATACAGGAAGGCGAAATCGCATCTATCCGGTGAATGATTTAATATCCGGAAGCCTGATTGTTAATGCGCGTAATCATCTCTTCATCAATATGATCTGCATAGCGTGTAGTCATGCTCAGATCACTATGGCCAGCAGCATGCATCACGTCAAGATCCACAACACCATCTATAAGAAGATCATGGATGCCGGTATCACGTAGTGAGTACAGTTGATACTCTGATGGAAGACCAAGATCCGCACGCATCTTATCCCATGCATTGCCGAATGCATGGGAATTTTTCGGCTTAGAACCATAGGTCCATGTCCCATCGCTTATCAGGAAGTCATTCAATGCAGCTCCTTTAAGGTGCGCCCGGAGTAATTGTGCCAGATCCTCATCTAACCGACCATAGCGCTCTTTGCCATTCTTTGTCTGATCAAACGGCATGACGATGCACGATTTATCAAACAATATCTGACGAACGCGCACGCGGGAGACTTCTACCGGCCGCAATAACGATGTATATACCAACCGACATACAATACGCATTCCGGGATTATGCTCAGCAAAGTACTGGTCTATATCCAGGCGTACCTGTTTCGGGATGATTGTGCGCTTCTTTTGTCGTTCGCGCTTCAGCTTGATAGTCTCGAAAGGATTCTCTTTAGCGTAGCATTTGTCGATACACCATGCAAAGAAGGCCCGGCCAAGCTTCAGATTATTGTTATATGTACGCTCACTGACATGATTGGCCGACTGGATGTACTTCTTAGACTTATTTACAACCGCGCTTTCTCCGCTCCAGATATGGTCCATGAATTGAACGGCCAATACTTTTGTGAATAGAGCGCAGTTGCATTGAGGATACCGTATTTCGATCCAGCTTCTTAGCCGGATGCAGAAACTCCGATATGCATGCATGGTATTCGGCGCCAGTGTACTTTGCTTCTCACGGAGGTATTGATCAATAATTTGCGGTAGAGGAACGAACTCGCGCGTATTGACTACTTCACCGATGGGTGACCATCCGCTGGCTAGCTTTGCATTGAGTTTGCAGATCACGCTGTTAGCGTATTCCTTGAACTCGTGCATGGAAGCGTATCTCTTCCGGATACGATTCAGTTTAATGGTCCGACGGCAATAGCCTCCAGATACATTGTTGTAAAAATAATACTCGATTACATACCCATGCGAATTTTTCCGGAGGATGGCCGGAATATAAGGGGTGATCGTGTGCGCGGAAAGTACGGACATTTTTTTTTCTTACCCAACTTTTGAGTCAGGTAAGAAAAAATTAAACGCCTTGCATAAAATTCGCCAAAAATTTGCTTATGTCAGAAAATTTTTGTACTTTTGTGCCGATTTTGTGCCGATATTTTCAGTACATCATCAGCAGCACCTTGAAAAATAAGGCTTTGAGCCACTTCCCGGACTCGAACCGGGGATATCATGGCCGGGGAACTTATGATTTACGTTTGTATTTTCTTACCTGATATTCAATAAGTTAACAATTAGCTTTATTACACAATTTCATATGTTA